>ERZ1090878.388-NODE-389-length-24147-cov-32.148929_pt1 | contig 24147 bp, 22 predicted proteins | sample MGYA00478473_ERZ1090878 | MGnify/ENA primary metagenome ERZ1090878 (study PRJEB33644, sample SAMEA5815720) | chicken gut metagenome | biome: Chicken; feature: Gastrointestinal Tract; material: Caecum | place: Ireland | collected 2019-01-01 | study: A study of the... | reverse complement strand
GGGGGGGGTGTGGCGGGGGTGGGTGTACGGGCCCCCCGGGGGGGGGGACGGCGGGCAAACAGGCAGGGATTTGCGGGGTGGATTCCAATAGGAATCCTGGCGGGAAAATCCGGCGGCCAGGATTCCAATAGGAATCCTGGCGGGGGCAAGGTGGTATCATACGGGTGATACCATCCCCTCCACGTCCCGTAAGAGTGGTATCACACGGGTGATACCATGCCCCGCAAAACTGCGGCGGGGCGCGGGCGGCAGGCCTGTAGCAGGCGGCGCGGGCAGTCATGAGGCCGCACCCTGGCTGCGGGCGGGCGGCGCAACATGGCTGACACGCTCAGCCCGGGCCGCGCTGGCCTCCAACACATAGCGAATGACGTTGACTTTGGGGATCTTGTAGGCGTTCCCCAGTTTGATACAGCCGATTTCTCCTTCCCCCAGCAGGTCATAGGCCGCGTGACGGCTGATCCCCAGCATGGCTTGCAGCTGGCGGATGTTGACAATGTCGGGGTACTCAGAGAACATCAGGCCATAACAGGCGGTCAATTCCTTTTCAGAAACGACGCGCTTGGGCAAAGGGCAGGGCCTCCATCGGTGTAAAGAAGTGTTCAGTTCGGATAATCATAGGCAAAATCCCCTCTCTGTAATATTTGCGATTTGTTCGACAGAACTTTCGCAAATTTGATAACTAAATTATAGTTCGCAAATAAGCGAATGTCAACAGCTTTCGCAAAAAAGTTAAAAAATTCTTGTCTTGGGCAGGCGAGTACGGTACAATGGACATAAGAAAACGCGCCGACGGCGGGAACCGTCAGCGCGGAAACGATGAGAAGAACGAGGAGGACAAGCCAGTGACCACCGGCGAAAAGATCAAGCGCATCCGCCAGCACCGCAAGATGACCCAGAAGGAACTGGGTGAAGCCATTGGCCTCGGCGTCACCGGCGCCAACCGTATCGCCCAGTATGAGATGGGGTACCGGGTGCCCAAGAAACCCTTGCTGCAAAAAATGGCCGAAGCGATGCATGTTTCGCCGATGGCGCTGGCGGAGGGCGGCAACGGTGCGGCTACCGACATGCTGGAGCAACTGTTCTGGCTGGACGAGGAGATACCCGGCGTTATCTGCCTGGTCCAGACCCAGCGTTCGACGGCCCCGTATAACGCAACCCCAGACCTTGCCCTGCACTACGATGACAACGACGACTGGCCCCCTGCCAGCCCAGTAGCCATGTGGTTCAACTCCACAGTTTTGGACGAGTTTCTCCGAGACTGGGCCAAGGTTCAGCAGCAGCTCCGGCGCAAGGAGATCACCGAAGAAGAGTATTTTGAGTGGAAGATTTGTTGGCCGGAGAACGAAAAGGGAAGCGTGTAAAAGGCATTTCGATATTATGCGTTTTGCTGCATGGTGAAAACGAACAACAATAAGGATTGGTAAAAAGGAGGTCCATAATGAGCTTGGGGTTGTATATTTCCAGTTTCTACTTTTTTCATTCGGACAAGAGTGGGAGTAGCTATTTGGGGCTGAATCGTCCTATTCAACACAAAAATACACAATATTCTCATGCTATGGATTTTTTCGAGGACTTTTTTGCGGCGCATCGCACGATTGAAGATCTTGAATCAGAAAAGAAGCTATATTCTATTGAAACCAATCCTGCTTGGCGTGGAGAAACAGAGAAATATACATATTTTGCAGCCCGAATACATTCAGGAACTTATGGGGTGGAAAGTGACATATATGATGTTGCGTCACGTCAAAAAGTTGGCTCGATAGAAAAGAACCAAGCCGGGGTTATTCCCTTTTTTGTGTTTGTGGCTATTCCTAAAGAGGGAGCTTCAACAGGGGTCATTAATAAAGGGTTGATCATGTTTCAATCTATGGGAGTATATGGTGTCAAGTCTATTACCTGTAAGATGCTAAACGAGTTCTCGAAAGAGAAAATGGGTTCGACATTTCATACATGCAATGTATCTCCCAGTGAATTTCTACAGGCTTTTTTTGCGATGGGTAAACTTAAAAACTTGAAATTGGTAAGAAACCGTATTTCGGAGGACAAAAGTGACCAGTTAGGCGGTGTTTCTTATGCAAAAGAAGAAAAAATTTTGTCCTCTTTTTGGGGAAATGCGTTCAGCAGACTCGTTGATCGACTGATTCAATTTGGCTTAGACAAGTCTGCTGTTTTTGAATTGGAAAATGGGACACAGTACGACAACGTAACAGCAACGATAGACATTGGGGAAGGAAGGCAGAGAACCGTCAATCTGCACAAATACGACAACCTGAGTATTCTTGAATATGTACCGAGTCAATACGAAAAAGTGAATGGCCATGCAGATGAAAACACCCTCATTCCTTATTTGTGTAACCGGGCAACAGAATATATCGAGAAAATGGATATGACGATCCATATTATTACAAAACGCTAATGGAGGAGCACAGAAATGTACAATCTACGTTTTTGGGGCGTTGTAATTCTTGCAATCACCTTCTTGGCTATTTTCTGTTATTTTGTGCGAAAAGAAAATTCCTTTTTGAACATTCGCGAAATTGTGTGTGATTATTGGAAGATGCTCTCTTCGTTTCGTCATCGGTTGGTTTTCATGGTTACACCGATCAGTTTTGGAATTGGATTGACATTGATTCAGTCAGTTACAGTAAATGTTTTAGAAACAGTGTGTACTGCCATTTCGATTCTTCTTGGATTGTTGTTTGCTACCCTAGGAGCAATTGCTGGAGGAAATGGACAAAAGGAAAAGTCGTACCCGAAAACCTATACCATAGTTTTCAACGAGACGATCAATATGATACTATATCTGTCCTGCCTGTCCATCGCAGATTTAATGATCCTTTTTATGGGGCTGGTGCTGGTCCCTTTGTATGGAACGCTACAACAGAACGGCATTGAATTACTACGGAGTTTGGGCAGTGTTATAATATATGCTTTAACATTCTCTATCTTTTTGAATTGTTTGTTTGTGATTAAAAGAATAGCGCGTTTGCTTACAAAATAGAGAATCCGAAAAAGTCACCGGCTTGTCAATCGTTATTACAGCCCTCTGTATCGAAACAGCAACCGCCCGGCAGTTTCGTCCCTGCCGGGCGGCCTTTATCTATTCCTGCTTTGTGTCACCCTTACGCTGCCGCGTTGCTGTTGATGCGGTCGATCACGCTTTTGATGCCTTGCCACAGGGACAAGTCGGTGAACACCTCCACAATGCTGCCACGGTCAGTAAAGGGTGGTTCCTGCAAAACGGACAGGTCTTTCATCATACCGTTGTGGACGATGTACTCCACGATCTGGTTGACAAAGTAGATCTGCCGGGCGTCCAGGCTGGTATCGTTGAGATATCTGGCAAAGGCCTCCTTGGCGGCGTTCATGTCCAGGCCGACGATCTCCCGCACGAACTCGCCCAGCGGTTTGGCGCCCATCGCGGCCTCGTAGTCCTGGCGGCTGCCCACCTCGCTCCACAGGATGTTTTCCAGTTCCTGCACATCCTGTGCTGTCAGCGGGATGTTGGAACGCAACTTGGCAATGGCCGGGTTGTCCTGATGCTGCCGGATGTAAAATTCTGCCTTGGCCTTGTAGTTTTTCAGGTCGTCATTTTCCAGCTCGGCCTCATGCCACTCGGTGGACAGAATGTCATCGGTAAAGTTTGTCTCGTAGATAGCACCGGTGTGTGGCAGGTATTTCATCAGATTGCGCAAGCTTTCACGGATGTGCACGAACTCGTTGATGCCCGCCGTCTCCAGATAATCGGTGTGAAGAATTTTGTCGATCAGTTCCGACTGTGCCTGAATTTCCGGGATGTTGGCCACACTGGCAATCCCTTCCACCCGCTTGCGCAGGTCTTTCCGCGCACGTTTGTAGGTCTTGCCCACCAGATACGCCAATTCGATGCCATACATAAGCGCGTCAAACCGCACAGCACTGGCTTCCTCGGCGTCGGGCTGCAGCAGTGGGGCCACCTCGTCCCGCAGGTTCAGGGTGTCCACATAGTCCAGTGCCTGGTAGCTTTCGAGGTTTGAGAACTTCTCCACATACCGCAGGTGTTGGCGTACTGCGAAGTTGCCCCGGTCCAGTTGCTGCACCTTGGCGAGCATCTCCTCCACCAGCCGCTGGCGGAACGGGATCAACTCTTCGGTCTGGTAGCCAAGATCCTGCAATTTATAGGCGATCTGTGCTTTCAGATAAAATATAGCATTTTGGAGGGCCATCTGGTTGGCGGTGGCTTTGCCCTTGTTCATACGGAAAAACTCAAAGTTGCCGCACAGATCAAAAATGTAAAACTTATCCTTGTCCTTGCCGTCCATCAGGCCGGGACAAAGGCGGGTGCCGCGGCCGATCATCTGCCAGAATTTAGCCTTGCTCAAGACCTTTTTGAAGAACACCAGATTGAGCACTTCCGGCACATCGATACCGGTGTCCAGCATGTCCACCGAGATAGCGATCTGCGGCAGCTTGGCCGGGTCCGAAAACTCGTCGATGGCGCTCTGGGCGTAGGTCATATAGTTGTCGATGACCTTGGCATAACCCGGCAGATGGGGATATTCCCGGTTGAATACTTCCAGAATCTTCTCGGCATGGCGGTGGTTTTTGGCAAAGATGATCGTCTTACCGAGTTTTTCGCCGTATTCGATCTTCAGGCCGTTGGTCATCAACAGGGCCAGCACTTTGCGAATGGTATCCTCATTGAACAGCCATTCGTTGAGGGCGGTAGACTCGATTCGCTCGGGCAGTTCGCCGTTTTCATCGGTGAAAGTGGCCTCGTAGGCTTCCTTTTCTTCCGGGGGCAGATCATCGTAGACGATGCCCTCCTCGAGAAATTTCAGCTTGCTCTCCACCGAGAGGAAGTCCACCAGATACCCGTCCCGAACCGCTTGGGCCAGGTCATAGCCGTAGGTGGGCACGCCGCTTTCCAGCTCGAACACATCATAGGTGTTTTTGTCGATCTCGTCCTTGGGAGTGGCGGTCAGGCCGACCAACGGCGCGTCGAAATAGGTGAAGATATCCTGGTATTTGTTGTAGATAGAGCGGTGGGCCTCATCACAGATGATGAGGTCGAAATGCCCCACGGTGAACAGCTTGCCTTCCTCGTCCTGCACCGTGTCGATGCAGTTCATCATGGTCTGGTAGGTGGAGAACACGCACCGGGCGGCGGGGTTGTCCTTATCCTCGCAGAGATTGGTGACAGAAAGTTCCGGCAGCAGATTGACAAAGCTGCGCTTGGCCTGAGTGACCAGTGAGTTGCGGTCGGCCAGAAAGAGGATGTTTTTCACCCACCCGTGTTCCAGCAGTACCTTAACCAGCGCGATGACGGTGCGGGTCTTGCCGGAGCCGGTGGCCATGACCAGCAGTGCCTTGCGGCGGTTTTTCTGGCCGAACGTCTGGCACACAGCCTTGACGGCGCCCTCCTGGTAGTAGCGGCCCGCAATGGCAGCGTCCACTTGGATATTGTCCAGGCTGGTGCGCATGGTGTGCAGATTGAACAGCTTTTCCAGGTCCCGCTTAGAGTAGAAGGCGGCCACCGGGCGCTCGGGGTAAGCCCCGTCATCGATGCGGGTGTCGAAGCCGTTGGTCAGGAAGATGACCGGGCGGCTGCCGTATTGCTTTTCCAGCAAGTCGGTATACAGCTTGGCCTGCTGGCGGCCGACGGCGGGGTCGACGCAGGTTTTCTTGGCTTCGATGACGGCCAGCGGGCGGCTGGCGTCGTCGTACAGCACGTAGTCGGCAAAGCCCACGCCCTGTTTGTTGGGCATGCCGGACAGTTCCACCTCATTGCGCCAGTCGCGCCCCTCGACCCAACCGGCGTCGGCGAGCATGGCATCAATGTACAGCTTGCGGGTCTCGTATTCGCTCAGATCCAGCGGCTTGGGGGTATAGTTCGGCTGTTGGGCCTTTCGCCGGGCGGTCAGTTCGCTGCGCAGGGCCTTATTTTCCTCCAGCAGGGTGGCCAGGTCTGGTTCGGGGGACTGAGGAACCGGCCCCGGCGCGGGGGCTGCGGGCTGTGCATCCAGCAGGGCCGGGTCAAACTGGCCGGGGGTGTAGGATGCGCCGTAGCAGCAGGCGAGGAAGTCGAACAAGCTGTAGAGATTTTCCAGGCACAGGCGGGCCTGCTCGGGCGTGATGCGCTGGCCGGTGTGGGCGGCAGCATTGCCGGTCTGGCGGATGTATTTGAGCCGCCGCCACAGGTCGGGCCCGACGATGGCGCGGAAATCCTCGGTGTCCATCAGGCTGACCAGGCGGTCATCGTAGGGGGTGACCAGCCCGCCATCCACCGAGTACATCCACTTGACGGCAAACTCCATCGCCCGGCGGCAGTTCAGCGCACAGGCCGCCGGGTCGATGGGGTAGATTTTTTCCGCCGCCACCGCCACCGGGGCAAAGGCGGCAAACTGTGGGTCGGAGAGGAAGGAATCGAAGTTGGGCATGGTACCACATCCAGTTTTTCAAGTCGAAAGCTTTACGGATTTGAATACATGAATAGAATTATTCTATAGAAACAGATACCGTATCTGGCGGCGGGTTTATGTGAAAATCTCCAAACCCACGTTTTTTTAATACATCACAACAAGTTGACAAATAGTGCTTAGAATCCATCGGGTTAGACCCTTTTACAATATTATACAGTTCACCACCTGCCTCAGTTAGTGGATAGATGGGATAAGCCAAGGTAATATCCTGTGCATTGTTAGATTTTATCCTTATATTTTTTGAGGCGTTAGATATAGTAGCGTCCATATTGCAGCTAAGTTTGATATTTATTTGTACTTGTCCAGAATACATTAAGCCAGCATCATTTAGAGCAATAATTGCGCCAAAAGGTATACTATTTCGTGACAGTGTTTCGGGGTCCGCAAAAACAAAATGCTGGTAGGCGTCACCTTTTTTTAGGCATAATATAAAAGGAACTATTTGGCTGAACAATTCGGCATCTAGTTGAGACATATTCTTTAAGGTATTTAATGTGCGAAGCGAAAATGCTCCAGGGGTTTCCACCTCACCGGCGAGCAGTTTGGCCCATAGGGTTTGCATTTGTTCATTGCTTACGTTGGCAACACTGTCGAAAAAGCTGTTGACCCAGTCTGGATCAACTGGTTTATCACTGACATCAGATACATGTTCCATTTTACTATAGGCTTTTGTAATGACATTTTCAATATTCTGTTGCTTTCGCATTTCTTGATAAAATGCACGGTTTTGGGCACGCATTGCTAACTGGTTTGCATCTTCTGCATTAATATAAACTTCCCCGTTGTCGTAACGGATAGGCAAAGAAAAATTCTCATTAATTTTATCGCTGATAATTTCAATCTCTTTTGCCTTGGCTTTGGCCATTCGTTGAATATGCCAAGGCTCATAAACTTTTCCTACGCCTAAGGCAATCGTGTCGAGCAGCTTTTGCGTACCTTTTGCAAATCCAAGCACATCGGTGACTGTTATTCCACTGGCATCGCTCATTTTATCTACACCTCCTCAAAATCTTACTCCATGAACAGTGGTTACATTACTATAAACAATAAACAAAAGCTAATGTCTTTCCTCCGTTTCTTGTTTTTGAATAGGGTGAAACACAGGAACGACCGGTGAACCGATTAACACAGGTTTAGTAAACAAATCATCATTGGAAAAGCTATAGTCTACGCCTATTTCTGTTGCCATCGCTTTAAGTAACAATACCAAATTGTCAATGATTTTATCATTGTCTTTGGCCGGGTTGTTGCTACGATATAAAGTGCTTTTTCGAAAGGCCTCAAATGCTTTTATGACTTCTGGGCATTTGTTGTAGGCAATGAAAATTTGATTGATCGCTTTTTGAAAATTACCTGTTGGCAAACCACCGGCAATGTCGCCGCGATAGGCAATAAGATCCTTAAAAAGTTGTAACTGATAATTTCGCTTTTCGTGCCGCTTCTTTTGAATATCCGTTACAATTAATGTTACAACCGTCGCCAAAAGGCCACTAATTAACCAGCCGAGAATTGTGATAACCATACTATTAACCTTTTTCACCTCACCCAAAGTATTGTTGCATCAATGAATTCTTCAACACGTCCAATTTTTCAAGGCTATTGTGCGCCTTTGCTTTCATACGCTGTATTTGTTTTACGAAAAGCGCAAACTGGTCTTGCAATGCTATAGGCGGAGCAGAAACTTTATAAGTTTCCAAGAAAGACGCGGGTACTCTGCGCTGACCGGCGCTTCCGGTCATATTACTGGCGGCATCTTGCCTAAACTGTGGAAAAGAGGTAAGGCTATAAATCCAATATGGATTTGACTGGCCGGGTATTGGCCGAAGAACATGAAATTCTGTAGAACCGAAACCGATACCATTGCAAAGTCTTTGCGCAATGGCTCCCTTACCGTTTTCCATGCAAGGTGTGATTTTTGCAAACAGAACATCTTTTTCCGCAAAGTAAGTAAAACCTGTTTTTACCTCATTGTATGTTTTTGTCTCGGATACGTCAATTCCTCCGTTTTCGGTTACCGCAGTCATGGGTATAAAGGAAACACGAAGATCACTAGATAGACGTTTTTCTTGGGATTTTTTGGGGTTGATGATGCACAAACTGCCAAGACAAACCATACCTCCTCCCTTTTGATCGGTTCCAGGTTCTCCAAACATCTCCACAAAGCGGGCTTTGACCAGTTCGTCCAGCTTGTCCAGTTGGGCCTGGCGTTTGGCGATCAGGTCGGTGACTTTGTCCAGTATGGCGGCAATGTGACGCTGTGCATCAAGGCTAGGGAGAGGTATAAAACAATCTCTGACTATATTAGCAGTAACTGCCGGATAGCTTGCACCTGTGGCCTGTCTAACCAACTCATCCACAAAAGCAGAGGATTGGCAAAAATAGAACACATATTTTGTATCAACACTTGGCAGACAACGCAACACACAGTAACCTGTTGACGCAACTAATACATTATTGGATATTTTGGGAACTAACGCAACTGCATTTAGATTTGGACGAACCATCGAAACGAGTATATCCCCTGGAAACACTAATTGTTTTGCTCTACTGGGGGCATTCTCGATTGTCATTTGCTTAGTGTCCGTTATTATTTTTTGCTGATTATCAACGGAAGCTATATCAATATAATCAATCATGCCCTTATAGTTAGCTTTAATGGCGTCTATTTTTTTCTCGCATACATCCCCCAACTTCACCCTCATAGCATCCCCTCCAATTCCTCCAGCCCTCTGGCAATTTCCTCTTCCAGCTTGCGCAGGTCGGCCAGAATCTCGCTTGTCGGCGGGTACTCCACGGGGGTGTATTCCACCTGCTTGTATTTATTGATCGAAAGGTCGTAGCCGTTGTCGGCGATCTCCTGCTTGGGCACCAGGAAGGACTGCGCTGTGCGGGGACGGTCTTTTTCTGGCGTCCGGTCGTGGAACCGCGCCACAATATCCGGGATGTCGTTCTCCTTTACCGGGGTGCGCTTGTCATCCAGGCTGAAGCTGTCGGCCTTCATGTCGTAAAACCACACCTGGTCGGTGCCGCCGTGGCCGGTCTTGGTGAACACCAGCACCGCCGTGGACACCCCTGCGTAGGGCTTGAATACCCCGCTGGGCATCGAGATCACGGCCTCCAGCCGGTTGTTTTCCACCAGTTCGCGCCGGATGTCCTTGTGCGCCTTGGAGGAACCGAACAGCACGCCGTCCGGCACGATGACTGCCCCCCGGCCGCCCACCTTCAGCATTCGCAAAAACAGCGCCAGGAACAACAGCTCGGTCTTTTTGGTCTTGCAGATTTTCAACAGATCGGCGGAAACAATGTCGGCATCAAGGCTGCCCTTAAACGGCGGATTGGCCAGAATCAGGGTGTACTTGTCTCGGTCGGGGTTCTGATCGGACAAGCTGTCCCGATACTCAATAAAGGGGTTGTCGATGCCGTGGGTCATCATGTTCATGGCGCCGATTCGCAGCATCGTGCGGTCCATGTCGAAGCCGTGGAACATGTGGTTCATGTAGTGGTCTTTTTTCTGCCGGTCAAAGAAGATCTCCTCTTTATGGTGCTCTTTCAGGTACTCCCCAGCCGTCACCAGAAAGCCCGCTGTACCACAGGCCGGGTCGCAGATCACGTCGTCCGGCGTGGGGGCCACCAAATCCACCATCATCTGGATGATGTGGCGCGGTGTGCGGAACTGGCCGTTGACCCCGGCTGTGGCAATCTTTGAGAGCAGATATTCGTAAATATCGCCCCGCACGTCGGTGTCGTGCAGCGCGTCGGCCTGGGCGTAGATCTCATCCATGGCGGTGACGATCTTCTCCAGCATCAGCGGCGTGGGGATCTTGAAGATGGCGTCCCCCATGTATTTGGCGTAGGCGCTATCCTTGTCGGTGTGCAGGTTCTTGATGAAGGGAAACACCAACTCCTGTACCACCTGGTACATCTGCCCGGCGGGAAAATCGTGGAACCGGCTCCACTTCAGTTGCTCCCCGGCCACCCTGCGGTCGCCGATCTCCACCTCACTTGCAAAGAGACTCTTATGCGGCAGGCCCAGCATGGCGCTCTCCTTGGCGCGCAGGGTGTCGGTCTCGTCCAGGTCGTGGATGAACATTAGATAGGTCATCTGCTCCACCACGTCCAGCGGATTGGTGATGCCGCCTGTCCAAAAGGTTTCCCACAGGCGGTCGATTTTGTTTCTCAATTCTCCGGTCAGCATGGTTTTCTCTCCTGATTCCACATATAGGCGGTATAGCGGCCACCGCCCAGCTTGATGATCTTATCGTTTTTCTGCAGTTCAGCCAGCGTGCGCTGCACCGTTGCCAGGCTGATGTCCGGGCATTGGGCCATCAATTCCGCCTTGGTGATGGCGCCGGGATGGGTTTGGATAATCTCCCGGATGCGCTCCGGCTTGCTCTTGCCCCGGGCAGCCAGCGCCTGCACCTGCTCGGAAAACTCTCGGTAGGCGGCTGCCACCACCCCCAGCGTGTAGCACACAAACGGCCGGTAATCATTTTGGCCCGCCTGCCAGTCGATGGCGCTCTGCTGCAGCGCCTTGGAATAGTCGTCCCGGCTTTGCTCGATCAGCCATTCGATGCTGCTGTACTTTCCCACGAGATACCCTGCCCGCTGCAAGAGCAGCAGGGTCAGCAGCCGACTCATGCGGCCGCTGCCATCGCTGAACGGGTGGATACAGAGAAAGTCCAGCACGAACAGGGGGAGCAGCAGCAGCGGGTCAACCTCGCTCACGGTGGCAGCGGCCTCGTAGGTTTGGCAGAGCTGTTCCATCGCCCGGGATACCTCTCCAGCGGGGACTTGGCATCCGTACGGTTCTGTTGACCCGGCGGTATCTTTCGCGGGCAGGGGACTTTCGCTGGCTCTGTAACTGCCGCCCAAGGCCGAACCGCAGAATTTATACAAATCTCGATGCATCTGTAAAATAACCGATGGCTTGGGGGGCAGATAACCGCTATTTTCCTGGATGTCGGTCAGCACGTCCCGATACCCGGCGATCTCCTGCTCGCTGCGGGTTTGGGGCATGGTTTTGTCAAGCGCTATCTTTTTTAGGCGCTCGTCCGTGGTCGCAATTCCAGCCATCCGGCAGGATGCTTTGACGCTCTGAATTTTGGCGTTTTCTGCCAGGATGGCCAGCACCTCATCATCGGATTCGATCAACTGAGCCTGTCCACCCTTGTACTCGTGAATCTGTGTTAACAAGGATACAATATCAGGGGTTAGCAATTGGGGGTATTGCTCAACATAGCGTTTGGTATGCATGGATGCTCCTCGCGGGGGATTAATTATATCATTTTCATTAAAATGATATAATTAAATTATACAAACTGGTGCCGTGCTTGTCAAGGACAAAGGTGTGATCCCACAGAAATCGTGGGGGGCAAACTGCACATGGAGGGTATGCAAAATACCTGGAGCGAGTACCCATATAGAATCATTGATAAGTCACGAAACAGGCGCTCTTATTCTATTGAAATGTCATGAAAAACGGCGTATACTTCTATTGAAAAGTCATTCATGAGGTGTGTGCCATGCTGTACCGAAAAATTTCCCGCCTGATTGAAGATCACCTGCGCGCGCAGGACCCGCGCATCCTGTTGGTGGACGGGGCGCGCCAGGTTGGCAAGACCTATATCATACGCTATGTGGGTAAGCAGTTGTTTGAAAATTTTATCGAGGTCAACATGGTGGAGGATTCGCTGGGCGAGCGCCTGTTTGCGCAGACCCGCTCGGTAGAAGATTTTTACCTTCAGCTCAGTATGCTGCACGGCGACAAAATGAAAGAAAAACAGAATACTCTAAATCAGTTTGTGGGCAACCACACGAGGGTTCGAATCCCTCCCGCTGCGCCAGATGCGGGGGCAAGGACGGAAACGTCCTTGCCCCTTGTCTTTAAAGGGAGGCATAAAATGGCACCTGTTACCAAAGAACAAGCCCTGAAAAGCGCGTTGGCATCTTCTGCGGTGGAAGGTTTCCCGGTCACACCGGAAGTGATGCACAACTGTCAAAGGTTGCTGAACGGTGAAGTGAACGTCGACAGTCTGGTGAAGGAAATTCTCAGCAAGCGGCAAAAGGGGTAAACTATGCCATATACCGTGGATGCAGCTACCAACGGATGCTATGAAGGAACAACCGTTTTGATCAACAAATTCGGACTGCGGGATGCGGAAGCGCTGGCAGAGGTAGAAGCTGCGGTGGTTCCCGCCAAAGCAGCTATGTGGGAAGCAAAGCCCCTATGTGAGACCTTTGATTTTGCGCATTATAAAGCCATTCACCGCTGGCTGTTTGAGGACCTGTATGAATGGGCTGGTGAGGTTCGCACCATTGACCTGTCGAAAAAAGGCACAATGTTCTGTCCGGCCGGGGAAATAAACCGCGTTGCCCATGCGATTTTTTCGCGTTTGAAGGCGGAGAAGTTTCTGGTGGGGTTGGAAAAATCGGGATTACGGTTGATGTTGCTATCCCTTTGACAGAGAGTGATTGTAATAATGATCACATAGAATTTGTTGATGCGATTGAAGATGGAACACGCATAAAGTTTGATGTACTTGCTTTTGAGGAGGAAATGTCTGAAGAAGATCGTGAGAAGACTATAGTACCATTTCAACTTGCCTATGCAGTTTCAATTCATAAAGCACAGGGCTTAGAATATAAATCGGTGAAAGTTATCATTCCAAGTAGCAATGCAGAGAAAATTACACATGGCATTTTTTATACCGCCATTACTCGTGCAAAGGAGCAATTGAAAATTTATTGGAGTTCTGAGACAATGCAAAAAGTTGTCGCTGGCTTCTCTGAAGAAAACTCACGACAAAAAAGCTTAGCGATTATTAAAGAAAAACTATATCAAGACGAGATATCAGACAAAAATTATAGCTACCTAACGGACTGCTGCAGGAAAATATAACTACATCAGGGGAATTGCAATGGGCAAGAGAAATCACACACATGTACAGGCATTGATACCTGAAATTGAGGAGAGGCAGTTTCAAGAGTTTTTCGCAAGTTGGTTTTGCCTGCTCACCATATCTTCATAACTCACCAGCGTCACATTCCCCATCTCACTTGCTCGGTCGGCACAGCCTTTGGTGAAGCCGATTTTGGCAAAGAGGTAGTAGTGGACATTTTTATAAGGGAACAGTTCGCTGCGCTTTACGAGGGTCTCCAAAATGCCGAGATCGACTTTCTCATTCGTCCATTTGCACTCCCCGAAAAGGGCGGTGTTTTTGTCCCGTTCGGCGAGAATATCAATCTCCGTCTGACGCTTTTCCTTGGGATCATTGCCCCACCAGCGACCGAGAGAGGAAAACTCCACCGGGCATTCGCCGTTTAGCAACTGCTTCCAGAGATACTGCTTGCAGATTTCCTCAAACACCTTGCCCATATAGTCGGACAGATACGGCTCAATGCGCTTGTAGGCCAAGTTGGCAGCGCCACGGGCGATGATTGAATTGTTTTCCGGCACAAAACGATACCAGAAGCGGAACATATTGTCCGCAATAGAGTAAATCGCTTTTCGGGACGCCTTTTCACCATAGGGCGTCTCTTTTTCAATAATACCGAGGGAAATCAGGTTTTTCACATAGGCGGAGCAAATGTTGGTGCTTTCCCCGACCTTGCCGGAAATCTCCGACATACGGGAAGCGCCGGTGGCAATCGCCGTGATGATCGCGTTGTAGAGCGCCGGTTCCCGCACCTCCTGCTTGAGCAGGTTTTCCGGCTCTTCAAACAGGGCGGAGTTGGGGTTCAGAAATGTGTTTTTTATATTGTCCTCAATGCTCAGCTTATCACTCATCTGAAGTAGATACTGGGGCGTACCGCCGACGATGCCGTACACATAGGCTTTCTCTTCATCGGTGAAATTTTTGAAATAATGGCAAGTCTCCTCGAAATCAAAGGGGAGAATTTTCATCTGCGCCGTCCGTCTGCCGTAAAGCGGCGCCTTGTAGGCGAGGACATGGTCTTCCATATAGGACATGGACGAGCCGCAGAGAATCAGCATTAGTTTAGAAGTGTCCTTGTATTGGTCAATCAAAAGCTGGATGGTGGAAGCGAGGCTTTTTGACGAACGGGCGACATAGGGGTATTCGTCAATGGCAAGAATAATCCGTTCTTTTTCGGACAGCTTGAACACATACTCCAAAGCCGCCTGAAAGGACAGAAAAGAGGTTTCAGCCTCCATGCCAGTGCTAAAGCTTAGAATGCTCTTGCTGAAATTTTCGAGATTCTGCTTGGCGTTGCTCTCGACGCCCATAAAATAGATGGCGTTTTTATCTTCTATAAAGCGACTGATCAGCGCTGTTTTTCCGACACGGCGGCGGCCATAGATTACAACAAATTCAAACTTGTCCGATGCGTACAGCTTATTCAGTGTCGCAAGTTCACGCTCTCTGCCGATAAACATGGATTACATCCTCCCATCTGCCATAAATTCACTGTGTATAGTATACCACAAAATTAAAATTAGTCAAGTACGATTCGGCAAATTGCACTTGACTAATTTCTTATAACAACTCTGATTATCTCAAAAAAGCCCGGAAATACGGGCAAATCACGGGATAGGGACACCGAATTTACTACCACTGAGATCGCCCATACAGCCCCTGCGGAAAGGCCGGCTTTTGCGCAGGCCGCCGGGGCGGCTGGCCAACGCGATGGATTTCGTCATTTTGCCTTGTTTTTTGCGTCGCGTTTGGGCTTTCCGTCAAAATTCTGCAGCGATGTGCCATCATCCCGTTTATTGTATTGGATATTTGTTATATTGGAAATAAGCTCTCCTGCACCACACAACACCGGGAAAGAGGTGTAGCCCTTTATATGACCTATTACGCAAAATCCGCGGATGAAAGCGGATACCAACCGACCAACCAAGAGCATTTGCAGGCCGTTGCGAAGCTTGCCGAGCAATTTGGGGGTGAGGTCGGCATGCCGGCCTCCGGCCGGGCCGCCGGTCTCCTGCACGATTTCGGCAAATACAGCGGCAGCTTCCAGGACGTTCTGCAAGGCACGGCCTCCGGCGTCGACCATGCTATCTGCGCAGCGGCGTTTTTGTATGCTACAAAGGCACAGAAAAGCATACCGTATCGCCGGGTCGCCGCAGTGACCGCTGCGCATCACGGCGTGCTGCGCTCTTACAGTACGCTGGAGCCGGAACTTTATGACCTGTGTCTTGGGCAAGGTTCCGGCGTTTGCCAAAGCGGCAAAAAGGCGGCCCTGTTCGGCCCGGAAGCATATCTTGCGGCGCAGCAGGCTTTTTTACAAGACTTCCCGGATTTTCGCTTCCATAAGCTGGAAAGTTTCCCCGGGGAGGCGCAGACCGAGGCCATGCTGCGTATGCGGATGCTTTTTTCCTGCCTGGTGGATGCCGACTATACCGCCTCCGCCGGGCGGAATGCGGCAGAAAGCGCACCTTTGCCCGCGCAGCAGCTTTTGAAGGTTCTGGATCGCCACATGACCGCATTACGGGCCGGTTCCCGCGCAGACCAAGGGGTAAACCGCCTGCGTGACGAGGTGTTCCGGCTGTGCGGCGAGGCCGGTGCGCAGCCGCCGGGACTTTTTACCCTGACAGCCCCCACTGGCGTAGGCAAAACGTTGTCGCTGTTGCATTTCGCACTGCGGCACTGCGCTGCCCACGGTCAGCGGCGGATCATTCTGGTGCTGCCTTTCCTGACCCTGACGGAGCAAAGCCAGCGGGAATATGAAAAATTGATCCCGGATATTCTGGCTGACCACAGCCAGAGCCGGTTGAGCCAGGAGGTACGCGAACTCGCAGCCCGCTGGGATGCGCCGTTTATCATTACTACGTCGGTCCGCTTTTTTGAAGGACTGTTTTCCTGCTACCCCAAGGATTGCCGCAAACTGCACAGCATCGCCCAAAGCGTCATTTTGTTTGATGAAGCGCAAAGTTTACCTGCCGATCTTGCCACCGCCACTATGCGTACGGCGGCGGCACTGTGCCGGGACTATGGCTGCACGATGGTCTTTTCCACTGCCACGCAGCCGGATTTCGCCGCGCTGCCAGGGGTACCGGACTGGACGCCGCAGGAGATACTGCCCGACGGCGAACGCTACTACGCCGCTTTGCGGCGTACCCGGGTGGACTGGCGGCTGGACTGCCCGACGCCGCTGGCGGATATCGCCGGCGAGATGGCGCGGCAAACCAGCGTTTGTGCCATCGTCAACCTGCGGCGGCACGCCGCACAGCTGTTTTCCTTGTTAAAAGCGGTTTGCCCGCCCGCAGAACAGGAAGGCCTGTTTTTCCTGACGACCGATCTTTGTCCGGCGCACCGCAGCGATGTTATTAACGCGATCAAAGCCCGGCTGCGGGCGCATCGGCCCTGCCGGGTCGTGGCCACACAGTGCATCGAGGCCGGCGTCGACCTTGATTTCGAGACTATGTACCGTGCGCTGGCGCCATTGGAAGCCATCATCCAGGCGGCGGGGCGCTGCAACCGCAACGGTATGGCGCCGGGCGGCGGCAAGGTCACGGTGTTTATCCCGGAGGACGACCGCAACATTTACCCGGGCGATTCTTACCGGAAAGGAGCGGAAATCGTCAAGCTGCTGTACGCAGAAGGCGGCCTGGACATCCACGACCCTGCGTCGATCCGGGCATATTACCGTCGCCTGTTCCAAAACGCCAAAGATAAAATAGAACTGAGCAAAGCCATCGACAGCGAAGCGTATGAGGCTGCGGAACAGGCTTATAAACTGATCCAGAATCAGGGGGTACAGGTGATCGTTCCCTATCCGTACCAGGAGGATGGAGATACGGAACCGCTGTTTGAACGCATCTGCCGCCAGGCACGGCGGGACGGCGTGACCCCGGCACTGATCCGGCAGGCCGCGCCCATCACGCTCTCCTGCTACCGCGAGGATCTGGTTCGCCAACACTGTGAGCAGATCCCCCTGCGCAAACGCCATGGCGACGAGCGCGCCGAAAGCGATCTCTATCTGCTGGCGACCGGGCATGAGGGCTGTTACCAACCGGATACCGGGCTGCGCCTGGCCGCGCCGTCCCCCGCTGATGAGATCTTCTTGTTCTGAAAGACGATAGAACGACCTTTTCTCTTGGAGAAATAAATTGATTTATTTATACTGTTACTGACAGCTAAAATTAGCTGAAGAATTGAAATAGTAACAGTATCAACTTTGGCCGGGGCCGCCCCGGCCAAGACAACGGAGGTGATTTGAATGGAAGTTGTTTTGGAAGTATGGGGCGATTTTGCCTGCTTTACACAGCCTTCCGCGAAGGTGGAACGGCTTACGTATATGGTCCCTACGCCCAGTGCGGTGCGGGGGATATTTTCCAGCGTGTACAGCAAACCGCGCGAGTTCTACTGGCAGGTCAACCGCATCGAAGTGCTCAACCCCATCCGCACGATCAGCTTTAAGCGCAACGAAGTCAAGTCCAAGGTGAGCAGCAAACCGATCGTTACCGAGGATGAACGCACCCAGCGCCAGACGGTGGCCTTGCGGGATGTGCATTACCGCTTTGCCGCCAGCATCTGCCCACAGCCGGGATTCACCGGCACGACGGCGCAGCTCTACGCCCAGGCGCTGCGGCGTATCCGGGAGGGAAAGGCCTTTGTCCAGCCCTCGCTGGGGTTGAAGGAATTTGTCTGCTATTTCCAGGAGGGTGACAGCAAAGCCGGGCCGCCACCCATCCCGGTCGACCAGGACTTTGGCCTGATGGTCTACGATATCTTCGACCTGCACGACTGCGAAGTGCGCAAAAAGACCCGCCCGCGGCTGGCATTGTACCACTGTGTGATGCGGCAGGGCGTGATCCAGGTGCCGCCCTACGACAGCCCGGAGGTCATAAAGGGGGACGCTTTATGCTGAAAGCCCTGTATGAATACGCCGCGCGGGAGCGCCTGATCCTGCCTGCCGGTTACGTGCGCAAAAATATCCGCGCCTATATCTCGCTTGCAAAAGACGGCGCTTACCTTGGCATCATGCCCGGCGAGGCGGAAAAAGTCCCCTGCCCGGACATTGGCAGTATGGCCAACAGCGGCGGCAAATGCAACCTGCTGGCGGAAAAACGCAGCATCCTTTTCCCCGCCAATGCGCAGCAGCGTAAGAAATATGCTGCCAAAGCGGCCTATTTCTGCGACGCTCTGGCGGACGCCGCCCAAGAGGAGCCCTGCCTTGCTTTCTGCCTGCGCGCCATGCAAAACCCCGAAACAGCCGCTGCTATTTCGGCGGAGTTAGATCGCATGAAATTGGACGGCGCCAAAGTACTCAGTTTTATGGTGGACGGACAAAGCGTTTTGGAAATGCCCGGCGTCCGGCGTTGGTGGGGGCAGTTCCGCCGACAGTTTCTGCCTGCCGGGTCGCAAAAAGTCCCCTGCCTGATCACCGGCCAGCCCACCGTGCCGTTGGCGACGGTGCCGCCTGTTTCGGGGTTGTCTGTTGTCGGCGGTCACGCCAGAGGGGACGCGCTGATCTGCTTTGATAAAGACGCATTCTGCTCCTACGGCCTCAAACAAGCCGCCAACGCCCCGGTGTCCGAGGAAGCCTTTGCCGGTGTCAAAGCCGCCCTGGACGACCTGCTGGCGGACGCCCCGATCCTGGCCGGCATGAAATTTGTCCACTGGTATGACAAGCCGCTGCCTAAAGAGGACGATGACCTTATGCGAATGTTTGGTGCGGGCATCCCTGACGAAGAGACGGACGATGAAGCCGAAGAAATATCGGACAGCGCCTATGCTCGCCAGGCCCGTCTGCGGGCGGATGCGCTGGTGGACAGCGTGACCACCGGCACAGCTGTCCACGGGCTGCCGGATCAGTACTACATTCTGCTGCTTTCCGGTGTGAAAGGCCGTGTGATGGTGCGCGCCTGGCTGCAGGGGAACTACCGGCAGCTGACCGAAAACCTTACGCAGTGGGAGGCCGATCTGGCGCTTGTCAACAGCGCAGGTACTGCCAGCCTGCGCCCCGTCAAACTGACCGCCCGGCTGATCCGCCTGCTTACCCGGCAAAAATCCGACCAGAACATCTTTGAACGCATGAAGAAGGAACTGGCCGGCTTGACGCCGGCAATCATCCAGGCGATCTTGAATGCCACTCCTTTCCCGGATGCCGTGGCCAATCGGTCGCTGGCCTTTATCCGTTCCCAGATGTTCAGCAGCGAGGACGACGACCAGCCCCGCAAAACACCCGACCCGCAGGCCTGCCAGTGGCTCAAGGCATGGCTCTGCCGCCGGGAACGCCAGAAATACCGCAAGGAGGTACTTACCATGGAATACAACGTCAATCACCCGGAACCTGCTTACCATTGCGGTGCGCTGGTTGCTGTGTACGGGGCTATCCAAAATGCGGCCATGCCGGATGTAAACGCCAGTTTGATTGACCGCTATTATGCCTCGGCCAGCCAGACCCCCGCGCTGGTGCTGGGCCAGCTGGCGCGGATGTCCAACTACCACATTGGCAAGCTGGAAAAACTCCGCGACTACTATGCCGATTTGCGCGACGAGACCGCCTGCGCCATTGGCCCTGACCTCCCTGCCGTATTGCTGCCGGAACAGCAAGCCTACTTTGCGCTGGGTTACTACCAGATGTGCGCCAAACTGGAAAAAGACCGCCGGGAACGCATCGCCGCCGCCAAAGCCAAAAAAGCCGCTGTGCAAACGGCCGCTGTGCAAGATACAAATGTTTGAGGAGGAATACGCCATGGCTATCCAGAACCGCTACGAGTTTATTTACTACGTCGCCTGCACCAACGCCAACCCCAATGGGGACCCCGACATGGGCAATACCCCGCGCATCGACCCCCAGACGATGCAGGGCTTTATCACCGATGTGGCCACGAAACGCCGCATCCGCAACTACATCCAGACTGCGTTTGACGGCCAGCCTGGCATGAACATCATCGTACAGCAGTCCACCAACCTCAACCGCCATATTGCCGAGGCCAAGCGAGCTGCCGGTGTTGAGGACTGCGCCAAAGCCAAGGAGGCCGTGTATGCCGGCCGCAAAAAAGCCTGTGAGCTGTTTTACGATGTACGCACTTTCGGCGCCGTCATGTCCACCGGCCCCAATGCGGGCCAGGTCCGTGGGCCGGTTCAGATCACGTTCGGCAAAAGCCTTGACCCGGTACTGCCGATGGACATTTCCATCACCCGCATGGCGATCGCAGATACGATTGAAAACGGTACTGTTGAGGACTACCTGAAAAAAGAAGCCGAGACCCCTGAGGACAAACTGCGCACCATGGGCCGCAAGCAGCTGATCCCCTTTGGCCTGTATGAGGTCCGCGGTTTCATCAGCGCCAACCTGGCGGCCGAGACCGGCTTTGATGAGGCCGACCTCAAAGCCCTGTTTGAGGCGATCCTCAATATGTATGAACACGATCATTCCGCCAGCAAAGGGGAGATGGCCGTCGTTTCACCCCTGATCGTCTTTCGGCATGTAGGCACCGATACCAATGCCGCGCAGCGGGCGCGCCAGGCCAAACTGGGCTGCGCCCCCGCGCACAAGCTGTTTGAACTGGTCCATGTGCAGAAAAAGCAGGACGTAGCTGTGCCGCGCAGCTACCGCGATTATACCGCCAGTGTCGATGCAGGCCGCGTTCCGGCCGGCGTACAGGTCGGATTCCTGTGCGACCCCTACGGGGAGATCAGCTGGGGGAAACTGCCCGAGGGAGAGGACTGGTTCCGCCTTGGATGATCGGGAATACCTGCCGCTTTCCTGGCTGTCGCAGGTGGATTACTGCCCCCGGCGGGCGGCGCTGCTGTTGAACGAGCGTATCTGGGTAGAAAATGCCGAGACGGCCAAAGGGCGCGCCGAGCACGCACGCGTCCACGACCAGCGAGTCGAACGCCGGGGCGACAGCCTGAAGCTCTACGAATACACCGTGTTTTCCGAAACGTTGGGCGTTTGGGGCAAGTGCGACTGCATCGAAGCAGAGCGCAGTGCGCAGGGATGTCGTATCCGTGCTGCGGATTTCCCAGTGCAGCTCTATCCCATCGAATACAAACACGGCACCCTGCGGGAAGAAAGTTCCTATAAGATCCAGCTTTGTGCACAGGCGCTCTGCTTGGAGGAGATGTTTGGCGCAAAGATCCCCTGCGGCGCGCTCTTCTTCATTTCTTCCCATCGGCGGCTGGAGGTCGAATTTACACCCCCGCTGCGCGCCGCCGTTCGGGAACGCGCGGCGATGCTGCGCGACCTGCGGGAGGGGCGCATTGTCCCGCCCGCACAATACAGCGCCAAATGCAAGCGATGTTCGATCCGCGAATACTGTATGCCCAAGGTCAAGGCTTCCGCCAAGGCATATTGCCGGCAGGTGGCGCAGGAAGCCATGGAGGTGACACCGCCGTGAAAAAGCTGCTCAACACCCTCTATGTGCTCACCCCGGACAGTTATCTCTTTTGCCGCAACGAGACGGTCTGCGTAAAAGTCGGCGACGAAGAAAAGGTGTCTGTCCCGGCGTTGAGCATCGAAGCCATTGTCTGTTTCGGAAAAGCGACGGTCTCCACGCCGTTGATCGGGTTTTGCGCCGAGCGCGGGATCTCGCTGGTGTTTCTCACCGAACGCGGACATTTTTTGGCCCGGGTAGAGGGACCCGTCAGCGGCAATGTTCTGTTGCGCAAACGGCAGTACGAAAGTTTGCAAGATCCGGCATTTGTGTGCGAATTCGTCCGCAGCCTGCTCATGGCCAAGCTGCGCAACAGCAAGGGGGTCCTGCTGCGCTCCGCCCGCAACGAAAAGGACGGCGACGCTGTCTTATATAACGCCGCCGACCGTCTTGGCGCACTGGCACAAGAGCTGGGCCGTGCAGGGGATGTGGACGCCATGCGCGGTATCGAGGGCGCCGCTGCGACGATCTACTTTTCTTGTTTTGACCGGATGCTTGGGGAAGATTGCCCTTTCCGTTTTGAAACGCGCAGCCGCAGGCCGCCTCGAAACGAGGTCAACGCGGTTCTTTCGTTCGTCTATACGCTTTTGCGGCGGGAAGTGGCTTCTGCCATGGAGGCTGTCGGCCTGGACCCAGCCGCTGGGTATCTGCATACCCTGCGCCCGGGGCGGCCTTCCTTTGCGCTGGACCTGATGGAAGAACTGCGCGCCCCGTTGTGCGACCGTTTTGCGCTGACGCTTTTCCACCGCAAACAGCTTGCGGTTACACATTTTGAGAAAAATGAGGAAGCCACGTTTCTCAACGAGAAAGGGCGGCGGGCAGTGCTTGCAGCCTGGCAAAAGCGGAAAGGTGAGAATATTACCCACCCGTTTCTTGACGAAAAAATCCCCGTTGGAATGATCCCCTATGCGCAGGCAATGCTGTTTGCACGGGTGCTGCGCACAGATCTAGATTGCTACCCGCCATTTGTGTGGAGGTGAGCCATGTGTTTGTGCTTGTGACCTACGATGTCAACACTTCTGACCGTGCCGGGCAAAAACGCTTGCGCAAAGTGGCAAAACTATGCGAGCGATATGGCATCCGGGTACAGAATTCTGTGTTTGAGGTATTGGTGGATGCCGCGCAAATGGAAACATTGAAAGCGGCGCTGGCCGTTGTGATCGACGCAGAACAGGATTCGGTGCGTTTCTATCGCCTTGGCAACAGCTATCAGCATCGCATCGGCACGATGGGGCGGGTAGGACTTGTGCAGACCGGGGAACCGCTATTGCTGTGACCTTTGCGCTGACCGTTGCGGTACAGAAAAACCCGGGAGATCGGCGCAAAAGGCCGCCAAGGCTCTTAGGGGGCAATTTGTGCTATTTGTATAGTTTCCCGTCGTTTTGGCATCCTGCAAGAGCCGCAGCATGAGATTTGCTTTGAGTTTTTTGCTTTTTTGAACAAACACTGCAAGCCGCCTTTGTGCGGTTTTGCGGTCGCCCCCTGCGCGGGGGTGTGAATTGAAATAATATTGTTGGTTTCGTAGTTCGCAATGGTGTTTCGTCGCCCCCTGCGCGGGGGCGTGAATTGAAATACCAACAACGTGACCTACGCGGCCGCTACCCCCGTCGCCCCCTGCGCGGGGGCGTGAATTGAAATCACCTCCCACTCGGCATGGGAACGGATGTGCCGGTCGCCCCCTGCGCGGGGGCGTGAATTGAAATATAACCAAGAACATCAAGAATCTTAGTGCCTCCCGTCGCCCCCTGCGCGGGGGCGTGAATTGAAATGCTCCGTCTGCGGTGACGAAGTTTGCATATACCACGTCGCCCCCTGCGCGGGGGCGTGAATTGAAATGATGGCCGGGGCCCTCAAAGGCTTCATGCAGAGGTCGCCCCCTGCGCGGGGGCGTGAATTGAAATAGGCATTGGCGTCACCGTCCTCTCCCAACTTCTGTTCGTCGCCCCCTGCGCGGGGGCGTGAATTGAAATAGGAGAAAAACCAGACATTAACTGATTAAAAAGGTCGCCCCCTGCGCGGGGGCGTGAATTGAAATAATCTTCTGGTGCTCCTGATTTTTTGGGCGATGAGTCGCCCCCTGCGCGGGGGCGTGAATTGAAATTGTTTTCTTTTTGGCTTTTATCTGGCTTTTGATTCGTCGCCCCCTGCGCGGGGGCGTGAATTGAAATTGATATACTTTAGGTACAGTAAAGGAGGTGATTGAAAGTCGCCCCCTGCGCGGGGGCGTGAATTGAAATTACGATTCCGTCGCAGCAAAATAAAAAATCCCCGGTCGCCCCCTTGAACAGGTCCAGTAAAAACGGACAATAGACAAAGTACCCCCTGATGTAGGAA
>ERZ1090878.383-NODE-384-length-24324-cov-5.841403_pt1 | contig 24324 bp, 37 predicted proteins | sample MGYA00478473_ERZ1090878 | MGnify/ENA primary metagenome ERZ1090878 (study PRJEB33644, sample SAMEA5815720) | chicken gut metagenome | biome: Chicken; feature: Gastrointestinal Tract; material: Caecum | place: Ireland | collected 2019-01-01 | study: A study of the... | reverse complement strand
GTTGAAACTGAATTAAAATAGGTTAAAATTGATGTAAATAGATCTCTATACATTGTTTTTTCGCATAAAATGAAAGGAGCGTAAGTGATGGAATTAAAGCATCTTCACATTCTGTGGTTAAGGCCGGGAGAAGACGATAATGTCGAATTAAGCGAATACACAGAGTCGGTTCGAGATACAAAGAAGGGATTCAAGGTTGCCTCCCCGGTAACATCTCCATTTGGCACGTATCTATTCAAAGAAGATAAGCAATATTGTCTGATTCGAAAAGGTACAGAGGGCCTCATCATGTACGGATTCGACTATGAAGAATTGATTCGCTCCTATGCCGGAGCTATTTTGCCGAACGGATATATTATGAGCGGTGGAGTTCTTTCTTCCGGCAAGCCTGAATATGAGGAAACGGCTGATGAACACCATGGGGAATCTCATGAAGAGTTTCTGGAAAGGGAACAGGCAGATAGAAGCGATCAAGATATCTTAACAGTATTACTCGGTGGAAATACGGCAACTGCACAAGACTTACGTTCATTACCTGATTTATTGCCGGAAGACTTGGAAGAATGCAGTGATTGCGATATGTGCGGCGAAACGGTTGATTCTGCCGATGTGATTATTGTGAATTCGGGCTTTCCAGATCAACGAGTGGAATGCTCGGTTTGTAATGCAGGCAATATTGAGATTGGAATGGAGTGCTGCTGTGAAGTCTGTGGCACATGTTTTGATGCTACTCACTTAAATAATGGGGAATGCCCATACTGCGGCGCAATGATTAAGCCGACGGAAATTGAAAAAACAACAGAAGACGATCCAGTTGAATTACCTGAGAATGGTTCCGTTTTGGTCTATACTGATGGTGCATGTATCGGTAATCCCGGCCCCGGTGGATGGGCGGCATTGCTCCAGTGTGGTTCGATTGAACGAATTATGACTGGCGGCGATGCAGACACAACCAATAACCGCATGGAATTGATGGGGCCAATTTCTGCGTTGCAAAGTCTGAATAATCGCCGTGATGTAACGATTGTTTCGGACTCTAAATACGTAGTTGACGCAATCAATAAAGGATGGGCGAGAAATTGGCAACAGAATCATTGGATAAAGGGTGATGGCAACCCCGCCAAAAACCCCGATTTATGGAATGAATTACTTGCCTTGATACGACAGCACAACGTCACGTTCCGCTGGGTGAAGGGACACAACGGCAATCCACTTAACGAACGCTGCGATAAATTAGCTACACAGATGGCAGAACGCTACTCCCGCATGTAATGGCAAAAAAACAGAACAAGTTTGAAAAGCCTTGTAGCTTTGCGGAGGTGGTCATATGAAAAAATATGAGACAGTGAAAGCAGAACAACTCAATCCATCAGATCTGACATTCAAAAATCTTCGGTATCTGTACGGAACAGGACGTTCATATACAATTTCAGGTTCTGGCAAAAACAGAGTCACTGGATATCGCTCTGGAGTGCAAACCGAAATTGGAGATTTGGAAATTTCGGAATGGAAGGATTTGATGCAAAAACTGATTCACGAATCTGGAGAAGATAAGATACAGCAGTGCTTGCTAAGTTGGGTTAAGGATAACTGTCCATGGTTGCACAATAAAAGTGAGCAGGAAATGGAATCTCTCGATTTGCATTCCATGCGTATTTTTGAAAATAAAGAATGGGTTGGATACGAAGATTTTATTCGTATTTGTTCTTCTGCGAAATAAAGTCCCTTCAAATCACTTTCCGAAAAGAAATCTCAAAAAAGAAGGAAAACGACATGAAATACATAAGTTTAAACATTGGTATCATCAGTGGTGAAAACATTGATACGAATGAAATCACCGACATCATTGATGCTTACATTCGAGAGCGGGGAGGATGTTGTGTTACTGCTTCAACATCATATGTAAATAATATCATCTATCAAGATAGAGCGTATCGTGGTACAAACACAGATGAACTGGCGAATTTTTGCTTTGGATTGTCCGACGGCGAAAGCATTCATTTTGGAATAACATCTCCCAAAAGCACCTTTGGCAAATACGAATCTGTTCTTTGCCGTCAGGTAAGCGATAAAGGTGATATGCCGAAAATAGAATTCATTCCCCTTACTGCCATTCCACTGATTAACAAATCCTTGAATATGAACTTATTGCTCATTTTCAATGGTAGTCATCTTGTGTGTTCATGTAATGTTAATGATGAATGTTGCAGCGCAGGCCTTTTGGAAAAAAAGCTATGCCATGTCTTATCAGGCGATCTGTATATTTCAACCGAACTTGATCACGTTTATATGCCTGACATTGATTGAGACAACCATTTCAACCAAAGCAGATAGCATTTTAATGGTTGCGGGGGCTGGACATTCTTCAATCGAGGAATAATTTATATTTGACTTTATTGCGTGGAGGATGTATAATTGACATAAGCTATAAGAACAAACTGCACTGGCAGTATACCTATAAATACAGATAATCAAAGACAGATTCCAACTTTCAAAGCTGGAACCTGTCTTTTTTTATATACAAATTTTTTGGAAAAGGAGAATTACAACATGACTGAAAAAACAATGCTTGCAATCAAGATCGATGCTGCCAACGGCGCTGCAAAGCTGTGCAAAGGCAGCGAGTGTATCGCAGCTTTTCAATGTGGGAAGGAAAAACCACAAGCTAAGTTTGCTCCGCCGCTTATCGGAGCAGGTACTGTCTGCCCTTTGGCAAAGTACAAAGTCCCTGACCGATCTGATCCTCGCCCGTGGCATGAGATCCCGGCATCTGAACGAGAGGTTACGCAAAACGAGCTATTCGCTCTCTGCGCTTGTTGTGAACATGCGATTCTCGCAGAAGCAGAAAATGGTCAGTTGGTAGTGAACAGGCTTGAATTTAAAAGCTACTGTCTTGATTGTCCAGTTAAGATAGTAGAAGACTCGATTCATGAGTGCGCCGCAGAAGCCAGAGCAGAGTGCTCTTGATGAGGTGCATGCATGAATAATTTAAAACAAGTAAAAATGGGCGCATTGTATGTTGACGGTGTTGCTCAAGAAATTCCCTTTTTGCCTGAGGCTGGGCGGATAGCACGCTATTCTCAAACAAACTCGTCAATCATCATTGCTAATCACCAGCCGAGCAGACCTGAAAGTCTAATTACATGGAATGTGGTCGATGGCATGGAACGGTGGTCACAAAACGGAGTGCTGCTCATTGCGGATAGGGTGCTTTTGGTGAATGTCACCAGAGAAAATTTGGCTGCCAATCGTTTCCTTCGTAACGGAACGGTTGTTTCCTTGAAAGGGAAGTCCTATTTATGCCGATTGCCGTATATTGGCTTCGATGAGAATGATGAGATCAATGAGTGGGATGATGTACTGAACCGAACGACAGATGACAACGATATTTGGCATTGGGAAACGGTTGGAACGATCGGGCAGGAGACATCTTCTTTAGTCAGAGGATTTGCCAGTCCGCATGGCTGCTATAAGCATGCATTTTCCGCAGGAACTCTTCAGTTTGGTTTTCGTCCTGTGCTGGAGCCTATTGAGGTTTTAAGCAAAGATCCGGAGCATGTACCATATCCGGAATTTGAAGCCGCCTACGCTGACTTAGGCATTCCGTATGAGGAAATCAAGGAAACGTATCGGCAATTAGAAGGAGCGGCAAAAGGATGAGTTTTGTTTGCACAATACCCATGGGTACATTGCGTATCAACGGTAAAATAAAGAGATTTCCAACGACACCGGGAGTGACAGGCAATGCTCTGCGATACACACAAGGAAAAACGATTACCATAGGTGATACTTCCTTAAAGCATCCAGAAAACACTATCTTGTGGAATGTCATCAATGGTATGGAGCGCTGGTCAAGATCAGGAACGCTGTTCGTTGCAGATCGCGTGCTGCTTCGGAATGTTTCATGGGAAGATCTTGCGCGAAATGGTTTTATTGACGGAACCGTTATCCAAGTGGACGGAAAACAATACCGATGTCGAGCACCGTATATTGGTATGGGCAGTAAAGACGAGCTAAATGAATGGGATGATATTGTTATCCAATCGCCGTCTCCAAGCATTTGGAAAATCAGAACATTTCATTTTTGGGGCGCGGAAGATCTTCGCTTTTGCTACGATCAGTGCAATAAGATATGGAATGGCTTTGAAAGTGAGATTCATTCCTCATTTGTTGGCTTTCTTCCGGTATTGGAGCCATTGGAGGCTTCTACAAGCAATGTAAAAGAAACCACATATCCGGATTTTCGGGCCGGATATCGGAGACTGGGATTGCGTGAGCCTGAAATAAAGGAAATGTTTTTGACTTACATCAACGCATAATACGTATTTCGGCACTAAAAGGATGTGCCAACGAAATTGAAGAAAATGGAGGATGAAATCATGCAAAAAATAGACGCAGAAGATATGGTAATGTTTCTTCGCCAGCAATTTCCTGTTGGCAGCCGGGTGCGACTCATTTCGACGCCGAAAGATGATCCGCTGCCGATATCGATTGGCTCTGAGGGTACATTGAAGCACATCGATGATAAAGGGCAAATGCAAATTCAGTGGGATGACGGTCGCAACCTCTCAGTTACGCCCGGATATGACATGATTCAGATATTCCCGCCACGCTATGTGTTTGGGGATTATGTCTTTGTCCCAGTGCTGAATGCATTCAACAACAAAACAAGCTGGTGGCTCTCAAAGAAAGGCTTCGCTCAAGCATTGTATTGTTTTACTGGTGATGAAAAGGAAGCAGCGTATCATCTCGCTGATGAAAGACGTGATTCCTATATCACTATGTTTGAGCAGAAACAACATGGGAACGATGCATGAACAAACTGAGACTGCAACCATAAAAGTCGAAAAAGGAGTGCAAATATGTACACGAAAGAATCTTTAGAGGCATACAACCTCGACTTCCTCAATCTGCATCCGTACGCTGCGATTGAAGATTGCGATGTAGCGCAAATCAATCTGCTTGTTTCAATGATCGAAGGCACTCGTTCAGACGAGCATCCGATGCCCGGTGACATTATTGAGTATACGACAAAATACGGCGACTGGTATCCCAACGCACATGTTGAGTCCTTGTCCGAGAGTAATGTTTTGATCTGCGAAACAGCCAGCATTCCGACTGTATCAGAGCAAAACGGCGACCTTTGTATCGACCGAGTGAGCGGTGGGGCATGGGATGATATCCCTATTGCAATCCGCAAGGTGGGGCAGCGACAAAAGACCTTTGGCTGTCGTGTGCCGACAGATTTCATGAATATGGGTGTCATCGAGTTTCAGGCAAATGTCAATGTCTGGGCGTATACAGAGCCAAACCCTTTGTTTGGTGAATACACCACGCGGCAATATGATCGATTCCATATTTACTTCCTGAAGGAACCGGACATGTTTGGCTACCGAGTTCTCGTTCACAGCGGTGGCGGCGCAAGTTACGTTGCATTCCGCAACCAACGTGAGTACCTTGCATGGCTGGCAACCTATAAGGGTGTAGAGTTCAAGGTGGAAACCGGTGCTGTCGTGTTTTTGTATCGCAAGCAAGAAGCTCTGATCACCAAAGAGGAGTGGGATGCGCTTCCGCTGCCGATCGACACTCGTTGGGTAAACGGCCTCATCGATATCAAATTCGAAGTGAACGATGAAGCAAAAACGGTTACGGAATACCGCTATTCTAACAGCGGAGGATCTCATGCCTGCTATTACGACAAACTGTATGGGAAAGCCGCAAGCGAAATCATTTGCGGCGATAATGCCTCGTATGTTTTTGCAAAAGTCAAATAAGGAAAGGTGATAAAACCATGTTGAAAGAACAAGAAAGTTTTCTGGAACGATTGGAAATGCCAAAAAAACCATTAACGCTGGAGCAACTGCGGGAGATGGACGGACAGAGAGTGCTGATAAAGGTAATAAACCCCGTAGCATCTACCGATGATTTTGATGGCTGGGGAATATGCCATAAATCGTGGGTAAAAGTGTGTGATGCCAAGCGTGATGACCTTATATGCGTTATCTACGATTTTGAGGATTATGGAAAGCTATGGCTGGCCTACTGCTTCCCGCCGGAGGGAGAAGTCAATTGCACACAGCGCTTTGGTGCTACAGAAGGAACCAAATATGTTTTTCGGTGTTTTTCTACTCTCAATAAATGGATCGACTTCATTGTTGTCGTTCCACGAAAAATGAAAGATGCCGCATATCTGCTGATTTTCAAGACAATGTGCAACTTCAATGCGAAAGATAATCAAACTCCGTATGGTGATTTGCTCAAAAAGGAATTTGACAAATTCCGTATGGAATATGATTTGCTGATTGGATCAGTTTCGGAAGACGGTAATAGTACCGACCAAAACTGGTATGAAACCATCGCACGTCTGTACGAAATGCGTTCGAAGGATACATTTCTCATGCGCACAATCATCATTTAAAGGAGTAAATAAGTATGGTTCAGTCTTACGATCCGAATTTTCAGGGGACTCATGTAATCCGAGTCACTTTCATGATGTGGAAGTATGTCGGACATATCGCCTACAAAATCGGCGGGAATTGCATGGGTGGCTTCTTGCTGGAGTCTGACTTTCTGGAAAGTGAAACGCAGGATAACATCAAGCATTACGTCGAAAACGACTGCAATTTCCACTTTGACGACGAAGAAGAAATCTTCTATGCAACCCTGAAGGATGAAGATGGAAATGAGCTGGATGTCGAAGGTGATGACATCGAATTCAGGAATATGATTGTTAACATTGAAATCGCCGACACCATTCCGGAAACGCCGGATGCGAATAAGTAACAGTAACATAAGAAAAGGAGAATAAAAATGGGAAATATCATTTTTGTAGCATTCGAAATCATCGTATTCGTACTTATGGCTTTGACCGTAGTTTCGATGATTTCAAAGAAGCTGCCGGTTAAAAAAGGCGTAACCGGCATCATCGTTGGCGCAATTTTTCTGACGATGCTAAATGCCGTTGTCGTCATTCCGACGGGATACAGCGGTGTACGTAGTCGCTTTGGTCAGATCAGTGAGGATCCGGTTCCGAATGGTTTCAACCTCAAGATCCCCTTTGTGGAATCAATTGAGGAAGTAAACAACAAACAGCAGGATATCACGTTTGTTGACCGAATTTGGTCGGAAACCTCTACGCGAACCGCAGTGTACGCAGAAAATCTGACTGTATCGTATACGATCCAGCCCGACAAATCGGCATGGCTCTGCGCTCATGTTTCCGACTATAAAAACGGCCTAATCAAATCTGATCTGGTTGCTTCCGCATTCAAGTCCGCAAGTAAAGAGTACGAGGATACCGATGTAACTAATCGGGCAATTATCGAGCAGGCCACCAAAGAAAGCTTGCAGAATGCCCTCGATCAGAAGTATGAGAAAGGCGTAGTCGAGATCAACAATGTCACGATCAGCAACATCGATTTTGATGAGTCGTATAATCAGGCCATTGCCGACAAACAAAATGCTCAGTTGGCGTACGAAAAGCAGCAGATCGAAAATGAGACGCTGGTTGAAAAAGCACAGGCTGAAGCTGATGCAGAAGTAATCAAAGCAAAAGGCGATGCTGAAGCGAATACGGCCAGACAAAACTCGCTGACCGATGAGATCATCAAAAATCAGTGGCTCGAAAAGTGGGACGGCAAACTGCCTGACTCGCTGGTCGGTTCTGATATGGACAGTATCATGGTCGGCATTAACTGAAAATGATAAATGCTCCCACCCGGAGGTTTCTCTGGGTGGGTCTATCACAACAAATAAAGGAGAGTTGAACAAATGGGTGCTGTACCTTGCCAGATGGAAGGATTTCTTCTGACAGATGATATGATCGTTGAACTGTTGAAGGCGGTCGATCGCAAGAAAGACGTTCACGAGGAGTTCATCAAGACAACGGATTACAAAGAATTCCTTGAGGATGATCCTTCCGCAGTGCAGGATGCACTGGAAAGCGTGAAAAACCTGTACTTTTTCACCGGTTTTACCGGCGTAGTCACTGAAATCGGCGAAATCACCGGGCAGACTGATGAAGACCAGCTTTGGGAAAAGGATTATGATGATGACAACCTGTTTATGATCTCTTTGGAGCATGGCCCGTCCTTCTTTTCCGCGCCTTACTCATCGCAGGTCGATGTCATTGAGGAACTGAAGAAGGATTTGGCAGACCTGATGCCTCATCTGGAGTTGGAACCGAACCTGACCCGGAACTGGGGGCAGTTGTTCGGGACGATTGATTGTTAAAGGAGGATACATATTGAAACGAGTAGCAGTTGACCTTGACTCTACTGTTTTCGATTTCACCGGTTTTGCTGTTCGGTGGATGAGACAGAATTTCACTATCGAAGCAGTCGATGTCGGGGCTTATGATATTTCTGATATCTTCGGCCTCACGCAAGCCGAAACCAAACGCATCGTTCGTGTCTGCTGAAGGCATACTTCAAAAAAGCCTTCATGTATCCCGGCGCGTTTGATGTCCTGATGCGGCTGAAGAGGGAAAACCGACTTTGCTTTGCTACATCTCGTCAGAAAGAACTGCGGGCGGATACAATAGCTCGTTTGGCTGATTTTGGTCTGAATGATGTTCCTATCGGCTTTTCCGATGGCGAGGCAAACAAGAATGGCTTGCTGCACGAAATGGGGGCAAGCATCCTTGTGGATGATCACCCGGACACCATCCATACCGCTGCACAGGACGATTTTCAAATCGTAAAGTTTTGGCATCCGTATAATGCGACTGTAAATCCGCGCAACATGTTCTGTGCAAAAACATGGGAACAGGTCGGAAACATTCTGGCCGCTTTGCGTTAAATAAGGAGGCTTTGAACCATGAAACGAGAAGAAATTCTGGATCGTCTTGAATATCTGAAATCCCGCTGTGAAAGCTTGGCATCAAAGGGACTGATAGGGTGGAGAGCAGAGGTAGAAGCCTTGGATATGGCTATCGCTGCACTGACTCCCTCACCCGAAGGGCAAGAAGATACTGAATGTGCTACGGCGGCTCAGTTTTCTGGAAAAAACAGCGATCTGTGTTTTGCCCTAAAGACAGACGGCGGAACATATTACTGCGGTCTCAACAAGTGGGATGAGCAGGTGCGAAAAGCACAGTTGTTCCGCTCTGAAAAATGGGCGAAAGAAGCATCCGATGCTCAAGAAAAGAAGAATGGCATTGTTAGTCATGTTGTGCGTGTTTTTATCGAATGAGGCGTAAAACCCCTGTCTTTAGACATGGGGATATAAGCCGCCTTGAATAACATCAGCCTAAAATGTTAGAAGGAGGCAATCAAATGCGTACCGTCATTAAGACATGCAAGTTTAAATTGTACAAGAACAAAAAGAACAAGCATCTGGATGACGGTATCAATATTGCTGCTGCCATCTGGAACTACTGCGTTGCAATGCACCGTAGATACTATCGGCTGTATGGGAAGCATCTTTCTGCCAATAAGCTGAAAAAGCATATCACAAAGGTAAAGAAGACCCGTCATCCGGAATGGCAAGCACTTGGAAGTCAGGCCATTCAAGATGTGGTGGAACGGGTAGACCGCTCCTACAAAGCGTTTTTCGATCATGTGAAGCAAAAACGCCATGGGCGGAAGTCTCCGCCCCATTTTTGCAAGCGTGAAAAATATAAAAGTTTCACGCTCAAACAGGCGGGGTATGCATTCCACGACGATAACAGCGTCACTATCATGGGGCGGAAGTACAAGTATTGTAAGTCCCGTCCCGTTGAAGGCACTATCAAAACCGTCACCGTAAAGCGTAACGCGCTGGGGGAGATCTATCTCATTGTTGTTACCAAGCAGGAGTGCAACGACATCTGTCCGCGAGCAGGTAAAGCTGCCGGGATGGACTTCGGTTTAAAACATTTTCTTAACTTGGATGATGGCTCTGTGGTCGATTCGCCCCAATGGTATAAATCATCCCTTAATGAATTGCGTGCTGCCCATCGTGCGGTATCCCGTTGTCGCAAAGGCAGCAAGAACCGCAGAAGGGCAATCCGCAATCTGGATAGGGTATACCAGCGTATCAGCAACCGCAGACGCGATTGGTTCTTCAAACTGGCAAATCAACTTGTCGGGGAATATGCCATCATCTGCATCGAAGACTTAAACCTCGATGGAATGAAGCGTCTGTGGGGCCGTAAGGTCTCTGACCTCGCTTTTGCGGAGTTCGTATCCATTCTGGAATGGGTTGCCAGCAATGCAGGTTCCACTGTCGTAAAGATCGACCGGTGGATGCCATCCAGCAAAGCTTGCCATGTATGCGGTACGGTAAATCCAAACCTCACACTAAACCAGCGTATCTGGACATGTGATTGCTGTCATACCACACTGGACAGAGATACAAACGCAGCGATCAATATCAAACGGCTGGGACTTGCCCAGTTAGGGTATACCACATAAACGGACAAAACTATGTGGACGGGGCATCGTCCACTGTGGAGGAACGGTAAGTCTGGATTAGCCAGCAGTTCCAATGAAGCACAATCTCCATGCATTAGAGAAGAATTCCCTGACCTTAGGCATGGGGAGTATGTCAACGCAGAACAATAACATGTTTTCACACAAGAGGGGGTATGAGTCATGTCATACCCCTTTATATAAGTACGAGAAAGGAGAAAAATGATGTCCAAATTGATGCCTCCGCTGTTTTGCAACAGCAATTTCAATCGTGACGGCAAGAAAATCCGAGCTGAATTCATTCGCGAAGTTGGCGACGGCAACACAAGCTATCGACTCTGGCGGTGCGAATGCGAATCCGGGCGTGATTTCCCTCATGCAGAAAACGACAAATATTTTCTGCACATCGAGACCAACGGCTACCTTGTTCCTCTTGGTCTGACGGAATATTCCCTGATCGATGCGTGCGGACGTAAGGCTGCATGTGAAGAGCTGTATGGAGGAGAGGAGGGCCGAAAGAAGTTTTACGACGGCCTCCGAACCCAGTATAATGCCACTGACAACTATACGCCTTTCAAGCAGGCGGCTGAACGCGAAGAAGAAGTAATCGATCGCATCGGTAATGACCCAGCAAAATGGGTGAAGTACATCGGAGATTTTTTCCGGATGCACATTGAAATCTACTCGCGTTCGGTTGAAAACGACGGTGATACCTTCCCGGATTTTGTCGGAGCAGTAGCGCTGAATGATTTGAGCACCTGCCTCAAACTTCGAGCTAAGTATCAAAAAAAGGCAGAAATCCGTGAGCAGGCTGAAAGAGAACGAAAAAAGGCCGAAGACGCTGCCTTCTGTGAGGAGCAGAACAGAATTGCGGAAGAGCAGGTACGAAAAGCCATTTCGGTTCTGAGGGATGGTGGCACTCTGGAAAATGATCGGATTACGCTGTATGAAACCAGATATGACAGCGAATGTGTATGCATCGTAAATTATCTGATGCAGCGGTATCATATCAATGTTCCTGTACAGACAAAAGGATGGATCAAGTCAAAGTTAACAGGTTTCATCGTTTCGAATGGCAGATGTACCGGAGTTCGCTATCGAAGGGCAAAGGGCTGCAAATGCTCTGACAAGGTTTTTGGCGCAATTACTGATCTGATCAATGCCGCCAAAGCAGAAAGCGCCTAATCCATTGAAGGGAGTGCAAAAAATGAAAAAGTGTACGTTTACTGATTGCCGTACCTGCTGCGACAAAGAAACATGTGAAAAAGACGAAAAGCGCGTCGCCAATGTTTTGCAAATCATGGAACACGAGCTTCCGTTCATCACGAACCCAGACCAATACTATCTTGCGCTGCGGGCCAAGACACTTCTCGACTATAATCCGAATGCTTGTGATGAAGTCGAAGCTATTCGTCTTGTGATGCGGCTGAGCGAATACGTCTCAGCCAAGCCGAGAGGATTTTCGATTGATGAAGGTATTATCGCTCTGGGCCAAATGATTGCATTCGGCATCTTCCTCGACAGCGATACCTACCGTGCAGATCGAGTAAACCCGTTCTATCCAGAAGCGGCGAATTCGATGCTTGCGAACTGTTCACAGGCATCTTCGTTCTTGCTCCAATGCAGCAAGGATGAATTCGATTATCTCATCCGTAGGGAGATTCAAGGATATCGGGCGCAAAATCCCGTAACACTCCCTCATCGACCTGCTGATCTGCGCGAAAGGAAAGGATGAGGCAGAATGGGAATCATGACTCGAAATGAAATCATTGCGAAGCTGCGGACTGAAAAACTGGATGGTGTTAATGCATTGCATCTGGTTCAACTGATCTGCGAAGCTGCTGAAATGCTGGAAGAAGATGATGCAAAGCTGGCCTCGGCTGAAAAGGAGATTGCGCAGCTTCTGTCGTGCATCAACATCGTGGAACGTCAGCGTGATTATGCCGTAGACCGTGTGGAGCAATATATGCAACAAGATGTAAGACAAGGTGATGAACCGTGTCATATCTGTTCACGAGCCACCGGGACAGCATGTGAAAATTGCGATCCGGTATTCCATGTGCAGGAAACTGCGATGTGCGAACGCGCATATCTGGATGGAACCGAGGAAACCCCACTTACGCTGGAGCAGCTAAGAAAAATGGAGGATCAGCCAGTATGGGTTCATGTAATCGACCACACCGTATTCAAGGATCCCAATGATGATTTTGATTCGTGGGGCCTATGCAGAAAATCTTGGGTCAGAGTATGGGACAGCAAACGAGCCGACCTCATTCTCATTAACTATGACTTCGAGGATTACGGGAAAATATGGGTTGCGTATGCATATCCACCGGTCAAGAGGAGTGAAGACTAATGAGATGTACAACAAGGCAACCCGTTAAAAAGATGTACAATGCCTGCTTGCAATGCGAAAAAAACATTGATGGGTACGGCACATGCCTTGCTGGATTCGAGAACTTCTATTGCCGCAAAACTAAGGATAATCATTGCCCAAAGGTAAACCAAAGCAAAGGGCATTAAGAACCCACTACAAGTTTGCGAAAACGGGATTGGCCTTGTGCTGATCCCGTTTTTTCTTTTGAATAAAACTCCTACAAAAATGGAAGTTTCGAACTTCCCCAAAATATGATTTGGCTGTTCCAAAGAAAATGGAAGTTTCGAACTTCCCAAGCAAACAAAAATCAGAAATTCGAGTTGAAAAACATTTGCATTGATGTTTGACTTTATCGCGTGCAGGTGATATACTATAAATAAGCTATAAGAAATCAATCGCCCACTATAAGTGGATGCTTTTTAAATCAATACTCAAAAACAAGACAGACTTAACGCATTTATTAGTGCGATAGGTCTGTTTTTTTATATATTTTCACAATTAAATTAGAAAGGAGGAGAAAAAGTGAATGTAAAAGACTACAACAGAATCATCGTACCTAAAATATACGCTGCAAAAGGCTTTCTTGGCGCCTTTCACAACGCCCTTGACAAAAGCGGCCCGGAAGCAGAGAAACAAATGCGAGCGATTGGTTGGAATGAAGAAATGAGAGATTTTCTTCTGGAGGTCTTAAACGCATTTGAAAAAGCCGAAAAAAGCAAGCTAACAAGAGAGAAGCCGACTATGCAATATGTCGATGTTGTCAAGCTCTTGGTTTTGGCTGCGAATAATGGCATTTTGCGTAGAGTGGGAGGAATGATTTTGTTTTGTCGAGAAACAGATGATCAGTCATCACTGCGTCGCAAAGAATCCAATTTCAGGCCGATTAGCGAAGTTGCTTCGGATCTGATGGAAGACCAAGAAGGACAGCGATGGTTGATTGAAAAACTCAAGGAAAAAGGAATCGTTTTTTTGAGAGGAGTTACTATGAAATGAATGTATGTAAGCGAAATGGGAAAATTGTACCTTTTAATTCTGCTTTTATCGAGCGGGCAGTATCTCTTGCTGCCATTGCTGCAAATGAGCAGGATGAAAAGAACATCAAGAAAGTAACGCAAATTGCGACTCAGCGAGCTAAGGAGAGTTTGACAAAAAAAGGTGGAGATACCATCGAGATTGAAGCTCTTCAGGATATCGTAGAAGACGCACTGTTTGAGGCAAATATGCTTCGCACGATGAAGGCTTATGTCCGTTATCGTGTTGCAAAAATGAAGGAACGCGAAAATGGAGAAGTTGAACCGGAGGGCCTGCTGACTAAGGAATTTTTGAGTAAATATAAGCATGCTCCCAACCCGATGGAGCAGCTTGGCGCATTCGTTTACACCAGAACCTATGCTCGTTTTCTTCCCAAGTCGGGGCGTCGTGAATTCTGGTGGGAAACTGTTCGGCGTGCGGTTGAATATAACTGTTCTCTTGCACAAACAAGCAGGGAAGAGGCTGAAATCCTTTACGATAACGTGTATCATATGCGACAGTTTTTGTCTGGACGTACACTTTGGGTTGGCGGCACACCCGTTGCCTTGCAATACCCGATGGCAAATTACAACTGTGCATTTACCGTTATTGATCGGTTTTCGGCGTACCATGACCTGTTTTACCTCCTGATGGTAGGCAGTGGAGTTGGTGTCCGCGTGCTTTTGGATGATGCCAAAAAGCTGCCCAAACTACGGACAGATATCGAAATCATTCATAAAGCATACGATCAGCGCCCGCGTAACGAACGGTTGGAATACACCGGCATTACCTTTGATGGCGATACCGCGACAATGGAAATTGGTGATTCTAAGGAAGGTTGGGCGCAGGCCATCAACCACTTTTTCAACCTGCTTTCCAGTTCTGAGTATAAAAAGATCCGTCGTCTGGTTATCGTATATGACTCCATTCGCCCTCGTGGTGAGCGCCTGAATACCTTTGGAGGTACTGCAAGCGGGCATGAATCCATGCTTACGATGCTGGACAAGATTTGCAAAACGATCAAAAAGGCTGGAGTACGTGAAAATGCCGTTCGTGTTTCGCTTCGGCCTATCGATTTACTGGACATTGCCAACATCATCGGCGAGAATGTCGTTTCTGGTGGTGTTCGTCGCACTTCTGAAATCGGTCTGATTGATGCAGATGACACAACCTGCATCAAGGCCAAGAACGACCTGTACCAGCAAGAAAATGGTCGCTGGGAGATCAACAAGGAAATTGCACATCGTCAGATGAGCAACAACTCGATTTACTACCGCACCAAGCCTACTCGTGAAATGCTGCACTGGCATCTGCAACAGATGCGTTACTCCGGCGAACCGGGATGGATCAATGAAGTGGCAGGCAAGAAGCGCCGTCCCAACTTCAACGGGTGTAATCCTTGCTTCCATGGAGACATGAAGATCCTCACGGCTGGGGGATGGCGTAAATTCGTCGATCTTGCATGGTTGGATGCAGTATCTCTCCGTGATAATCTCGGTAATGTTGTGACTGGCCGCGTATGGCTCACTGGTGAAAAGCCGACTGTCCGTGTTTATACAAACGAGGACAAGACGCGCTTTATTGAATGTACAGCAGATCATCGTTTTATGCTCGTTGACGGTTCCGAGTGTAAGGCAATGAAATTGGCGGGGAAAAAGATCATGACGTTCGATCAGTCCAAGAACGCAATGGATTCGGCTGGCGTCTATGTATACGCTGTTGAAGAAACCGGAAAGGTTGAAAAGGTCTACGACTTTATGATGCCATCTACCCATTGGGGCATTGTAGAAGGTGTCATCGCTCACAACTGTGGTGAGATCCTGCTTGATGCCAACGGGCTGTGTAATTTGACCACCGTCAATGTCATGGGATTTGTAAAGGATGGCACTCTGGATCGTAACGCACTTCTGGCAGCTCAGCGTTTATCTGCACGCGCAGGTTATCGCATGACGACCCGCGAACTGGAACTACATGAGTGGAATAAGGTGCAGCAGCACGATCGTCTGCTTGGCTGTTCTCTGACCGGCTGGCAGGATATGGTCAACGCAACCGGCATGAGCCGCGAAGATCAAATTGAACTTCTTGCCGAACTTCGTAAAACTGCACATAAGGCCGCAGAAGAAATTGCCGACCGTCTCGGAGGTAATCATCCGTTATTGGTAACGACAATTAAACCGGAAGGAACATTGTCGCTGCTGCCTACGGTATCAAGCGGGGTACATTATTCGCATTCTGCATACTATATCCGTCGCGTTCGCATTTCAGCAAGCGATCCGTTGTGCCGTGTTTGCGAAGACCTCGGATATCCAGTTTTGCCTGAAGTTGGTCAGGATCCCCAAAACCCTAAAACGAAGGTGATTGAATTTCCTGTCAAGGCCCCGGAAGGTCGGGTGAAGGCAGACGTATCTGCAATCGAACAGCTTGAAAACTACAAGATGTTCATGCAGCATTACGTCGATCATAATTGCTCGATCACCGTTCATGTCCGTAACGATGAATGGGATGACGTGGAAGAATGGGTCTGGAATAACTGGGATGACGTGGTTGCTCTGTCGTTCCTCAGCTATGATGACAACTTCTATGAGTTGATGCCGTATGAGGAAATCACCGAAGAAGAGTATTTGCGCCGCAAGGCTGCGATGAAGCCGTTCGATCCGATGCTGCTTTCGCGTTATGAGAAAGCAGAAACGGATCTGGATGTCGGTGATTCTGAGTGCGCCAATGGCGTTTGTCCGATTCGTTAAATCACAGAACAACAGGAGATGAGAGAAGGTGATGCTTAAACTCGTTTTTTTGACGGGAATGAGCATCACTGCATCTCATAAATCTACGATTCATTTACTTGGATACAAAAGGGAGACATAATATGCTCGAAAAGCTGACCAGTATGGGAATTCATATTTTAAGTGTAGAAAAAGAAATGCTCATTGATGAGCAAAAAACTGTTCTTATCACTGTTGGGATAGGGTTTATCACGGCTGTACTGATGTTGCTTGCTTGGCTTATAGCAAGCCTGATTAGCCAGCATAGTGCATTCGAAACCACTGTCCGTTACAGAGGATCGGTTATCGCTGGCGCAATAATGTTATTGGGATTAGCAGCTATATGTGCAGTTAACAACAATGCGATTCAAGTGGAAACAGGAAGGGCGCTGTATGAGATCATTGTCGAGGATTCAGACACCTTGGATGCGTTGTCCGGGGAGTTTGAAATTGTAGATTACTCCAGTTACCCGGTCATTACCATCGCCGCGCCAATGCCGCCGTGTGGGCTGGTTTCTTAGCGCAAGGTAGATATGCAACACGAGATTGAAATTTAAGGTTGAGTTGTGTATAATACAGGCAGGATGTGCGATTGCCGAGCAAACATTGGAGGGACGCATATGATTTTATATCACGGTAGCAATGTGATTGTTGATCGGCCTAAACTCATTCAGCAAAACCGCTATCTGGATTTTGGGTTTGGCTTTTATACCACGACAAACAAGAATCAGGCAATCAGCTTTGCAAATAAGGTTGCAAAGCGCCGGGAAACTGGACAAAGCGTGGTAAACATTTACAAGATTGACGAGGCAGTTGCTTTTACGGAATGTTCGATCCTTCACTTTAACGAAGCGAACGAAGCGTGGCTGGACTTCGTATCAGACAATCGCTCTGGCAATTATGAGGGGGAATCCTACGATTTCATCTTTGGGCCTGTGGCTAATGATGATGTATACCGGACATTCGCACTCTATACTGCTGGAGTGTTGACGAAAGAGCAGACATTGGAGCAGCTTAAAATCAAGAAGCTGTACAATCAGTTGGTATTGACTTCGGAGAAGGCATTGTCCTACCTGCACTTTGTTGGTACAGTACCGGAGGAGGGATTTTGATGGCAGATAAAAAATTTGAAGCCATTCTGACCCTGATTGTCCCGCAGGTCATCAATCTGGTTTGTGAAAATTATCCGCTGAATGAGATAGAAGCGTCCAGAGAGTTTTACAAATCGAAAGTTTATGCTCTGCTGGAACAAGAGGATACAAAAGTGTGGCATTTCAGCCCTCTTACCTTGTTCAACATGTTCGATGAGGAGAAAAGGACAGGGGATTTTCAGATTCCAGAGGAGGCGTAATCATGAGCAGACAAGGCGATTTTCTCATTTATTGCGTCGAAACCTACAAAAATGCAAAACACTTGACCGGCAAGCAGATAGCGGAACTTTTCACCAGTTACGACGTATGGGAGTATGTGTATTCCTGCTTTGAAGCCCTGCATACGACGGGAGCGAACTACATCGTGGAAGACATCGACTTCTATATCAAGGCAAGGCAACCTGCCATTGCTCGACACGACTCGTAATGCACTTTTTCTGCTGAAATGCGTTTGACATCATCGCGTAGAGATGATATAATGTAAATAAGCTATAAGAAACAATTTGTGCTATCATTGCGCAGATTTACAAGTAAATATCAATAACACAAGACAGATTTTGACGATTCAGTCAAGGTCTGTCTTTTTTTATATACAAATTTTTTGGAAAAGGAGAAATGATCATGGAAAAGCTTCGAGCATGGCATGTTCCGAAAGTGCCTATGAAGGCATTCTATGTCAATGTCGAAACGCCGGAAGAGGCAGCGAAAGTATTAAGCCTGCTTTCGCAGTACGATTCATTCCAGTTTAAGAACCATGTACGAGACGGAGGCTTTACCGCACAAGGTCTCGAAAAATGGTGCGAAAAAGAACAAGAATGGCAGGAATGGTACAGCGAGGGTAGGCTTGACATCCGAACGTATGCAAAAAAGCTGAAAATGATGTGATTGCGCGAAAGGAGTTTTTTGATGTTCTTGAAAGACAATGCTTCCTCAGCAGCAGTATGGAAGGGACAGCTTTCCAAAGAAGAGGCTTCCATATTGTATGACTCCAGCTGGTGGAGAGACAAAACCCCGGAGCAGATATTAGCGGTTCAGCTTTTTGAGCGGCGGCTGATTATGCCTTTCTTCGAGTTTCAGCGGGCAGTTGAGACGTTCTTCGGGGAGGATTTAACGACCTGTGCTTTCGCCGATGCAGGCACACTGCAAAAGATGTATCTGAAGAAAAAAGGGGAAAAGACCAATGTGGAATGAAATCATGCTGAATGAAGTTGATTATCCTGAGCAGTATGCGATTTACCAAGAACGGATAAATCGTCTCTGCTGCATTTTTGAAGATCAAGGAGAAAATACTGCATGGAAAAAATAGTTCTTTGTGAGTGGTGTCATCGTCGTCCGGCTGTCATCAAAGCATATCGGACTTTTTACGCAGACACCGAATTCGAGCAGACAAGCTCGTATTTCGAATGCGAGGAATGTGCCCGAAAAAGCAATGCTGATGTGACAGGGATTGGAGATTGACATGAAGCTATATCATGTGAGTTATCGTCCGATTGACCATTTCGAATTGCGTATTCCTGCGTATCGTCTGTTTGACGAAGACGCAGAAACTCCACGCATTTGCTGTTCAAATACCATTGAGAACTGCATCAATGCGAAACCAGAACGAACGGACTTTCTCGATCTCTGTATTGAACGAAACCTTCCGTGCGTTCTGTTTATTTACACGTTTGAAGTCGATCCGCTCGATCCTAATATTGTCTCTCCAAAAGAGTTGGAGCAGAGGGGTTTAGTACCGGACGCATCGCAAAATCAGGAATTCTGGATGTGCAATCGCATCTATCCGTATGAGGAATCGATATTCAAAATCACCAAAGCTGTGTCTTGCGGAAAAGGCGTTGACAAAGTAACTTTGGGGCCTATTGAGAGCATTGAAGACTACTGCTTTGTCTGGCTTAGTGAGATTTATTCAAGAAAGGCTCAAACGAATATCGATCCCAATATGGAATTTCCTGATTTGATCTGCAATATGGAGATGGACAATATCGATATCAAGTCAGAGCTGCTGAAGTTCATGCACAACGGCTCGACCCCTGTATTCGACGACTATTTTCTTAAGAGAGAACCAAAGAAAGGATGAAAAACAAACCTATGACATGTAAAAAATGCAAAGGACGTATTGTACTTCCGGCGTTCTCAACCGGGACGTGTGAATCATGCGGCGCGGAAATTGTCAGTACAAACACGCCTCCTGATCGGCTGTGTCCAAAGTGTGCGCTCATCGAAGCACGTTGCGAACACTGCGGAGAAAAACTGGATATTCCGGTTGTTTTGCTGTCTCTTCAGCCTCGCTGGTGGAAATTGATTGCTTCCGGGGAAAAGACATTGGAGCTGCGGAAAACCGCACCGAAAATCAAAGGCGAATTTTTCGTCCTTGTCTATGTTACCGCACCGGTCTCGAAAATCATGGGAATGTTTAGATGTCCAGACGTGCTCGGCCCATTTACGGCAGGAACGCTTTTTTTCTCGCCGGATCACAAAGTTCCCGCTGAGGAAATGGCAGATTACGCAGCCGGAAAAAGGCTGTATTGCTGGAAAATCTGCGATGTTCAGAAGTTTGATGAATCTTCTGGCATTGCACCAATCTCACTTGGCGAAATTGGCTTGAGCCATCCGCCGCAGAGCTGGTGTTATTATCACGGAAAACAGGCAAAAGGAGATTAAATTCTATGAGAAGGTCATACCATTGTGAATTTATTCAGAACGAAAAGAATGAACCTATCGGGTTTGCGTTCGGTTCTGATGCAACGTCGGAACACGAATGGGGCATTGACGGTTTGCGCTCAGCGCTCGGCATGAATGCACATGCCATTGGCTTCGATCGCAGCATTGCTCGAAATTTTCGGTTTAGTCTGAGTATTCACGAGAGGGAAATTGAAATGATAGTTCTTTTCGAGCCTACCGCTTTCAGCTTTGGCGAACCACCGTCTATCGACAAACTGATTTGCTGGAATGAATTATCGTGCTGGGATGACACCCCGATCGCAGCATCGTGGGATGATTCCAGTTTTGGCATTCATGTAATCGGAGAGGAGAATGTCAAACTGCTGAAAAAAGCTGTGGTCGAACCATGGAACGACCGTGATGTCGCACTGTTTGTCGGCAGATTCAAACAAGAGTTTAAAGCAGGGCTGATCTTCCTGCGGGCATCTCAAATGCCGGAAGATAACCGGAAGGCCATGCGTGAAGCCCATCTCGACTATATTGCTTTGCAGAAAGCAAGCGACAAAATTGGAATTCACAACAAGCTGAAGAAAGCTGGCAAAGATTTTTTCGCTTTAAGCCCTCGTTGGGCAAAAGATGTCGAAACCAGTGAGACTAAATACCCTGTGGTCTACTGGTTGAATCCTATGCATCAAGATATCAATAACTATGGTTATTTCACCGTAGAGGAACTGAAGCAATGGATCAATAACTGCGGCCCTATTCCGAAGAAGTCGAAAAGAGACTGATATATTCGATCTAAAACATAAGCTTTCAAACTAAATTCATTAAAAAGGAGCAATAAAAATGACAAGCACGAACGAAAACAAACAACGTTTCATCAATCTTCTAAAGGAAGCATCTGAACAGCGTAAGGGCGTGGATAAGCTCATCGCATGGTTGGAAACCACTGATTTCTTTACCGCACCGGCTTCAACCCGTTTTCACGGCGCATACGAGGGCGGTCTGGTCGAACATTCGTTGAATGTCTATGATGCGTTCATGAAACTATTCGGTCAGGAGGAAGCTCATGGTCGTGTCAGCGTACTCATTTGCACTTTGCTGCATGATGTTTGCAAAAGTGGGTTTTACAAGACCGAACTGCGCAATCGTAAAAACGAGCAGGGCCAGTGGGAAAAGGTTCCGGTATATGCCATTGAAGATCAATTCCCGATGGGTCATGGCGAGAAGTCGGTTTGGCTGATCGAACGCTTTGTCCGGCTCACCGCAGAAGAGTCGGTTGCTATCCGGTGGCACATGGGCGGCTTCGACGATGCTGTTCGGGGAGGCTCGTATGCTTTGACGGCGGCTTTTGAAAAGTACCCGTTGGCGCTGAAATTGCATATGGCTGATATGTATGCCAGCTATATGCTTGAATCGCGTGGGACTGTTGATCAGTAATGGTTGATGATGAGGGGAACATTTACCGTTCCCCCTATCTTTCGAAGCAGAAGAGAGGAGAAAATATGGCCCAGAAACTACACGCATACGATGATCGTACGCCGCTGAATTTGACAGAAGAAGAAAAACAGGCAATCTTACAAATGATTCAGGAAATCAATACTTCATTGACACTCCTTGATCAACGTATTACAAATGGTGCGCAAAATAGCGATGTAAGTACATGCATTGGATTGTTGGAGCATCGTTTGCCTGATTTGTCTAAGATAACTGGCTACGATGGTATTCTGGCAAAACAGGTGGAAGAACGTCATGCAAAAGTACGCAAGTTGAACTGTCGAATTCGTGAGCTGGAAGAGCAGCGGGGAAAAGAGATCAATGCGACTGCTACTACGTCAGCGCTCCAGAGGTACGAAGACACACTTCGAACGTGGCATGAAGCGTGCGGTTTTCGATATGCAAATATTCAATGTAAATTGTCTGGATTGCGAGTGAAGTTTAACAGTAAGTTGCGTCATGAGAGAAAGCGACGCCTTTCCAGAAATGACGAAATGTTTGCTCGGTTTGTGAAGATGACTCCGTTTCTGCCGGAATTGACGGATTGGGATATCATTAAAAACGATTACAGCAGCGAACTGGCGGATACAGACGAAAACCGTCAAAATCTCATCAGGCTTTTTACTGAAGAATTCCCCAATGTAAGAATCAACAGATTCGAGGCTCGTAAAAACGATTGCGGATCTTTCTTGTTAGGCATTGATGTATATATCCCGTATGAGGATATCGAGCGGCTGCAAAAGAAAGCGCTGGAAATGTGATATAAAATGCCTTCAAATTGTAAAAGGAGAATGATATATGAAACTAAACTGCACATTTAACGATCATACGCCGCTGAATTTGACTGAGGAGAAAAAACAGGAAGCGCTTAAGAACATTCGGGATATCCAGAACTCTTTAGCATTTTTTGCTCAGCGTATCATCGACGGTGCACGGAAAGATGATGTGTATACTCACCTCGGCCTGCTGGAATTTCAAACTGCGGATCTGTCCAAAGCAACCGGCTACGATGGCATTCTGGCAAAACAAGTGGAAGCGCGTAATGCAGAAGTGCGCAAATTGAATCAGCGAATTCATGAACTGGAGGATCAGCGCGGAGCAGAAGTTGATGCAACTGCGGTAACGGCTGCACTCAAACGATATGAGGATGTATTTGTGTCATGGTATGAATCTTGTGGATTCCAATACGCAAGTGTTGAGTATGGCCCCTACGGTATTCAGGCGGATTTCAGTAATGAACTGAGCCACACAAGGGAAAAAGGACTTTCCAGAAATAATGAAGTATTTGCTAAGTTCTCAATGATGACTCCATTCATCCCGGAATCTGAAGATTGGGATATCATCAAGGACGACTACCACGATGAACTGGCTGATACTGATAGAAACCGCCAGAATCTCATTCAGCTTTTTACCAGTGCATTTCCAGACGTTGTTATCATCGAATTCAAAGCTCGCAAAAACGATTACGGGTCGTTTTCGTTGTCGATCAACGTACATATCTCGTTTGAGGATATCGAAAAACTGGAAAAAAAGGCGCTGGGGGAATAACTCGCAATGAAGTTGTATCATGTTAGTTATACTCCGGTACAAGAATTTGTGCCGCGCGTTCCAGAGTGCCGAGCGGACGGGGAGGATACAATCACTCCCCGTATCTGCTTCGCGCCCCGGATCGAATTTTGCATTAACGCAAAACCATCTGGGATGCTTCCAATCATTGCGTCTGCTCAAATAGGTATCCCACTTGCAATCTATGTGTATGCGATAGAGCTTGCGGATTATCGACGCGAAGAGCTGCTTACCCCTCCTGAGGTGAAGCAGACTTTACATTGTTCTGATGCAATAGTTAATCAGGAATATTGCTTACTATGTAAGCCGCGAAATCTCACGGTTTCACGGAGGGAGATTGTTGGCTATACAGTGAATTGGCGCAAAGAGATTCCGTGGCTGGATCGATTGATTGCCATTGAAAGCAATTCGGAATGGTCATTTTTCTGGGAAAATATCGTAGATAGAATGAACAGAGAAAATGATTATAGTCTTGATGTTCCGGTTGTTATTTGTGACCTTGGGATAGAAGTCCCGGAGAAATTTTTGGACGTATATAAAGCCGCGTTAAATAAAAAGGAAAAGGAGAGACAGTTATTATGATGAATAATTTGAAAGACCACAACACGCAAATGTTTGGGTGCAACGACACGGATGAAACGATCGATGATATGCATGAGGCAGTGAAAGAGATCTATCGACTGACCTCTAATTTTCTTGGTTATGTAGCAGAGCACGGCTATAACTATGAAGGCATGCTGAGGGATGTCGAACAACTGATCTCCAAGATTGATGTGCTTGCTGGGCCGTTTGCGCACTAAAGGAGAATGTATGAGAAAAAAAGACATAGAAAAAGATGCAATTTATGTCGGACGTGATGGTTCGCGTCGTCTTGTTCTCGATCACTGCAACGGTTATGGATATGGTTA
>ERZ1090878.381-NODE-382-length-24374-cov-40.061104_pt1 | contig 24374 bp, 25 predicted proteins | sample MGYA00478473_ERZ1090878 | MGnify/ENA primary metagenome ERZ1090878 (study PRJEB33644, sample SAMEA5815720) | chicken gut metagenome | biome: Chicken; feature: Gastrointestinal Tract; material: Caecum | place: Ireland | collected 2019-01-01 | study: A study of the... | reverse complement strand
TGCTTGAACAATTTTTGCTTTCAAATATTGTCTAACTTTTTGGGGTCACTTCACCCACTTCGTTTTAGGTTTATAATTCTCTTTTCGATTGTCATCAACGATCCTTTCACGAATCATACATCCTGATGAGCAGCGATATTTACACTGATTTATAATTCCTTCCGTTCAATTTCGGGTCATATTTTTTAACACAATCATCATAAACCGCCTGGACATTACATACCCATGCCTTTACCGCGCTTTTGTACGCTTCAGCCGCAATATAAGCGGCCAAGAGGGACACTGCAATTGCAATGCTGGACCGAACAATCGTTTCTGCCGTTTGGTCCGCAAAATATGCCCCTACTGTAAATAGCACTGCGACAGCGCAAAGCAACGCCATTTCTACCGCAACCATGCAGAGACGTTCTGCCCGTTCATATTTTTGATCGCTGGCCCCGTTTAGCTTCAAGCGATGAATGTACGCATTGCTATATGTAAAGAATCGTTCGCACTGCTCTTTCGTGATTCTCATGTCAACCGGGATTCCTTCCGTGCTAAAAAATGCATATGCATTCATCGTATATGCTTCCAGGTCATTTTCGTTTTCAATGATGTCGCTTCCTTCCCAGAGAAATGTTCCCACCGCTTCCCGTTGAACGCAGAACAGCTGTGACTCCAAGACTCTCGACGCCTCTAAAATAAGCCAGGAAAGGAACGTAAAGGAGACTTCAATGATAATTCCCGCAATAATTGTGTTGTGCGGGCCAGAAATTTGCAGTGCAAGCAAATCGATGGGATATATCCCGACAAAATAGAGGAACGCTGTCAAAATGACTGCATTTACTAAGTGCCAGAGGATCGATTTGCTGCCGGTTGCATACATAGTATTCATTGTGCGCCTCCTTCTACCGATTCCTTGTGTTGAAAGAAAATGCTGCCAGTCAGCATTTACCGTCCGGCAGCATTTCTTTTTGGCTTATTCAGCCCGTTTCAGTTCTACTCGTTATTCGTCCTGTTTGCTTTTCCGTTTTCTGGCTACAATCAGCACCACCATGGCAACCGCTGCAACGATCAGGATGACCACCAAGCCCATCAGCGGGAAAGCGTCGCTGGTCTGCGGCACAAACCAGGGGACTGCGGTCGGCGTGGGCGTTGCGCCCCAGGTGCCGTCCTTGATGGCCTGCTCGATCTCAGGGTGGTCATCCGGCTTCGGTGTGGCCGGGGCCGGCGGGGCGTAGGTGTTCAGGAACGAGATTTCCCGCACCTTGGCCTTGGGGTCATCATCAGTGGTGGCCCAAATTTCGCTTTGCAGGCCTCCGTTATCAGCGTTGGTCACACGAATCGTCACGGTATAAACCGTATCATCATAACTCATGTAGGCCGTATCTCCGGCTTCCTGCTTCACCACATAGCTGTAATCGCCAGGTTCGGTAAAGTAGAAATTGTGGAACGTATCACTGGCATCGCCTGCGATCATCAGACCGGCAGCGGATTCATCTGGCAGCGGGGTGGTTTCGTCCATGCCTTCCGCCAAATCGATCGTCACGTGGAACTGCTCGTCGTTGTCACCGTTCAGTTCAACACTGACCGGCAAATCAGCGGAGCACTCATAGGGCACTTCCTCCGCGTTGACGCGGACAGGCAACAACAGCAGGGCCGCGAGCAGCACGGGAAGGACCAGCAATCCACTCAGTTTCCGTAGTGCTTGATTCATGTTTTGGTACCTCCTTCAAGATGGACCAGGGGTGAGGCGGGCGCGTGGCCGCGCCCCGGCCCCCGCCCATATTGTCAGCTCATGCGGTCCAGCCGCCCGAAGATGACGACACGACCGTTGGTTTCCGCCTCTGCACAGGTGGACAAACCGATCACCTTATCCTGCGGTGTCACGCCGATATACCGGCTTTGCACCGCGTTCTCATCGATGTAATTTAACAGTTCACTCACGTTCCCGTCGGGGTAACGCAGCGGATCGTACACCATGCTGTCGAACGCATCCACTTCCAGGCAGGCGAACAGCTCGATGCTGTAGGTAGCATTTGGCAAATATAGCGTGCCGGTGGGATGAGCCTCAAAGTAATCGGTATTGACGAACTCGACGACATCGCCGAACATGGCGCCATTATCCATGTGATGGCCGTAGACGAGGGTGTACGGGTCGGAAATATCCCGGGCATTGTCGCTATCGAGGAAAATCGAGCCCGACAGTGCAAAGTCGCCGTAGATATCCTTGTTCACGTACTCCATATCATCGTCGCCGATGACGACGGGATAATCGATGTGGGTATCGTCGATGCTCAGCCAGCCTACCACATCCGGGTTGATGGCCTGGAGCTCCGCCAGCGTGGGATTGTCGCCGGAGCCGTCAGCGGCAGGTTTGAACTGCAACAGGTCACTGTCCAAGAACGCGCCCTGGAATACCATAGCCGTATCCCACAGCGAGTAGCCGCCGAACAGCAGCATGATCACGATCAATGCCGCCGCCACCATGCTGACCAGACGATCACCGGCGCGTGCCAGTTTGGCCGCTGTGTGCAAGAGGGGTACCTCCTTTGGTGAAAGGTGGTTGCTTGATTAGGTTAAGTAAGTTAACGTGTCAGCTTTCGCTGTTGTGATTCAAGGGTTTGAATCAGTCCTCACGGCGCTTGCGCAGGAAGACGAAGCAGCCAGCAGCAGCGACCACGACCAGAAGGGCGTACGGAGCCACGTTCATGACGATGCCGGTCGGGGAGACAGCGTTGCGGGTGTTGACAACAGCAATGTCGTTATTATCAGCATCGTAAGTTACATTTACAACCTCACGCACTTCATTATCGTTGATTTTGGTTGTATAACCACTGCTTCTATAGTCAGTTTCAGAAACAGTATACACAGAAGTGTCATCGACCAGACCATAGATGCGCAAGGACTCACCATGAGCAAGCTTGATACCAGTATTTTTGCCACCGGTCAGGGTAACGGGATCGCCAATCGTATTACCATCCTTTTCATACTGGGCATTGTACTTATCGTTTTCAGTCCCCGGCAAAGTCACAGTAAAGTCAAACTTTTCACTGTGGCTACCCATTTGACCGTCGACGGTCTTGGTAATAACAAGATCATTCGTATCAGGCGTCGGATCAGGATCAGTGGGGTCGACCATGTAACCATTAGTCGTGGTATCCGTCTTCTGATCAACTTGTCCATCCTTCGTCAGAACAGCACCGGTAACTTTATACTTATCGGTTTCGTTTTCAGTATAACGTACAACGAACAAGTACAGATCCAAATTTCCACCATTATAATAAGGGGCGTCTTCTTCATCCTCATCAATGTCGTACTTGTAAACGCCGGTATCGGTGAAATCGTCAACCAAACTATTGATATCAAAATTCACGGTGGTTTCAACAGTATTCACGTCTTCACCAGGTACAATAGTTCCTGTACCCTGCGTAGCAGTAAATACTGCCGTGGCTTCAATACCGTTTTCTCCAGCGCCAACACCATTATACAAGTTCAGGCTCTTACCGCTACTGGTATAAGTGGCGCCAGTAATAACATCCGTGGAATTCTTCAGTGTAAACGTAAACTCTTTGTTCGGCGTCGTAACCTGTGCCGGCTTCATCAGTTCTTTAGTGAAGCTAATCGAAGTGATAGCAGTTCCCGATTCAGTGTTATCGATGACGCCAGATTCGCCGAACTGATCCGCAAACACCGGGACAGCGGAAACGCTGGCCAGCATCGCGGTGGCGAGGAGGGTGGTCGCGACGCGGCCAAGGTTCTTGCTCAATTTCATACTTGGTTTCTTCCTTTCTTTCTTTTGAAGAATTTTTATACACAGGCGGGACGCCAATGTAACAATGGGTTGCTTGGGGACTGTTACAGTCCTGATCTACGAATCACGGTAATGACCTTACCCTTGACCTCGCTTGTTTTCACCGGGCCGAAGTACCGGCTGTCGCGGGCGCCCTCGCGGTAGTCGCAGAGGATGAAATACTCGTCCTGCGCCAGCGTGATGGGATAGGCCGGGCCGTCGTCGTATTTGGGGGTGGTGTAGTAGATGTCGTTTTCGAGCACCGTGCTGCCGTTGACCACCAGTGTGGCCTGGTCGGTGACTTCGACCGTATCACCGGGGTTGGCGACGATCCGGCCCACATACTGTTCGCCGTTTTTCTCGAACACCATCACATCGCCGGTGACCCAGTCATCAGCCAGGCGATAGTAGAACAGCAGGTCGCCCGCCGAGATGCGGGGTGCCATGTCGTCGTTTTCCATCGGCGTGACACCGAACAGGAAGCCGAACAGCAGCACGATCAGCAGCACAATGGCGATCAACTTGGTGAAGAAGCCTGCAATGTCCTCCGCATCCGCACATCGGCGGCGTTTGGCCTTGATGACCTCCAGCGGGGTGGGCGGGGCGGCGTATTTGGCCTTGCCTTTGCGGCGGCGGCCGGGCTTGTCCGCTTTGGCGAGGTTTGTTTTGGCGGCGGGCTTTGCCTTGCCTCTTGCAGGGGCGGATTCCACATCCGCCCGCGGGGCCTTGCGGCCGGGCGACGCGCCCGGGACGATGCGAGCATCGTCCCCTACGGATGTGAGGGAAGGTGCATCGTCATCGTGGTAACGTGCGGTGGTGCTTGCCGGCTTACCCACATCTGCGGGCGGTTCCGGCGGGGTAAACGAACGGGTAATGTGAGTTGCCTTTTTGGCAGGCGAGTTCTGGCTGTCCGCAGCGTGATAAACATACGCCTGCTGGCTCGGCTCCCACGCACGGCGGAGCTTGCGGTTGGTGGGCTGCGGGGTGTCACTCATGGGCATCACCCCTGCGGCCCATCATACGGGCCAGCGCCTTATCGCGCTCATCCAAAAGCGCCTGATAATAGGCCGCCTGGTCGTCGTAGACCTGCTGGTAAATCTCCTGCAGGGCCTCGAGCTTTTTCCAGACATCCGCCTCATCCACGCCGCCAAAGGTCTTTTTGCGAAATTTCATGGCGGACAGCTGATCCGCAATGTCCTGCATCGTCCGCATGGGCGTTACTCCTCGCGGCGGCGGCGCACACGACGAGCCATCATGCTGCCGATCAGCGCCAGCCCTGCGATGCCGGCCGCCGTGATCATCAGCGTGTACGGTGCAGTATGGTTGGACTCCAGGCCGGTGGGGGCGACGGGGTTGCGATTGTTGGCAAATTCAACCGTATAATCTTTATCGATTGAATCCACTGTCTGTGTGGCCGCACCCGGTGTGAGGACCTTTCCCGCGGAACCGGTTTCATAATACTGGGAGCTAACGGTATAGCCGTTGTTCTCCTGCTGTTCTGTTACCGTCACTTTGTAACCATACGGCACGCTGAGCACCATCTGCTCATCGTTGGAGAGGACGAAAGTATAGGTGCCGCCTTTGGCTGTCAGTGTCCCGGTATACAGGTTGCCATTTGCATCCTTCGCCGTTGTGCCTTCCTCAATGGTAAGCGGCGTTGTATAAGGGCCACCCGCCTTTTCCAACGTTAGAGTAAAGGTAAAGTCGTCCGTATAGCTGCCCATCTCGCCGCCGACCGTCTTGGTGATGGTCAGGGTCTGATTGTCCGGGGTGTAGGTGTTGGTTACATCCAGCTTGTTCTGCGCAGCATCCTTATCCATTTTGATTTGCTGACCAGCAGCCGCAAGTGTGGATGTAACGTTGTAGCCCTCAAGCTTGCCACACGTTTCGGTGACAGTATACTCCTTGGTGACCGTCAGGCCATTTACAACGACCGTGTAACCAGTTTCCGTTTTCTGAATCGTATAGTTGGCACCATCTGGCGGGGTTGTACCCAGATTAATGTCGGCGACGGACGTATCACCATCTTTTACTGTAAAGGTGATGTTGTCGGCTGCGGTGTCCCATTGATCTTTCGGAAGGTCTTCCATCGTTTTGTTGATGGTCAGGCTGGTGGAGGGCACCTGGATGACGGGCATGGGATAATCTTCCGAATGGTCTTTACTGATATCCGTGTCATACGTCAGTTTTGCCGACCCACTTACGTTAGAAAAGAATCCATCCTTTTCTGCATAAGTGCCCGTATTAGCCGCGCCTTTGTCGGTATAATCAGTAGTTGCAAAGGTTTCATACGCTTTATCCGTGGGTTGTACCTTTAAGTGCAGCTCGTATGTATAGCCCTGCTTCAGCTCATAATTACCATCCGTTCCATTGAACTCCACCGCGAAACTAACAGGTGTAGTACTCGCATCATTGCCGGTGATCTCGTACTGCCCATCTTCTGTAGTTACTTGATTGCCATCGCTGTCTTTGATTACAACGTAGGGTTTTGCTCCATCAACGGGTTCGACAAAATCCGAGAGCGTATCGGTAATTTTTACATTTTTCATAGACAGATTCGTGATCTGCGCTTGAATCTCAGTAAATCTTGCAGTCAACTCACTCGGGTCTTCAGCTGTATACCCACTAAAGTTATCACTGTCAACAGCAGTTCCTACCGTTGCTTCAACAGAATCTTCAACTGCACCACGCAATAACTTCAAATAGCTATCAGCGCTTGCGCCACCTAAACCAACACCAACAGTAAAGAAGCCGTTTACCTCATTGTAAGATGCCGCCTGTTCGTAAGCTGCAGTGTCATCTCCCGCAGCTGTATGATCACCGCCACCAGTCGAGTTACCATTTTCAGTATAGTGATAAGTCGGCTCGCCATCGGACAGGAAGATAACATACTTCATTGCGTCAGGCCGAGCCTCCAACATAGCGGCACGGCCCGCCATCATGCCCGCTTCATAGTTGGTGCCGCCGTCACTGCGTACATCTGTCGCAGTGATGACGCTTTGGGCATCCCTCGTCCAATTCTGCCTCAGAATTGCATCATCATAATAATTTGTATCAGCAATAGAATCGCTAAACGTTACAACCGCAAAGCGCGCATCAATGTTCTCATTTGAGGCCAATCCTCTTGCCAACTCACCAGCTGCATCAGAGGCTATTTTTTGATAGGTTTTAAGCTCGCTATTTACCCATGCTCTGTCTCCCATGCTTCCCGACTGGTCGACGATAAACAACACATCCAACTTGACTTTTTGGCTGGACTCACCAACATCACCGGAAACGGTCAACGCCAAGTCGTATGTTTTGCCGCCATCGTTCGTCACGGCCGTTTTGGTATAAACCGGATCAGGCTCATAAACATCGATCTCGCTGTCTTCCTTGCGTTCGTAAACCAGCTCTAAGCGGAAATCGCCAGCGCCTTCAGTCCTGGTGTAATAACCTGTTTCGCCGGGGAACACACTGTCGTAAAAGCGAATTCCATCTTCGAGTATGTCAGCATTTTGTATACGTTCTGCCGATACAATCGGGTGCCTTTCAGTACCATTAAGAACAAATGTTGCATTACGGAAAGTGTACTGCTCAGTCCCTATAGTGATATCTCGGATCTGATTTGCATTCACCATTTCATCAAATGTTATAGCTCCAGAATCCGGCAAATCATACGTCAAATCATATGTTGAGGGAACAGATAATTCATTGCCATCTGTATCCACGATAGAAAAGGAGACACTATGTGAGTCGCCATGAAGATGTTGGTTATTTTCATTCCACGTAATCACAAAGCTCGAGAACCCATCCACCGTAAACTCTGCGGTAACCTCGGCATTCTCCGGCATTGCCGCAGTTTCATCGGCTTCGGGTGCGGGTGCGGCGGACAGGGTGGCAACGGGGGCCTCCACCGTCACGGTACCCTCCGTCTCGTCAGCCGCATCGGCCACCGGCACAACGTCGGTCACCTCGCCGGCCTCGTTCTCCTCCAGGTGCTGCACTTCCAGTGTGGCGGGGTCGGCGTCAGCGGGCAGCAGGGCGGCGGGCAGCGTGAAGCTGACGCTGACCGGCTGCCGCGGCTCGACCTCGTTGCCCTCGGCATCCTTGAAGGAAATGTCCAGCGCCACAAAGCCATCGTAGTCCACTTGGGCTTCGTCCAGCTCGGCAGCCACATCGGCCACGGCCTCGGCGTTATCGGTGCTCGAACCGATCAGGGCCGCGGTCAGGGTCGCATCCTCGGGCAGGCTGCCCGCCGGGATGTCCACCTGCACGGAGGCGTCGGTGCCCTCGACCTTCGCCTCGGCCGTGCGGGCCGGGTAGGCGGACGGGTCAGCGGACGAACCTTCTTCCTTCGAAGTTTCCGGGGTAGCCATTTCACCTACCGACCGGGATGTGGCAGCGGGTTCATTTGCCGTTTCCGGCGTGGCCTGACCGTCTGTTGCCAGTGCGGTGCTGACCAAACTACAGGCCATACAGAGCACCAGCAATGCACTGAGTACACGTTTTTTCATGTTCGTTCAACTCCTCATTTGTATCGGTTATGCGTCTGCGTTGGCTTGCGCCTGTTGTCCTGTGTCCAGCCTGACACATGCGGCCGCTACTGCGGTGCGTCGCTCGGCGGCCACCGGCGGGGATTTATATCGGCTGTGCAGCCGCTGCAGGCTGCGCGGCGTTGCTTTTTCCTAATCCAGCCCGGTGTCGCGGGCAATGCGCTGGATGCCCAAGCGTATATTTTCGCGGTCTGCCGGTCTGTTGCCTCTCGTCAGAAAAACAGGCCCGCTCTGGATGCCCCTTTGTCTGACGTACTCATTCAGGCCGTTCTTCAGTTCCCGTGAGAAACAGATTACACCGCTGTCTGTGCGGAAGTAGCCCGCCGCAACGGCTTCTGCAGTGATCTTCTCAATTTCTCTGGTCGCAATGCCTGTCTCCACAAAAATTCGCATCAGCAGCGACTCTCGCAGGCAGCCCTGCAATCGCGCCGTGGCCAGCATAGCCTGATATTCCGTCCAGGTCAGGCTGGGTTCCGGCTTTAGCGAATATTGGGGCGGCGCCTGGCAAAGATCCGGTCGGTTTGTATAATCCAAAAACCGATTTGCCGTAAGTAGACGTGCGCTGATCGAGCGCGGTGCGTAGCCCCAGTCGTGCATATCGGATGCCCAATGTTGCAATGTATCGTTATGGATGCTGGCATCCGGCCCCAAGTATCGTTGCAGCGCAATCAGGTCATTGCGATATCGCTTTACAGTGCTTGCTCCGGCTCCCGATATTCCAACAGCCTGCAAAAATCCTTCTATGGCCTGCCCCGTCAGGGCCTGCGGTCTGTCTTGAGTTTTTATCGACATGTCAAGCCCCTTTCTGTCTTGCGGGCGATGGTTCAAGCGGTGCGGGATGAATCGGTGTTGCCGGCTGATGGCCAGCCAATGGCCGCCTGTTCCATCTCGATCATCTGGTCGTACATCTGGTCTTTCAGTATAGCGATCCGCTCATCCAGCTGCTGCTGGGTCGCTTTATAAAGGTTGCGGAAGCTGCGCGGATTGCCTTTTTCTTCGGGGACGCCTGCGATCCGGCATAGCTCCCTCATGCAGTTGAACACCGCGATGCGCCCCATGGGCCGGTCGTTGCGGGTCATAAAGACGGGCCCGCCGTAGACGCCGTTCTGTGCCATGTAGTCGAGCAGCTCGCTCTGCAGCGGTGCGGGACAGCGGAAGTCGATGGGCACGCCATGATAATTCAACGTACCGTGCCCCTGCTTGACCACCTCTGCCGTCACTTGGCTGAGACACTGCACCGGCAGATTTGTCGTTGCAAACAGCTTGACGAGCAGATAGGTGCGCCGTTTTCCCTGTGCGCGGGCAGCGCGGAGAAGTTTCAGATACTCCACGCGGGTCACAGCCGGGGTAGGCGGGTCAGTCTCAATTTCTGACTTCAGATGCCCACGGAGCAGATCCAGCCTGCCGCACCAGCGGAAGTATTGGTTGGCCGCCGTGATATGCACATTGACCGCCTTGCGGCCATATCGCTGCTGCAGGTGCTCGACCCAGTCATTCAGCATCTGTACGGTGGGTTCGCCATGCTGCTGCGTGTAGGCAAGAAGATCCTGCAAGCTGTTTGTGTAATAGCGGCGGGTTTCGGGATTCCAGCTGCAGAATTTCTCGCTTTGCAGAAATTCAGAAAGAGGGTGACCTTTCAAAATTTCATCGTCCATACGTGCAACCGGCCTCCTTTCCTGCCTTTCGGATGGGGCGAGGGACAGAAACGTGGTTCTGTTGCCGCTGTTAACGTGAATCGTTCGCAGGAATGCGTGTATTCGCGTTTTTTGGCCTTGAACACATAAAAATTGGCATGAAAAAGGTGTCAGGCAAAGAAAAACATTACTTGCCCGACGGTTTTTTTATGCCCATTTTTAGCAAATTGAACAAGATTTGACGTTAATACTTGTTTTTCCGTTTGGTTTGTGATAATATCTATTCGTATCTAAAGGTGGGGTCAGTATCCCCAAACGCAGAATTTAGCCATCTGCGCTCTTTGGCGTTTTATGTATTTAACAGAACCACGTTTTCGTCAAATTCACAAAAGCAGATGCATTTTATTCAGTAAACGCTCGTGTTCTGCGCCCGATTCCATGATATAGATCCGCGTCGTCTCGATACTGGAATGGCCAAGCAGGTCTGCCAGCTTCGAGATATTTTTTTCGAGATCGTAGAACGTCCGGGCAAACAGGTGCCGCAGATTGTGGGGGAATACTTTCTTCCACGCCACGTTGGCTCGCTCGCACAGGGCTTTGAGCAGCTTCCAAACTGTGACGCGGCACAGCGGCTTGCCCACGCGTGAGAGAAACACCGGCCCGGTGTGGATGCGATGCTTCTGGCACCAGCGGGTCAGGCGGTGGCAGAGCTCGGCAGGCAACAGGATCTCGCGGCATTTGCCCTTGCAGCGGATGGACGCCTTGCGGCGGCGGACAGCCTCCGCCGTGATGAATTGCAGTTCCGAGACGCGAATGCCGGTGGAGCAGATGGTCTCCAGCAGCAGTTGGCTGCGCTTGTTGCCGATGGCGCGGGCTGCGCTCAGCAGACGGAAATACTCGGCGCGGGAGAGTTCCCGGCCGGGGTCGGCAAAGATCCTGCGCTGGCGCTTGAGGGGCTTGGCTTTGCCCGCCGGGTTGTCGATGGATTCCTGATAGTCGTTGACCGCAGCCAGCAGTGCATTGACGGTGGAGGGGGTGTAGCCCTTGGCCGTCAGGCTGTCGCGCCAGGCGGCGACGGTCTCGCGGGTGGGCTTCTTCCCTGCCCCGGTATCGGCGAAAAAGCGGGTCAGGGCCCGGGTGTACTTCTGGATGGTGGCCGGGCTGTACTCGCGGTGGGCCAGCCAGTGCTCATAGCTTTGTATAATTTTTTGATATTCCATGTGATGCTCCTTTCGGTTTGTGTGTTAGTATGCCGCAACTGCGGTTTCTTATATGTATCATCAAAAAAGCCTCACACCGTGTCAATATGCACAGTCTGAGGCTGATTCGTTTATTCATTATGGCGTGACATCGCAGGCGTACAGAATCAGGATGTAAAATAGGTCAGGGCGTCTGTTCGTTGACCGTTCTGGTACACTTCAAAATGTAAGTGGTCGCCGGTGGCACGCCCGGTGTGCCCCACAAAGCCGATCACCTGCCCGGCTTTGACCTGCTGACCGGCGGTAACGCAGATGGAGGAACAGTGAGCGTACAGGGTTTCCAGGCCATTACCGTGGTCGAGTTTGACGTAGTAGCCGTAGCTGCCGCCCCAGCTGTCTAGGGCGTTGGCAACGCTCACCGTGCCGTCGGCGGCGGCCAGGATCGGGGTGCCTTCGGGCACGGCGATGTCGGTGCCGCTGTGGTAACTGGTCTCGTCGGTGATCGGGTCGGTGCGGTAGCCAAATTGTGAAGTAATCGTGCCGGTGATCGTCAGCGGCCATTGCAGGGCACCGGTCGGCTGCCAGTCCCCCGCCGACGACAGAACCTCCCCGCTGCCGCTAACGAAACCACCCAGCAGCTGGTTCCACAATTCGGCGGTGTCTTCTCCTGACAAAAGGGTCAGGTATTCATTTTGCCGGGCATTGAAGGCGTACTCAGCGCGCATTTCTTCGGCGGTTTTGTGGGTGAGCTCGATGGTGAGGATGGTTTCTGTCACGGTTGTCGTGGTGGTATTGCCATCTTCATCGGGCATTTCCACTTCGCTGGTATTTGTGTCTGTGCGGTAATCCACCGCGTTCATATCCCGCAGGATGTCCCGGAGCCGGTTTAGGTTATCTTCGTCAATAAAGGCAACCGGCGCACCGTCCACCGCGCCGCTGGTACGGGCGGCAAAAACCGCCAGGACATCCTGACACGCGATGGCGTAGCTGCCATCGTTGGACACGATCTCCTGACGGTCATGAGGGATGTCGGCTTCGATTTCTTCAAGGCGTTCCTGGTATTCGTTGTTCAGTTGGGCAACCGCCTCTTGGATGGTGATGCCGGTACCTGTGGATTCCCCTGCGAAGAAAATGCCGAACGACGAACCGACGACAAGCGCGATCATGCAGATGATTATGATAATCACGACCGCGGCCGTACCGCCCGCTGCAATCGCTGCCACCAGCGTCTGTGTGGCGGCCCACAGAGCTTTGAGCCCAGCCATAACGATGTCGGCAACTTTTTTGGTTGCCTCCTGGGCTGCCTGTGCAGCCTGTTTCGCCCGTCGGGCTGCTTTTGCAGCTGTCTGGCGAACCTTGTTGGCGTCGGCATTTTTGCGAGCTGTGACCGTGGCTGTTTTCGGGTTGGGTGCCTGGCGCGGCTGAGGTTTCCTGCGTGTAGTAACCTTAAAACGATAGACAGAATCGTGCCGCAGGCGGCTCTGATGAACATCTTGTATATCAGTCTTGGTGTGTACAGCATTCCGGCCTGGTGGCTGCCGAGTTCGTTCGGCGTATCCATTGCGCCCTTTATAATAAGGTGTATGCCCGGTCTGTGGGCTGCGCGGTTCTCCTGCGGCAGCCGATGAGGCTTGTTCGTGTACTACTATTGCGTCACTGTGGGCTTTTCTCTGGTTTTGGGCGATGTACTGCGCGAATTTCTTGCCGCCGCGCAAAGTTGCCTCCGCCGCGGATTCAGCCGCAGATACAGCGGTGTCCACAGCGTGTTCTTCCAGCGAAGCAGCTTCCCGGTACTGGCCCTCCTGCTTTTCCTCTGCCGCAAACCGCCGGGTGCCCTCGCGGGTGCGCAGCCATACGGCGCGCATCGCGGTTCGCGGGAGACGGGCTTTTTCCGCTGTATGGACGGGCTTGCCCGCCGGTTTCTGTTTGGGTTCGATCATGTCACATTCCCCCCTGTTCACAGATTTGTTAAATCCTATTTGAAGTTTTTTCAAACGCTTATCAAACGATTGTCAAATTTATCCTGTATCTTATAAACATAGACAAAACGGAGCCGAAATCCCGGCACCGCTCTACCGCCCAAAGGCAACCTAGGCTCAGCCCGCGGCGGACAAAAAATTAGGCTTCGTGCCATGACATAGATCAAAAGATGCGGCCGGTCCATAAACGGATCAGCCGCATCTTTTCATTGATTTACGAAGATATTTTGTTCCTGCACTGTATTCAGTTTCTCCCGAATATGCTATACTGAAAGCATCTTAACAAAATCGTACTCTGCGCGAGTCGTATAGGAGGATTTGTATGCGTAAACCTGTCAACCAAGCCACTGATCCAACCGCCGTCGAAAGCCCCAAAAAGACAAGAGCGCCCCGCAAAAAGGCCGTGAAAAAGGCCCACACGCCGCCTGTGGCCGTCCACCTTCAGGTCGGCGGTCAGGACTATGACTGCGCCGCCATTGTGGAGGCGGCTCGCACCGATTATCGGGCTACGCACAAGACCGGCATCCACTCCTGCCGCGTGTACATCAAGCCGGATGAACAGACAGCCTATTATGTCATCAACAAGGTGGAGGGCAAGGTAGATATTGCCCCCATTGAAACGCAGTAAAACCAAACAGCGAGAGCAGCAGTTCCCTGTTGCTCTCGCCGTTTATTCGGGCTTTGAATTTTCGGCATTCGATGCGTCGGCTTGCATCTGTTTGTTAAAGCGGTTTCTATAGTGGGCCTTTCGCCGATAAAAATACCGCTCCACTTCCCCATCTGGAATCCAGATCCCGGCCGCTTCGATTTTCTCCATGACGGCAGACAATATCTGCTGGTTATAACGGGGCTGCGGTTCATGGCCGATCTCCAGCCATACACGGCGGTATTCTTCGAACAACCATGTATTGATTTTCTCTTTCTGCCTTTGCTTCAAGTTTCGGAACTGTTTATCCATCTGAAGCAGCCGGCCTCCGATTCGCTTATGGTTTTTGCTGCTGATTTTACATCACCACGCCCTTAAAAACTTTAGGTGCCCTTATTCTACCATGTCCACGGTCTGTTTTCCACCAAGGCGGACTATCTATCAACGGCCACGAGCTTGGCCTCCACAAACCAACGTCCCTTCTCCATCCACAGATTGGTCTCCCGCCCGTGGATCACACAGACATACCGATCTCCCACGCCGCCCACCTCGGCGGCGCGGCGGCTGACATCCTTGATCTTTTCGATCTTGTACACCTGCTCCGGCCCGAAGCGGATTGCCAGCGGCCGCAGGTGGCCGTCCGGCTCGAAGCGGACATCCACTTCCACATACCGCTTTTCGCGTCCAATGATCTTGCGTGACATTGCGCTGCGCCTCCTTGCCGCTCATCAAAATTCATTATCCCGCGTTAAAGAACCCCACCGGATGCACCGTGTGGTCATCCTTGGGGTTGATCGCCCCCAGCCCGCGGTCGGTGTAGATCCGCGCCCGCTGGACGCTGGTGTACCCGTACCGTTCGCGCACGCCATCCACCGCCTTGTCCAGCCGTTCGAGCTTTTCGCGCTTCTCGGCGTTGCTGAAAAAGCCCAACTGCACCGGCGTGTCCGCCGGCACCAGCGAGGCCCCACGCACCCCGACGCCCCGCAGCGGCTTACTCCAGCGGTAGTTGCTTTTGAATAGGTCGAACGCCACCTGCGCGATTTCCAGACTGCTGCTCGTGGGCGTTTCGATCTTACGCTGCCGGACAAACCCGTTCAGGTCACAGTCCCGGACGCTGACCTCCACCACGGTGCATTTCATTGCCAATTCCCGCATCCGCATGGCTACACTTTCACTCATGACCAACAACATGAGCCAGACATCCTCGTTGTTGACGAGGTCCCGCGGCGTGGTGCCGGAATTGCCCACGCTCTTGACCGCCGCCACATGATCCTGCTTCGCCACCGGCGAGGCATCCAGCCCGCGGGCGAAGGCGGACAGCGAGTACCCCACCTTGCCGAACCAGCCATGCAGAGTCTCCGGGTTGGTCTGCGCCAGTTGGCCGATCGTGCGGATACCGTAAGAATTGAGCTTGCGCTGGGTGGCGTGGCCCACATAGAGCAGGTCCTGCACCGGCAGCGGGTAGACGATCTCTTTGTAATTGTCCGCCTCAATGCGGGTGATGGCGTCCGGCTTTTTGTAATCGCTGCCCAATTTTGCGGTGACTTTATTGTCGGAAACGCCGATGCTCACCGTGATGCCCAGTTCCCGCTTGACCCGGTCGCTGATCTCCCGCGCAATGGTCATCGCGCTGCCGAACAGGCCCACGCTGCCGCTCACATCCGCCCAACATTCGTCCAGGCCGAACGCCTCGACCTGGTCGGTGTAGTCCTGCAAAATCTCCCGCATATAGCCGCTGTACCGCATATACTCGCGGTAGTGCGGCGGCACGATGATGAGGTCGCGGCAGCACCGCTGCGCCTCCCAGATGGCCATGCCGGTCTTGACCCCCATCCGCTTGGCCGGGTAGCTGGCGGTCAGCACGATACCGTGGCGGTCCTCCTTTGAGCCGCAGACGGCGATGCGTTTGCCGCGCAGGGTGGGGTTTTCCTGCATTTCTACCGAAGAATAGAAGCTGTTCGCGTCGACATGGAGTATATGACGGCCCGGCATACAAGGCACCCCCTTTGACTTTATTATAATTGCCATATCATGCAATTTCAAGCGGTTATTTTTGCAAGTTCATGTAATTGTATGCTTGACTTGCGGTCTCGGCTATGCTATGATAGGGGCATAGAAGTGTAGGGGGTGGCCGTTATGAGTTGGAACGAACGCATCAAGGCAGCGCGGGAGGCGCAGAAGCTGACCCGCGAGCAGACCGTGCGCAAAATGCGGGCGTATCTGCCCGAGGGCAAGACGGCGGCTGCCCGCACCCTCGTCGCCTGGGAGCAGGGCGACAGCGAGCCCAAGGTGACCCAGGCCATCGCGCTGGCGCGGGCACTGGGATACCACGAGGTCTCCGAGCTGTTCAGCCAGGCGGACGGTCCCCAGCTCAACCGACTGGGGATGGACCGGCTGGAGGAATACCGCCGCCTGCTGCTGCAATCGAACGAATTCCGGGAGCAGCCCGCCGTGCGCCGCCTGCGCACGCTGCCGGTGTTTTTGCAGCCCGCTTCCGCCGGCACCGGCCAGTGGCTGGACGACGATCTGGCCGAGGAGATGGAGGTGGACGACGCCGTCCCGGCCAAGGCCGAGTTTGGCGTGCGGCTGGCGGGCGACAGTATGTCGCCGCGCTTTGCGGACGGGCAGATCGTCTGGGCGCGCAAGGCCGCGCAGGCCGAGAACGGCGAGATCGTGCTGTGCGTGCTGAACGACCAGGGCTATTGCAAGAAGCTAAAATATGATGCCGATGGCGTGTATTTGGTCTCGCTGAACCCGGCGTATGAACCGATCCCGGTGCAGGAAAACGACGAGTTCCGCATTGCCGGGGTCGTGGTGGGGTAAGCTATTGTATATAAGTTGCCGATGCTGTTCCTTATCGGGTAAAGGGGGCGAAGCCTGTGTGTGGCCGTTACCAGTTTTCTTCCAAAGAAAGCCGCGAGATGCAAAAGATCCTCCGCGACGCCGAGCGCCGCAGCCGCGGGCGGTTCCCGGGCGAGCTGAACTTCCCGATGGCGGGCGACGTCGCGCCTACCCAGGTCGCGCCGGTGCTGATCGCCAGCGGCGACAAGGTCGTGGCGGAATACCAACGTTGGGGCATCCCGGGCTGGCGCGGCGGACTGATGATCAACGCCCGCGCCGAGACAGTCTGCGACAAGCCGATGTTCCGCCGCAGCATGGCCGCCCAGCGGTGCGTGATCCCAGCCAGCGGCTATTATGAGTGGGATGCAGGCAAACACAAATACTTCTTCCAGGTGCCGGGGCAGCCGATCTATCTGGCGGGCATCTACGACAACGTGGACGGCACCAACTGCTATGTGGTGCTGACCACCGAGCCCAATGCCTCGGTGCAGGGTATCCACGACCGGATGCCGCTGATTTTGTCCCACGAGCAGGTACGCCCATGGCTGACCGACCCGCAGGCAGCGCTGACGCTGCTGACCATCGTGCCGCCGGCGCTGCAAAAGACCTGCGAGGATGGGCAGTTGAGTTTTGCCGATTTGGCGTAAGGAGGCATCACCATGTATACGAATCAAGAGAAGCGTGAGATCGAGCGGGTCTTGACCGCGTTCAAGCCGTATATCGAGCAGGCGGATTATGTGGAGATCGTCTGGTCAAACAAGAAACAGTGCTATGTAGCGCTTTTCATTGACACCACGCGGGATACGTTTGAGGGCGCCGATGCGATTTTGTCCGCCGAAGAGATCAGCGAAAGGTTCTATACCGAAATTGGCAACGATGTCCTTCTTGAAAACGACCGCGAGTATCAAATTTGGGAGATGTCGCCTTTAGAGCGGGAAGAGTTCCTTCGCCGCATCCAGCCGTATGACGCCCAGTTGCCGGAATATCATTTCCTGGTCGAGCAGCTGTTGTCGCAACCGTCCCAGGCAGAATGACGCATTGGCGGTGTTGCATCCGGGGCTTTTTCGTGCTATGCTGGAACAAATGCGATAATGGATAGAGGGTATGTTTTCAATGAATCTGATGATCAGCTCCCAAGAATACGATTTCCATTCGCTCGTCAAGGTGGCCGAGATAGCCGGACTGGTCGGCGTGGTGGGCTTCCATCAAGCCGGGGATGACTACCTGGTAACCTTCCCGGATGTGGAAGATACGCCCAAAATGGTTGCCGATTTTCGCGCCCGCTTGCGGGGGCTTGAAAATAATATCTGGAACTTCTGAATCCTATCTTTCTAAGCAGTAAGGGACCGCCTGGGCGGCCCCTTATTTTTGTACCTTGCCATCGTTATCACCTCATCATTTCATCGGGTTTGGTCGTCATCAGCTTGTACAGATCGGTGCCGGTCGGGAACGCATTGGTGAACGGCACGAGCTGCCCGCCGCAGCGGATCAGGCCGCAGCCGGCGGGCACGTCGGTGATGTAGCCGAGCTGCGTGTCCGAAATGTGCAGCAGCTTGGCCAGTTCCTCACGGTCAGTGGCGGATTGGTTGAGCAGGATCAGGAACTCGCTGTTTGCCAGCATCAGGCGGGCGGTATCGGAGCGCAACAACTCGTCTACATTCTGCGTCAGGCCGGTGATCAGCCCGTTATACTTGCGGATACGTTTCCACAACTTGTAAAAGAAATTGGCGCTGTATTCATAGCGGAACAAAATGTAAAATTCGTCCGCCACGATCCAGGTGCGTTTGCCGCGTTTTTGGTTCTGGATGACACGGTTGTAGATCGCATCCAGCGTCACCAGCATCCCCAACGGCATGAGCTGTTCACCCAGTTCCCGGATGTCGTAGTCGATGATGCGGGCCTGGGTGTCTACGTTGGTGTACTTGGCAAAGGTGTTGAGCGTGCCCGTAATGAACAGTTCGCTGGCCAGAGCCAAACCCTGGGCCTCCGGCTCCGGCTGGAGTTTGAGCAGCTTATAAAAATCCCGCAGCGTCGGCGGCGTGCCCTGGTAACCGTTGCGGATGTAGGGCTGGTAGACGAGCTCGGTGCAGCGGCCAAGGATAGATTTCTCCTTGGCCGTCACCTGCCCGCCGCCCACAAGCTGCTCATACAGCGACAGAACAAACTCGCTTTTGGCAACGATCGGGTTGCGCTCATCACCGTAGCTGCGGTCCATGTCCAGCGCGTTGATGTGGGTGTCGGATGTGGCCGAGATCTGGATGACCTCGCCGCCCAGCGCACGGGTCAGGTGGCCGAACTCCGATTCCGGGTCAAGGATCAGGATGTCATCCTCGGTCGCCAGCGCGATCTGTACGAGTTCCTCCTTGGCGCTCATCGACTTGCCGGCCCCGGACACACCCAAACGGAAGCTGTTGCCGTTCAGCAACTTTGTGCGGTCGGCCACGATCATGTTCTTGCTGACGGCGTTCTGACCGTAGTAGATACCACCCGGCTGCAGGATTTCCTGCGCCCGGAACGGGATCAGAACAGCAGTGCTCTCGGTGGTCAGGGTGCGCAGGGCCTGGATGCGGCGCAGGCCGTAGGGCAACACGGTGTCAAGACCGTCCTTCTGCTGCCAGCGCAGCGTCGAGAGCTGGCACAGGTGCTTGCGCCCCACAGATTGCAGCGTCTCGGTATCACTGTCGAGCTGCTGTTGACTGTCGGCCATGTGGACGAGCGTCACCAGCCCGAACATCATGCGCTGGTCCCGGGTGGTCAGATCGTCCAGCATCTCCTTGGTCTCTTTGCGCTGCAGTTCCATATCATAGGGGATGGTAGCCGACCAGTTATTGGCAGCGTTCTGCTTGCGCTGCCAGTTGGCGATGTTCGTCTCCACCCCCAGCAGGGTGTTCTGCATCTGGCGGGCCGCTTCATCGGTGGGCACCGGCAGAATGTCGATGGAAAGCATCATGCTGCGGTCGAGGTCGCAGAGTTCGGAGATGAAGCTATCTTTGATGTAGCTGGCATAATCCTGCAGATACAGCACCCGGCCAAAGCGGCCGTCGATCTTGAAGTGGTCGGCGGCAAACTCCATGCTGTCGGGGCAAAGCCAGTCCTTGAAGCTGTGGCCGCGCTTGGCGTGCTGGCGCAGATTGAAGTCAAAGGCGGGCGGCTGACCGGCCTTGAAGAAATTCCGCAGCAGGCGGAGACGGTCTGGCGTGGACAACTCCGCCGCCATCGAGCTGAGCTTGGCGAGATGCGTGACCAGGTCGGTGCCGACGCGGGCGAAGTAGGTGCGGGCCTCGTCGATGTTCCGCTTGACGATGCTGACGGTCAAATACCGCTCCCGCACCATGCTGTTGCTGGTGCCGGTGACCTGGGCGCGCAGCATCTCGTTGAATTCCTCGCGGTAGTGGTCGAGGGCGTCGCCGTGCAGCGGCAGCAGCACCGACCGTTCGAAATCCGCCTTGTCGATGCGGCGGTTGTGGATCGTGATTTTGGCCGATGCGCCGGAGTCCAGTGCGTTGAGCAGGGTGCAATAGTCAAGGAACATCGCCATCTTGTCATCTTTATCCGCGATGGCGTAGTTGATGTCGGTGAATGACCAGCTCTTGCTGTACTGGTTGCCCACCTGGAAGATTCCGTCCGGCCAGATGCGGCGGATGGGGATGGCGTCCTGGACTGAGCGCGGGACCTTGAACTTCACGCGCTCCTGACGCCTGGCGGCTGCCAGCGTCTTGGTCAATGGCGGGCCTCCGGGGTGGTGTTGGTTTTAGGTTTGGGTTTCGTCATGCGATTCCTCCGTTTCGATTTGATTTTGTCAGTTTGGGCCTTGTCGGTTTTGTCCATGCGCTTTTTGAGGCAGCGTTTGCGCTTGCAGCCCTCGGCAATGGCAGACTGCATGGCCTGGTGATACAGGCAGTCCGACTTGAACACCAGCCGCCGGGGCATGAGGATCTCCGACTTGATCCAGGCCCACAGCAGCTGCTCGGCCGTCATGCCGTGGTAGGAAAAGAAACCGCAGGCGGCGAACGGCGCAGCGCCCAGGATGCACATCCAGCCCACCTGCTCCGCGCCGACGATGGGCCGCAGGCAAAAATAAAGGCCCACCGCCGCGCCAAGCGCCAACAGTGAGCAGACGAATTGCCGGGTGTTGAGCCCGAAAAAGATGTTCTCATGGTAATTGCGGATCTCTTTGGGGATTTTGATTTCGATGGGAACCATCTCCTTTTTATAGGTTGTATTTCTCCTATTTTTCGTGTATACTGGTAGCAGAAGGAGGTGCCTGATATGGTCATCAACACAGACAATCTGGTGTCCATCACCGAAGCCAACCAGAACTTTTCCCGCGTGGCACGGCTGGTGGATGAGAACGGCGCGGCCGTCATTCTCAAAAACAATACGCCGCGCTACGTACTGATCGAGTTCAGCCAACTGGAAAGCGAACAGCAGGCCAACGATGAGGATGTTCTGACGATTTCAAAACGCCTCATGACCAAAAACAAAGACGCGTATGAGGTATTGGCCAAATGAAACAGCTGACAAAACGGCAGGTCCTCCTGCTCCATGAGCAACTGTTGCAAGAGTTTGGCGGTACGGCAGGCATCCGTGATGATGGGTTGTTGGAGTCCGCGTTGGCTGCACCGTTTCAGACGTTTGGTGGGCAAAGCCTGTACCCTTCGGTGCAGGCTAAGGCGGCACAGCTTGGGTTCGGGCTGGTTTGCAACCATCCCTTTGTGGACGGCAACAAACGGATCGGCGCTCATGTAATGCTGGTCTTTCTCGCCTTGAACGGCATTGAGTTGTCCTACACACAGCAGGAACTCATCGACATCATCTTTGCAGTTGCGGCCGACAGGGCAAACAACACCGATCTTTTGCAATGGATCATCCAGCACCAGAACTGAAACCGGGAGCTTGCTTCGGCAGGCTCTTGATTTCTGTTACAGCCCCATGATCTCCTTGACGATCCGGTCGCACCCCTTGACGGCCCCCACCAACACCAACAAATTAAACGCCAGCGAGCCCACATACGACCACACCGCCGTGATGGCGCTGGCGTCGGGGTCGACTGCCGGCGCGCTGGTGGAAAGCGCCGAAAAGATGATGCAGGCCAGCGCAATGACCAAACCTTGCAGGCAGACACCCGCATAACTGCGCAAAAAGTTCTTGCCCACGCTGGCGCTGGGTTCACCCGCAAAGGCGGACAGCGGCACCGGCGCGATGGCGGCGTACATCCAAAGGGAAAACATTCGCCCGTATACGGTCAGCACCATGACAAAGGACAGCACCGTGATGAGCAGACTGCCGATGAGCGTGACCGCCCACAGCGGAATGCTCTCCCAAAATCCGCAGGCGTTGATGGTATCGACGAGTTCCTGCGGCAGCGTGGCGGTGCCGATGCCGCTTGCCCCCGCAGTGCCAATGACCTGCGAGATCATGCCCTGCACGATGTCAAACACCGCCAGCATCAAGTCCATTCCGAAATCCACGGCGGCTTTCGCCAGCACAAAGCGGATAAACAGCTTGAGGGCGTGTTCCGGTTTTTTGACCTCTACAAAGCTGCCGCAGGTCTTGACCACACCGGCGGCAAAAAACAGCACGAGCAGCCCGTACCCAATGGCCTGCAGCGCACCATGGATGCCGGTCATGACGCCCCACACCGCGCCGCCGTTGTAGCTGACCGGGCTGGCGGTCAGCAGCTGCCAGATCTCGGCCAGCTTGTCGTTCCAGGTGTTGAGGGCATTGGTCAAGTTATCCACGATCCAGTTATTGTCCGTATCGCATCACCCCCTTCCGCAGGCGGAACGCCGCGCCCTTCACGCGCCCGTCCCGATGATCAGATCGAGGATCTCTTTGGCAAACGTGATAATGATACCGCCTGCCAGCGTGAGGAAGCCCTGGCTGCGCTGGCTGGGGTCGTGGCTTTGCAGCGACAGGCCGATCTGGACAATGCCCCAGCCCAGCAGGATGAGACCGATGGCGCGGATGACCGAAAAGATAAACGTGCTCAAATTATTGATGACCGTCAACGGGTCGCCGTCCGCCAGCACCGGCATCGCCAGGCAGCAGGCGGCTACAATGGCCGCGTACAGCGCGAAACTGCGGCGCAGGCGGCGGGGGATGGGTTGGTCATTCAGTCGGTTTTTGTTTTTGTGATGCATGGGATTCATAGGCAGACCTCCTTGTGGTTTTATGTGGAATGGTTCGGAAGGGTGGTTTGGTCGGTTTGGGCTGCGGCAAAAAGTCGTCCATGTCCAGCAGCTCCCAGTCGGCGGCATCGCCGGGCAGGTCGTCGTCGGCTTTGCCGGCGGCAGCATAATCATAGGGCGGCGCGCCGCCATCCTCGGTAAAGCGGATGCAGGGGTGGCGCAGCAGGTCGTACTTGTCGTCGATGACCGGCCGCTCGCCGCGCACGAACAGGACGGCTTTGCTGTCCGGCAGCAGGCGCACTTCATCCGGCGTGAGCAGGTCGCGCGCGGCCTGCTGTTCGCTGGTGCTGTAACTGCCGCCGCGGCCATGGCTGCGGCTGTGGTTCGTCGTGTCCACCGTTTCTTTGCCGATCAGTTCGGAAACATATTTGTGGGTGCTCTGCTCGTTGCCCCCGAGATAGAGAAACTCGTCGCACAGGCCGATCAGCGACTCCCAGCTGTCTTTGTACAACGCTTTGAGCTGCGAAATGTTTTGCACAATGATTGAGCAAAAAATGCCGCGGCTGCGCATGGTGGCCAGCGCCGACAGAAAGCTGTCTTTGGGCAACGAAACATTCGGGAACTCGTCCATCAGGCAATGCACCGGCACCGGCAGGCGGCCTTTATGGACGCGGTCGGCCTGGCGGTAGAGCGTCTGGATGAGCTGCGTATACACCATGCCGACGAGATAGTTGAGGCTCTTGTCCGAATCCGGGATGCAGCAGAACAACGCCACTTTTTTCTCCCCCAGCTCGTCCAGGTGCAGCTCGTCCGTCATGGTCAGCCGGTTGATCTGCGGCAGGTTGAAGGCCGCCAGCCGCACGCCGACGCTCACCAAAATCGATTTCGCGGTTTTGCCGGCGGCTTGCTTGAAGACGCGGTATTGCTTGACGGCAATGCTGTCCGGCTCCCGTTCCGCAAGCCGTTCAAACAGCACGTCCAGCGGGGACTGGTAGTTTTCATCTTCCTCCTTGACCTCGGCACTCTCCAATAGCTCCATGACCATGCCGAAGTTCTGCTCGCGCGGCGGGGCCTCGTGCAGCAGATAGAGCATGAGGGCTTGCAGCAGGGCGGTTTCGGAACGTTCCCAAAACGGATCGCTGGTTTGAGCTTGGGAGGGCGTCGTGTTCTGAATTAAATTGGTGATGAGCTGCAGCACATCTTTGTCATCCTGCACATAGACGAACGGGTTATAGCAGAAGGACGTGCTGGGGTTGATGAGGTCAAACACCCGCACCTCATAGCCCTGCTTCAGCAGATAGCTGCCGGTCTTGCGCAGAATTTCACTTTTAGGATCGGTCAGTATCAGCGAACAGCCTTTCCCGTCCGGCCCGGCCTTGGCGGCTTCCAATACGTTGGGCACCGCGTAGGTGCGGGTCTTACCCGCGCCGGAGCCGCCCACGACGAGGATGTTGGTGTTGTGCTTGTGCTTGTACCCGTCCACCCCGATGCGAAAATGTCGGGTCAGCAGCAGGTTGGGGCCTGCCCTGTCGGCGTACTTACGCTGCAGGGCAAAGACATTGCCCCAGCGGGCGGAACCGTGTGAACCGCCCCAGATTGTGCAGACAATACAAAAAAGCCCCGGGTGCAGGAATATT
>ERZ1090878.374-NODE-375-length-24778-cov-24.586134_pt1 | contig 24778 bp, 27 predicted proteins | sample MGYA00478473_ERZ1090878 | MGnify/ENA primary metagenome ERZ1090878 (study PRJEB33644, sample SAMEA5815720) | chicken gut metagenome | biome: Chicken; feature: Gastrointestinal Tract; material: Caecum | place: Ireland | collected 2019-01-01 | study: A study of the... | reverse complement strand
TCGCCGGTTCCACCGGCAGCGGCAAGTCGGTGTGCGTGAACTCCATCATCATCAGCTTCCTGTTCCGCTCAGGGCCGGAGGACGTCAAGCTCATCCTCATCGACCCCAAGGTCGTGGAACTGGCCGAGTACAACGGCATCCCCCATCTGCTCATGCCGGTCGTCACCGAACCGCGCAAGGCGGCCGGGGCGCTGGGGGCCTCGGTGGCCGAGATGGAGCGCCGCTACAAACTCTTTGCCGAAAACAACGTGCGGGACATCAAGAGCTATAACAAGCTGGCCAAGCAGAACCCGGTGCTGGAGCACCTGCCCTACATCGCCATCATCATCGACGAGCTGGCCGACCTGATGATGGTCGCCGGCAAGGAAGTGGAGGACTACATCTGCCGCATCGCCCAGAAGGCCCGCGCCGCCGGGATCCATCTGATCGTGGCGACCCAGCGCCCCAGCGTGGATGTCATCACCGGTCTGATCAAGGCCAACATCCCCAGCCGCATCGCCTTCGCGGTGTCCAGCCAGATCGACTCCCGCACCATTCTGGACACCGGCGGCGCCGAAAAGCTGCTGGGCAACGGCGACATGCTCTTCCTGCCGGTGGGGGCGGCCAAGCCGGTCCGGGTGCAGGGTACCTATGTTACGGACGAGGAGATCAGCGCGGTGCTGAATTTCATCAAGTCCACCAGCAGCGAACAGTATGACGAGGAAATGATCGCCGAGATGGAACGCCGCGCCGTGGCCGAAAAGGGCGGCAAGGGCGGCGACGCTGAGGATAGCGACGCCCGCGACCCGATGTTCGAACAGGCGGTCGAGTGCGTGATCGAGGCGGGCCAGGCTTCCACCAGTCTGCTGCAGCGCCGCTGCAAGCTGGGCTATGCCCGCGCCGCCCGTATCATGGACCAGATGGAACAGGAAGGGGTCATCGGCCCCTACGAAGGGTCCAAGCCGCGCACCGTGCTGGTGACCAAAGCGCAGTGGCAGGAGCGCAAACTGTCTGCCGATTATGACGAAGCGTAAGCGGCAGCCGCGCCGGCCCACCACGGCCGGGGTGATCATCTGCCTTGTCTGCGGCGTTCTGCTGGCGGCGGCCTCCTACCTGATCGACGCTTTCGGCGGCCTTTACGGTCTGCCCGGCTGGGAGCAGCTGTATGCCTGGCTGGGGATCCCGATGGACACCCCCAGCGCCGAAATGCTGCAGACCGGCGACGCCACCGTCACCTTCTTTGACGTGGGGCAGGGGGATTCGGTGCTGATCGCCTGCGGCGAGGACACCTGCCTGATCGACGCCGGCACCCCGGATGCGGCCGACAGCCTGGTGGCGGCGCTGCAGACGGCCGGGGTGCGCCGGCTGGATTACCTGGTCATGACCCATCCCCATGCCGACCACATCGGCGGCATGGCGGCAGTGCTGGAAAATCTCGCGGTCGAAACCCTCGTCCTGCCCGATTTGTCCGGGGTGGATACCGGCGCCGGCCAGCTGGGCCAGGTGTTGGAAGAAGCCGCCGCGGCGCAGGTCGAGACGGTCACCGCGGCGGCGGGGGATGCCTTCCCGCTGGGGGAAGGCACCCTTACCGTGCTGCTTGCCGGGCTGCCGGATGCGGACCCGCAGGACGACGCCAACAACACCTCCCTCTGCCTGCGCTTTTCCCTGGGGCAGTTCGCCTTTCTGGATACCGGCGACGCCGAGGAAGCGGAGGAGGAGGCCCTGGTGGCCCACTGCGGCGCCGGGGTGCGCTGTACGCTGTTCAAAGCCGGGCATCACGGGTCCTCCACCTCCAACAGTCAGCTGCTCCTGACCATGGCAGCACCCCGGCTGGCGGTGGTGAGCTGCGGGCTGGACAACGATTACGGCCATCCCCATGCCGAGGTGCTGGACCGGTTTGCCCTGAACGGGGTCGAAGTACACCGCACCGACCTGGAGGGAACGGTGGTCGTCTCGGGACAGGCGGACGGCAGCTGGGAACTGGTTGCCGACGATGGCGCAGACGGCACCGGCGAGGAATCCCTCGCCCCGGCCGCCTGAGCGCCGCTTTATTCGCCCCGGGCCGAGCGCCCGGGCACAGAGCTATACAAGGCGCGGTCTGCCCCGGCAGACGCCGCACAGAGAAAACGGGGGCCGCCCGGCCGCCGCAGGAAGGAGAACCCCTATGTCTACGATTGCCCGGCTTTTTGCCGAAAAGCCCTGCGTCTTTTCCATCGAATGTTTTCCCCCAAAACAAACCACGCGGTTTGCCGCTATGCAGCAGACACTGCGCAGCATGAAACAGCTGTCGCCGGATTTCATCAGTGTCACCTACGGCGCCGGCGGTTCGGCGGGCGGGGTCTCCTCGGTGCAGGTGGCGGAATTCCTCCAAAACGAGCTGGGCATTCTGCCGCTGGCCCACACCCTCTGCATGGGCAGCGACCGGCAGAAGATGACCGCCCAGCTGGAGGACCTGCGCAAAGCGGGGGTCCGCAACGTGCTGGCGCTGCGGGGGGACCGTACCCCGCTGCGGCCCGAAAGCCCGGATTTTCACCACGCCAGCGACCTGATGGACTTTATCCGGCAAACCGCGCCGGATATGGAGTTTTCCGGCGCCTGCTATCCGGAAGGGCACCCGGAGGCGGACACCCTGACGGCCGACGTGGCCAACCTGCTCCACAAACAGCAGGCGGGGGCGGTCCATCTGGTGACCCAGCTCTTCTTTGACAACGGCAAATTCTACCGCTTTCTGAACATGGCCCGCAAGGCCGGCATCACCCTGCCGGTGTCCGCCGGCGTCATGCCGATCGTCCGCCGCAGCCAGATCGAGCGCACGGTGGCTCTTTCCAGCGCCAGCCTGCCCTCTGCCTTTACCCGCATGATCTCCCGCTGGCAGGACGACCCCGACTCGCTGCGTCAGGCCGGCATCGAATATGCGGTCAGCCAGCTGCGGGATCTCATCGAAGGCGGGGCGGACGGCGTCCACCTGTATGCGATGAACGACGCCGGTGTGGCGGAGCAGGTCTACGAGGGCATCCGGGACCTGCTGGGGCGCTGATATGGAGTACCCGTATCAGCCGGCAGACCGGGCCACCGTGCTCCGCTACCTGGGGGCCGCCGGCTGGACCCCGGACGCATCCACCGCCGCCCTGCTGGACCGGGCCGAGTCCTGCCTAGAAAAAGCCGCGTCGCCGCGGGGCGTCTGGCGGGTGCTGCCGGACGGGGCGCTGGGCCTGACGAACAGCGGGGAGGATCTGGCCCGGCACCTGCAGGGGTGTGGCGGCGTGGTGCTGATGGCCGCCACCCTGGGCGGCGGGGTGGACGCCCTGCTGCGCCGGCTGGAACTGTCAGACATCGCGCTGTGTACGGCGGTGGATGCCACCGCTTCGGCCGCCATCGAAAAGACCTGCGACGCGGTGGAGGCGGATGCTCGCGCCTGGGCGGCGGACCGGGGCCTGTATCTGACCGGGCGCTACTCGCCGGGGTACGGCGACTGTCCGCTTTCCCTGCAGCAGACGCTCTGCCTGGCGCTGGACACGCCGCGAGCCATGGGGCTGACGGTCACCCCGCAGCAGCTGCTGGCGCCGCGCAAAAGCGTCACGGCCATCCTGGGGGCGGCCGACCACCCGGTCACCGGGACCCGGGCCGGCTGCGGCCGCTGCCTGCTGCGGGAGACTTGTGCCTATTTGAAGAGGGGGACGACCTGTGCAACTTGACGAACTGTTTGCCCGCGAAAAATTCATCATCCTGGACGGCGGTATGGGGACCCAGCTGCAGCTTCGCGGCCTGCAGCCGGGCCAGAAACCTGAGCTGGCGGCTTTTACGATGCCGGATACGCTGGAAGCCATCCACCGGGACTATGCCCGCGCCGGCGCCAATCTGCTGATGGCCAACACCTTCGGCATCAACGAGCGCAAGATGGCCGGCACCGGGTACACGGTGGAGCAGGCCGTGGCGGCTTCGGTGGCCTGCGCCCGCCGGGGTGCCCGGGGCACCGGCGCCCTGGTGGCGCTGGATGTGGGGCCCTTGGGGGAACTGCTCGTCCCGGCCGGGTCCCTCTCCTTTGAGGAAGCCTACCGGCGCTTTGCGCAGATCGTGCGGGCCGGCGCGGCGGCCGGGGCGGATCTGGTCTGCTTTGAGACCATGACCGATCTCTATGAGCTGAAGGCGGCCATTCTGGCGGCCCGGGAAAACAGCGACCTGCCGGTGATGGCCTCCATGAGCTTCGAAAGCCGGGGCCGCACCTTTACCGGCTGCACGGTGGAAAGTTTCGGCGTGACAGCGGCCGGGCTGGGGGCGGCGACCATCGGAATCAACTGCTCGCTGGGCCCGGCCGAGATCCTGCCGTTTGCCCGTCGGCTCTGCCGGGTGGTGCCGGCGGATCTGCCGGTCTTTGTAAAGCCCAATGCCGGGCTGCCCAACCCCGACGGCAGCTATGATCTGGACGCCGCCGGGTTTGCCGCCCAGATGCAGGACTATGCCGGTTCCGGCGTCTCGATGGTGGGCGGGTGCTGCGGCACCACGCCGGAGTATATCCGTCTGCTGCGGCAGGCCTTTGCAGAACGCCGCCCGGCCGCCAAAGTCCCGCTGCGGGCCAGCCGGCTGTGTACGCCGGTGCGTTGTGTGGAGGTGGAAGGCATCACGGTGGTGGGCGAGCGGATCAACCCCACCGGCAAAAAGCGGCTGCAGCAGGCGCTGCGGGACGGTGACAGCGCCTATGCCTGCGCCCAGGCGGTGGCCCAGGCCGAGGCCGGCGCCCAGGTGCTGGATGTGAATGTCGGTCTGCCGGGCATCGACGAGCCGGCGGTGCTGGAACATCTGGTGCGGGAACTGCAAGCTGTCACCGACCTGCCGCTGCAGCTGGATTCCACCGACCCGCAGGCGCTGGAGCGGGCGCTGCGGATCTACAACGGCAAGCCGATCGTCAATTCGGTGAACGGGGAGCAGCGCTCCCTCGACGCCATCCTGCCGCTGTGCAGGAAATACGGCGCGGCGGTGGTGGGCCTTACGCTGGATGAAGGCGGAATCCCCAAAACGGTGGACGGCCGGCTGGCCGTGGCCCGCCGGATCGTGGCGGCCACCGACGCCGCCGGCATCCCGCGGGAGGATGTGTACATCGACTGCCTGACCCTCACCGTTTCGGCGGAGCAGGAGGCGGCCGCCCAGACACTGGAAGCCCTGACCCGCTGCAAGCGGGAACTGGGGGTGCGCACCGTGCTGGGGGTCTCCAACATCAGCTTCGGGCTGCCCTGCCGCAGTTATGTGAACACCACCTTCCTGACCCTGGCCATGCAGGCCGGGCTGGATCTGGCCATTATGAACCCCAATACGCCGGAAATGATGGCGGCTGTCCGCGCCTACCGGGTGCTGACCGGGCAGGATGACCGCTGCGCCGACTATGTGGCCGCCTATGCGGGCCGGCAGCTGCAGACGGTGGCGGTCAGCACCGCCGAGCCCCGGGCCGATGCACCGGCGCCGGCCGCCGACCCGCTGGCTGAAGCGGTCCGCCGCGGCCTGAAGGCGGAGGCGGCGGCTGCGGCCGCCGAGGCGCTCAAGACAAGGGCGCCGCTGGAACTCGTCAACCAGTCGCTGATCCCCGCGCTGGACGCGGTAGGGGAAGGCTTTGAGAAGGGCACGCTCTTCCTGCCCCAGCTACTGCAGGCGGCCACGGCGGCTCAGGCCGCCTTTGAAAAGGTCAAGGACGCCATTGCGGCCGCTAACCCTGCGGGGACGGACGATAGGGACCGCGGCCGGATCGTGCTGGCCACCGTGAAAGGGGACATCCACGACATCGGCAAGAATATCGTGCGGGTGATCCTCGAAAACTATGGGTATACGGTGATCGACCTGGGCCGGGACGTGCCGCCCGAGCAGGTGGTGGAGACGGTGCGGCGCACCGGTGCGCCGCTTGTGGGCCTGTCCGCTTTGATGACCACCACCGTCCCCAGCATGGAAGCGACCATCTCGGCGCTCCGTGCGGCGGGCCTTGCCTGCCGGGTCATGGTGGGGGGCGCGGTCCTCACACCCTCCTATGCCGAGCGCATCGGGGCGGATTACTACGCCAGGGACGCCAAGGCGGCCGCCGACATCGCCAAGCAGGTCTTTTCCGGTGTGCCGGTTTAACGCTTCTTCACCGGGGCGTACCCAAAGAATGGTGGAACGGGCGCGGGGCGCAGTTTCTCCTTGCATTTGCAGGCAAACTATTGTATAATAGACAAGCGGACAGGGCACATTGCGCTGTTCTGCATACGGATGTGGGCCCCGTGCGCGGCGGCCACGTGAACCATGTCAGGCGGGGAACCGAGCAGCATTAAGCGCTGGTTCGCCGGTGCTGCGGCAAGCCTGCATCCGTATGCAGAACGGCACAACCGCGGGGCACACCCGCGCGGCCCTGTCCGTTTTCCTGTATGGTGTCCGGAACAAAGCAACGAAAGGCAGGTGTCGGCATGTATCGAGCACTGTACCGCAAATGGCGCCCCCGCCGCTTTGCGGATGTGGTGGGCCAGCAGGCCATCGTCACCGCGCTGCAAAACCAGATCCGTGCGGGCCGGATCGGACACGCCTACCTGTTTACCGGCACGCGGGGGACCGGCAAAACCACCTGCGCCAAGATCTTTGCCAAGGCGGTCAACTGCCTGGATACCTCCAGCCCTGACCCGTGCGGGGAATGCGCGGTCTGCAAGGGCATTGATGAGGGTACGGTCCTGGATGTTTCGGAGATCGACGCGGCCTCCAACAACAGTGTGGACGACATCCGGGACCTGCGGGAAGAGACGGCCTATCTGCCGGCGATGTGCAAGTATAAGGTGTACATCATCGACGAGGTCCACATGCTCTCCACTTCGGCCTTCAACGCCCTGCTCAAGACGATGGAGGAACCGCCGGAACACGTCATCTTCATCCTGGCCACCACCGAAGTGCAAAAGGTCCCAGCCACCATCCTGTCCCGCTGTCAGCGGTATGACTTCTCCCGGATCACGGCCAAGGAGATCGCCGGCCGGCTGGAATATGTGGCCGGGGAGGAAAAGATCGACCTGGACCCGGCTGCGGCGGAACTGATCGGCCGCCTGGCCGACGGCGCCATGCGGGACGCGCTCTCGATCCTGGACACCTGCGCCGGTGTTTCCAATACGGTGGACGAAGCCCTGGTGCGCCGCATGGCCGGAGTGACCGACCGGCGCTATCTCTTTGAGATCAGCGATGCCATCGCCGCCGGCGACGCAGTCCGCGCCCTGGAGGAGATTGCCCGGCTGCGCCAGCAGTCGGTGGACATGCGCCGGCTCTGCATGGAACTGGCCGGCCACTACCGCAACCTGATGCTCTGTGCGCTGCCGGGGGGCAGCGACCTGCTCACCGGGACTTCCCCGGAGGAGGAGGCCGCCTACCAGCAGCGCCGGGACTTCCCCCAGCGGGAGGCCGTGCGCGCCATCAACGCTTTCGGCGCTGCGCTGGAAAAGATGGCCCGCGGCACCGACCAGCGCATCGAGCTGGAACTGGCGGTTTTCTCCCTGACCCAGCCGGAAGCGGCGCCGCAGACGGTTCAGCCGGCCCCGGTCCAGGCAGCGCCGGCGGTCCAGCCGTTTGCCGTGTCGGCCGTGCCGGTTTCGGCGCCGCCGGTGCAGACCGCGCCGGTCAGCGTGCCGCCGGTTCAGCAGTCGGCGCCGCCGCCTGTGGAGGGGGAGCCCTCCGTCTTGGAACCGGAACTGCCGCCGCTGCCCCCGGAACCCGACGCGCCGGCCCAGCCTGCGCCGCAGCCGGACCGGCCTGCCGCCCGGCCCAAGAGCCGGACGGCTGCCAGCCCGCCGTCCGGCCCGCCGCAGCCGTTCCCCCAGTGGTCGGCCGTGCTGGAAGTCATTGCGGAAAACGACCCGATGCTGTTTTCCTTCCTGCGCGGCGGCCAGGCGTATTACGACGGCCGCCGGGTGCTCTTTGAATGCAGCGATGCATTCCGCGACTATATCAACAACGACAAGTCGGTGGGCAAGCAGATCAAGGAATACATCTACCAGGTCACCGGGCTGAACTGTTTCATCGGCCCGTATCAGCCGCCCCGGCAGGAACAGGCAGATCAGCCGGTTGTCTCGGTGGACGATGCCCTCAAGCAGATGCAGGAACTGGGCGTGGATGTCCAGATCGAAGAAAAATGACCCGGGGGCGCGGCAAAGCAAGCCGCTGAGCCTCCATAACCAGCCAAATGAAGCAAAGGAGACATTCCAGATGAAAGCAAGACTTCCCAAAGGCTACGGCCGCCCCGACCCCCAGGCCATGATGCGCCAGGTGCAGAAGATGCAGGACGAGATCCGCGCCAAGCAGGCGGAGCTGGAAGCCCGCGAGTACACCGGCAGTGCCAGCGGCGAGATGGTCACCGTGACCATGACCGGCAAGCATGAAGTGACGGCGGTCAAGATCAAGCCCGAGGCGGTGGACCCGGACGACATCGAGATGCTGGAAGACCTGATCGCCGCGGCGGTGAACAGTGCCTGTGCCGCGGTGGATAAGGATTCGGATGAGGAAATGTCCAAAATGACCGGCGGCATGAACATCCCCGGCCTGGGCTGAGGGAGAACGCCATGCTGCAAAGCGCGGAACCGCTGGAAAATCTGATCGATCAGTTTGCCCGCTTCCCCGGCGTGGGGCGCAAGGGGGCGACCCGTATGGCCTATGAGGTTATGTCGATGCCCAATGAGCAGGCGATGCAGCTGGCCAAGGCCATCGAGTCGGCCAAGAAGGACCTGCACCGCTGCCGGCTGTGCCAGGACTATACCTCCGGGGAGCTGTGCCCCATCTGCGCCTCCCCCAAGCGGGACCGCTCGGTGATCTGCGTGGTGGAATCCCCGCGGGACATCAAGGCCATTGAGCGCACCCACGAGTATAAGGGCCTGTACCATGTGCTGCACGGGCTGATCTCGCCGATGGACGGCATCGGCGCCGACCAGCTCTGCGTCAAGGAACTGCTGGCCCGGCTGAACGATACGGTCAAGGAGGTCATCATGGCCACCAGCCCGACTGTGGAAGGGGAGGCCACCGCCATGTACCTGGCCAAGCTCATCAAGCCGCTGGGGGTGCGGGTCACCCGCCTGGCATACGGCCTGCCGGTGGGCAGCAGCCTTGAGTTTGCCGACGAGACGACGCTGTACCGCGCCATGGAAGGCCGCGGCGAACTGTGAGCCGGGCCGGAGCTTGACAAACGCGGGCCGCGGCGCTATAATATCTAACCACGCTGTATGGCAGGGAAGGGGGCGCCGCATGGACAAGAAAAACGAACCGAAAAAAGGCATTGCCCAGAATCGGGAGGCGCGCCATGAGTATTTTGTTATGGAAGCGCTGGAAACCGGCATCGAGCTTGTCGGGACCGAGGTCAAAAGCCTGCGGGCCGGCGGCGTCAACCTGAAGGATGCCTGGGCCGATATCGAGAACGGGGAACTGATCCTCAAGGGAATGCACATCAGCCCTTACGAGCAGGGCAGCATCTTTAACAAAGACCCGCGCCGGCCCCGGCGTCTGCTGGCCCACAAGGCCGAGATCCGGCGTCTGGCCCAGCAGATCAAGCTGCAGGGGTATACGCTGGTGCCGCTGTCCCTGTATTTCAAACATGGCCGCGTCAAGGTCGAACTCGGTCTGTGCAAGGGCAAAAAACTCTACGACAAACGGGCGACCGCCGCTGCGCGGGACGCCCAGCGCACCATCGACCGTGCGCTGAAACAACACTGAACGCAGCAAAGCTGTCTGGACCCGACCGCCCGGACCCCGCGGCCTTTCGGCCGCCATATAGGGGGATGTAATGGTTTCGACGGGGGGAGAGGGGCGTGAGCAGCGGGCCGTGGCGGTGCCCCACGTTAAAAGCGCCAAAACAAATTAACTGACAACGATTATCCCGTTGCCGTCGCTGCCTAATTAGGCGCGACCGTCCCGCCCGTTTTAGCACCGCACGGGGTCGGGGCGTCGATCAGGTGCTGAACATGTACGGGCCTAAGCTTTGCAGTCCGTCAGGTATTCATGAAGCTACCGCGGCGTAATGCGCGTGTGTTCGCTCGCGCCAAGGGAAATTCAATAAGCACTCTGCGCCCGGAGATACTCTAACCGCTTTCTTTTCGGACAGGGGTTCGATTCCCCTCATCTCCACCACAAAAAAGCACGCAAGAACATGGATTCCTGCGTGCTTTTCTTTTTGTATACAACAGATTATACAACGCTTTTTGCATTTACTGCAAAATAGGCCCCTTTGATCTCCAGGTGCTCGACCGTTCGCTCTTCCACGCTGCCACCCGCATACCAGGCGGAAAAGCCGGTTCCGTGCCAGGCACGCCGCTGGATGGTCTCCTCCCGCCAGCGCAGCAGGCGCGGGTTGCGGCGCAGCTTGCTGAACGCGGATGTTTTTGCCGTGTTGACCTGGCCTATTGTCAAGCTCTGTTCCTCGCTGATCTGGCGCACCGTCTTGCCGGCATAGTATTTCCCGCGGATGACCGCCTGCTCGCGCTCGGTCAGCTTGTGCAGGGCTTCTTCCAGGGCGGCGTGCAGCTGCTCTTGAAAGATGGCATCCTCCGCCGCCTGCATGGCGCTGGCGGCCGCCGGGTCGGGCTGCAGCTCGCCCAGGGTGGACGCGCCGCTGTCGTCCTCGTCCAGGGGCGTGTCCAGGCTGGCGCAGTGGTTCAGCGGGTCAGAGGAAACGGTGTACTGCTTGCCGTCTGCATCGGTCAAGCTGCGGCGGTGGGCGCCGGTCAATGCCCGGTCAATCTGCCGCTGCATGGCCTGCCCCAGCCAGTTTGAAAAGCTGCCTGCCTCCGGCTGGTAGGTCTGGGCGGCATACTGGACGGCAAAGTAGCCTTCCTGTTCAAAGTCATCGGCGGTCATGCCGTGGGCGTCCGCCAGGGCCCTGTGCGCCGGATACCACCGCCAGAACAGAGACCGCAGCAGCCCCCGGTTGATCTGCCACAGCTGGCCCAGGGCAAAGGCGTCCCCGGTCTTGGCCAGGGCGGCCAGCGCCGCGTTGACGGCCTGCTGCCCGGCGTCCGGTTTCGTTCCCATGCTGTACACCTCCAAAAGCAAGCGCCAGAGCAAACGGCATTGCCGAGCCCTGGCGCTTTGCGCGTGAAAATATTCCCAGTGACGGCGTTGAAGTCCGAAAGGCCCCCGGGGAGGGGGATATGCCCCTGTCCTTACGCGATGGGGTGGTAGTAGATTCCCTTGGCTTTGTTATCAAGCACAAAAGCATCATAGCAGATACGGCCGGTCACAATGGTGCCGCTGGAAAGCGGTGTATCATTGTGTGTGCCATAATCCTCAAGCTTGACAGGCGCGACAGTGGCGGACGGATGGGCAATCATGAAGCCGAAATTCTCCGGCAGCCGGGAAGCAGGAACCTTGATAACGGCCATGCCGTCCAGAATGCCAACAACGCCTTTCAGCTTCATTTCTGCGCCTACATCAGTGCTGTCGAACGCGGTAGACTGCTTGAGCAAGGTGTACGCGGCGGGGGTAACAACAAGGACGCGTTCAGTGTCGGGAACCTCGGCGGCGTCCAAGGCTTCGCTACCGGCCAGGATGGAAGTATAGACGTTTTCTTTGGTCAGGGCTGCCGCTGTGGCTTTGGTGCCTGCCTTGGTCACCATGACGTTATAGGCGTAGGTGTCCACCTCGGGAACAACTACTTCCCTCAGCTCCCGGGCTAGGGCACTGGCGGCCGCAACCTGGCCGGCGGTTTCATCCTCGTCCAGACGGTCAACATTGAAAATGAAACTGCGGTCTTTGGTCAGCATCATTTCTTCTGTCTGGGCGTCCAGGTCAATGATCTTGCCGTATCTGGACAGCGTGGCGACGCCTTCCTCATCGTAATCACTGCCGCGATTGCGGGAATAGTCGTTCATCGGCACGGTGCCGATCTTCCAGACGGCCACGGTGTGGGCACCCGTCCAGTCAAAGTCTGTGTTGGTCAGCAAGCTGATCTTGCTTTCCGCCTTAAACAGTTCATCGGTATAGGGGGCGTATTTCTTAACAAGTGCAATCGACATTTGTGGTCACTCCTCATCATAAAGAGGCGGGAAAGTCTTGGGCTTGTGCTTTTTGGCGCTGGTAAACGCGCTGTGTTCGGCAGTGTCAAAGTATCCGCCTTCGGGTTCTGTGCTTCTCAGCGGGGGTGTAAAGTGACGCTGCGGCCCAAACAGGCTGAAAGCCTTGTCCGCCTTTGCCTTGAATTCGTTGGGGTCGGTTGTGTCGATGATCTCCAGCAGCCCAGCCGGGTACCTCTTGTCAAGCAGATACTCCCGGCAAGCAAGCCTGTTTTCGCGTTTGGTGACTTCTGCCTGCATAGCCGCAAATTGTTCATTCTGGGCTTTTTCCTTTGCCTCATCACGGCGGCGCAAGCGTTCTTTCACAATGCGGTCAACATCGGCCTGCGTAAACTTCTTTTCCTGGCAAGCAGCATCCTTTTCCAAATTCTGCTCGGCAGTCTGGTTGTTCATCGGCTCGTTGGTGGCATTCTGTTCGTTCATGGGAAAATCCTTTCTCCGGCTACTCCCCGCCGGTGGGTGAAGTTGAACACAGTCGTTTGAACCTGCCCTTTTGCTTGAAAGGAGAGAAAAGAAAAAGCGCAAGGAACAGCGTTCAAACTGTTTCCCTGCGCCTGTGCGGCCTACCTTGCGGCGGTACTCTATGTTATATTTATTATAGCACAGAATGGACGATATTTCAAGTATTTTTGGCCTTCTGCTGGATGTAACAAACTTCGATACCGCCGGGGACCTTACTATCGTGAACCTTTGCCAGTGGAAGCAGTTCCAGCAATCGCGCCTTTGCCTTTTTCATTGTTTCGGCCTCGGCGGCTGTGTATGTGATCTTAATTTTCAATAGAGACAAACTCCTTCCTTTTCAGCGCGGCAGCGGCCCGCATGGCGCCCTGTTTGTAGCTCATGCCCGGCGAGACAAGAACGGCAACGACCGTTGGCTTCTCATCCCGGCACAAGGCCGCGGCGTAGCGGCTGCCCCGAACCACATAGAACTCGCAGCCGTCCAGCTGGTAAAAATGTACCTGCCTGCCCTTAAACTTTCCCAGCAGCATGAACGGTGCCTCCTTCCTGCTCGGCTTCTTTGTTCATCACGCTATGCACCCAGCCTGTGACCTCACCGACAACATGGGGCGGATCGTCTTTGCCCTCTGCAAAAATGCGGGCCGGGCAAGCTGTGTCCAGCGGCACCAGGGCCACCCCATTGTTGATACGGAACAGGCGGCCCAACAGGGTATCTTCTCCATCCTGTACGGCGGCAAGGCTTCCATCTGCCACCCGGCTGGCAGCGCGCAGGCAAACCAGGTCGCCGGTCATAAGGCCGCAGGAAGGCAAAGGTTTACCGGTGTACGTCTTGGCAAAGTCGGCGTTCAGAAAGCAGGGAATTTCGACGCAGGCAGGGGCTTCCGTGGCATGGTTCATTCCACATCGCCCCCTTTCTGGCGCTGTTCCCAATAGACCCGTTCCAGCACGGCAAGTTTCGTCAGGGCCAGGCGCAGGAACTGGGGTTCGGTGTTGCGGTTCAGAATGTCGCCGATCTGGCGGCGCAGATACTCGGTGCTGTCGAACCCGGATTTATTCATTTGTCTTTTTCCTCCATTTCTGGTATACTGGAGGCGGTAAAGTGTGCAATTTTTACCGCCTGGCCGTCCTGGATGTTGCAGTATCCGGGGCGGCTTTCCGTTTTGTCTGCTGCTGTTGCGCCCTCTGTGGGCGGGTCGCGGCAGTCGCAATGTTCGCCGGGGTCAAGGTTGGCCCCGCAATAAGGGCACGTCCAGTACATCAACGCAACTGAACCCTCCTTCCATCCGGGAATAACAAGAACAACTGCCCGTTTGGGTTATCGGTCAGCACATGGCACCCGGCGGCCAGTGATGTTGTCAGCAGGCAGCCGCCTTCCGGCCGGTCTTTGTAGCGGTCGGGGCAGTCCTTCAGGCAAGGGGTATCGTCAAGGGGGCAAATCACGTCCATTTTATTCAAACCTCCTAAAAGTTGATTTTTCAGCACAATCAAGAATCAATTAAATCAATATAATCAATTTATTTGTGCGTGCAGGCATTTACTTGATTTAATTGATTTAATTTATTCTTGTTGTGGTCTCAAAATGATATTGATAGATGGCCGCCCACGGCCTGCGCTCACCTTGTCAATGCGAATATACCCGCGCCGTTCCAGCTCTTGCAAGCCAGGCTCCAACTGGCGGGCGTTCATACGTCCGTTGCATAGCCACAGGGCTTCGCTTTTGCTGACCCCCGGCTTACCCGCACTTTGCAGGCGGTTCCAGATATAGCGGGCGTCCCTGACGGCCTGCGGCTCGGCTGCGCCCATCTGGCGGAATGCGGCGCAACTGTGGGCGATGAAATACCGGGCAATCGAGATAGCCGCCTGCATCGTCTCGCCGGAAAGCGGCTCGCTGTCGGCAAACAGGCCCACACGGGCACAGTGCAGCACGCCCGCAATGCGCATTGTCGTGCCGTGCAGTTTTCCGGCCCAGCCTTCCACGTCCTCCAGGTCGTTCACAAGGCGGCTTTCCAGTTCATTGAAGAACTGTTCGGCCATCTCGGTAGCCTCCGTGGCAAAACGGATGATTTTCGGCGAGGCTGTGGGCTTGCTGTCCGCCTGGATGTTCAGAAGGTCGGTCAGGCAATCGGCAAAGGCTTGCGCAACCGGGCCAGGGATAGCCGGGGTGCAGAACTGGCGGCACCCCACTTTGGAGGTTGGCAGGCTGTACAAAAAGCGGGCCAGCAGGCCGCGCCCGGCAAAGGTTTCGTTCTCCATGATCTCGCGCAGTACAGAGGGCTGCACCATCAGCAGCAGGGTCAGGGCCGGGTGCGCGATGGTCTCGGCCTTGCGGCCCTTACGGTCTACCTGGATATGATCACCCGTGTAGGCTTTTAGGAAGGTATCAATGTTCGCGCCGCCCTGCCCGCTGTACAACCCGGCCAGAATGCCGAACAGGCCGCCCTCGGCGCTGAACACACCCATGCGCCCGCCGTTGTCCGCCAGCAGGCTGGTCAGGGCCTCCGGGGTCACATCATCGGCCAGTAGGCGCAGCGGCTTCACAGGTTCCAGGCTGTCAAGCTCGGCCTGCTTGGCAGAGATGTCCTCCGCCGTCCAGCCGCTCCCGCCTTTCTTGGCCTTGCCCGCCTGCGCAAGCATGGACTCCACTTGCCTTGAAAGCAAGCTGGCCTGTATGCGGTACTCGTTAATAGCCGGGGCGCGGCGCTCATTCTCGGCGGCGCAAAAATCGTAAACGTGGCGGCTGATCTCGGCCAGCACCGGGCTTTTTCGCTCGCTGGGCTTGGCCACAACGGCAATGTACAGGTTCAGCGGCTCCAGCCACCCCGGCTTGGGGTTGACTTTGTACACGCCCTGCACGGCCAGCGAGACGGCCGCCAGCAGCCCGACGGCGGGCATATCGGCAGGCACCTGCAAGCTGGTTGCAATGGCCTGGGCGTAGTCGCCCATCACAGGCGGCAGGGCTTCCACCGGGAAGCCGTGCAGGTCGTCCGCCTGCCCATCCTCGAACGGCTCAAACGGGGCAAAGCCGTCCGGTTCTGATTCTTCTTCCTCCGGGACGACCTCGCGCAGCAGGCGCAGCCCGGCGGGCTGGAACAAGGCCGGGCCAGCGTTCAAGCGCTCCACATGGTCGGTCTGAAACGCGCTGCGCATATCGGGCGCATCATCCCCCACGGCATCCAGGCGGGCCAACAGCAGGGCCTTGCAACGCTCTGCCTGACTGGCGCTGTCATTGGGGGTCAGCGCCAGAAAGTACAGCAGGGACAGCGAGCTTTCCTCATTTAGCGCATGGCTCCCAATCCCTTGCAGCAGGGCCGAAAAGTCGGCGTTTGTGCAAACCAGGTCGCCCGGCTGCCGCCATTGTTCTGCGAACGGCAACAGCCGCATGGCGCACTGCTCAACAACTGCTGGATTCTTAAAGTTTGCCATAATCCTCAACAAAATACCTCCAACAGTCATCAGGTTTAAGGCCCAACACCTTAGTGATTGCCTTCATCTCGGCGGCGGTGAATGGGTGGTGTCCCGCCATGTGGTCGGTCAGCGTACTGGGCGACAGCCCCGCCAGTTTGGCGGTGTCCTTTATCGTGGCGTCTTTCTCAAACATCACCCGCCGTAAACGCTTAAACTTTCTCACGCTCTTCCACCTCCAGCAGTTCGGTCATGTCCACACCCAGGGCGCGGGCAATATGTAATGCGGTATTGTGGCCACAAGACTTTCCGCAACGCACGGCGGATATTGTAACGCGTGAAACGCCTGCTTTATCGGCAAGCTGTTTTACCCCGATGTTCTGCCGCGCCATTTCAGCAATAAGTTTTACTCTGTCTATCTTCATGTTTATCACATCCGAAATAAGCTTATGCTTAATATAGCATAAGCAAATGAATATGTCAACACAAAAATATCAGCTTTTGCTTTACTTTTTACTTGGAGTGTTGTATACTCTGCTTATAATGTGAGGTGATATATATGACGACCGCAGAGAGAATTAAAGCTGCACGCAAAAATGCTGGGCTTACACAAAAACAACTTGCAGATAAACTCGGTATATCGCCGGTTGGAATTACCCAATGGGAAACAGGTGTAAGGAAACCGAAGGCAGAAACATTGAAGCGTTTGGCTGATGCTTTAGATGTTCCAATAATGGAATTGGATGAACGCTTTGCATATCATCCCGGCGCGGATGTCAGCATTGTAGAACCAGAAGAGGATGATTTACGCGATGAAGTAAAAGACCTGACCTATTCACTAAACCGGGCTGGCCTATGCAAAACGCGGGACTATATGCGCGATTTGATGTGCAATCCGGAATATTGCCCACCAAAGCAGAAGAGTGATAGCGAGTGACCCTGTTGTTTTGAAACCTGATGTAGAATGACTAAAATGACTTTAATGTCTTTATTCACGAATACAAGAATTAAGGTCATTAAAGACATTTAGGGTACATCAAAATGTAATGACAGCAGAGGGAAGAACGATGAAAGAACGCATCAACAAGCCCTTGTGGGACGAAAAGCGGGGCCGCTGGGTTCTGGCTGTTCAGCGAGAAGGGAAGCGGCGCTACTTTTACAGTTCCACGCCCGGGCGGGCGGGGCAGCGCGAGTGTAACCGCAAGGCGGATGCCTGGATACAAGACGGCTTGGAGGGCGGCAGGCAGCGCGTACAAGCCGTGTATAGTGACTGGTTAAAGGAATTACAGAAAACTACCAGTCAAGGCAACTGGAAGCCGCTGGTGGTGCGCTGGCGCAACTGGTTTTTGCCATCTATTGGTTTGAAGCGAGTGGAACAACTGACGGATAACGACTTGCAGCAGGTTGTCAACGCTGCTGCGGCCGCTGGGCTGAGCCGGAAAACATTGCAGAATATGTGTGCCGATGCACGGGCGTTTTGCAAATATTGCCGCCGGTGCAAGCTGTCGAATTTGAACCCGGAATTTCTGGCGGTTCCGGCCGGCGCTCGATTAAAGGGTAAAAAAGTGCTGTCTCCTGCGGATATTGCTACGCTATTCCGTGTGGATACAACAGAAATGCGCGGGAAAACAGTTTATGACGAGTATATCGGCGCATATCGCTTTGCTGTCTTGACAGGGCTGCGGCCCGGTGAGCTGATCGGCCTACGCTGGAAGGACATAGACGGCGATACCGTGCGCATCCAGCGGGCGGTGAACGTCTACAACGAACAGACCCGAGGAAAGAATGATAATGCGGTGCGGGCCTTTACCTTGCCACCTCTGGCGCGCGCTGTGCTGGATAAACAACGGGAATTGACAGGCAAGGAAGAATCCATCTTTTGCATCAACAGTGAACACACCCTATACGGACGCTGGCGAAAGTATTGCAGCGTGAACGGTATAGCACCTATTTCGCTGTATGAATTGCGTCACAGCTTTGTATCTGCCGTCAAGCAGTTACCCGCCGGGGAAGTGAAAGACCTGGTTGGCCATTCCGCTGATATGGATACTTTCGGCCAGTATTCTCATATCATGGAGGGCGACAGCGCACGAACAGCAGAGGAAGTTAATGCAATCTTCGCAAAGCTCATCATCACGGCATAAAAATAAAGGGCGTCCACAGCGTGGGCGCCCTTTTCGTACAACACTTTTGACAACACTTCAAATTGCAACACATTGGATTTTGCTTCAACAGGCAGGATTATTCACAACGCATTGTGACGAATTATCGATGAATTGTTTGCGCGTTTCAATGTGTTGGGTATTCTTTCGGGGTTCGATTCCCCTCATCTCCACCAAACAGACATCACACGAACATCTGCTTTTTCAAAGTCGGCTTTGCCGTCAGGGTGCGGCTGTGATGTCAAAACAAAGCCGGAGGGCCAAGATGCGATGCGTCTTGGCCCTCCGGCTTTTGTGTGCGGAATCGTGCATTCCTTCAAGCAAGGCGCACTCCCGAAACCGGCTTCCACAGGGAAATGGCAAAGCCAATAAAGGGCATCGAGCTTATTTGATCGTTTGCGTTCCCAATGGTGCCGGGAGTTATTTGGTCGAATATGGCAATGTAGACAGATATAAGGGGAGGCACGGCCATGCAAGGGCGAAGGCGATTCATCTCAATCGTTGAGGAGGACGATTCCGCTATTCCGCACAAAACAGCATTATGATTGAGAAACTCATATATGTATGCTATAATGTACGGCATACTATTTGACGGAGGAATTATGCGGTGAAAGTTACGATAGAGGAACTGCAGGCTTATTTGTTTGACAATTATCGCAACGGTGGAATCGATCAAGGCCTATTTATGAAGCTGGTAGAAGAAGTGGGCGAGGTGGCCGAGGTCCTAAACAAAAAGGCTGGAAGAAAAGCAGCGGATGATAAGGAAGATCTGCAGGCTCAATTGGGGAATGAATTGGCCGATGTGATACATTATACGATAGCCATTGCTGCACTAAATGGACTTGATATGAATGACATTATCATCAACAAGGATAAAGTGGCTTCCGTGAAGTATAACCATAGAACAGACTTAGTGCAGTTCATCTTGAGCAAGCGCAATGACAAAACGAATCGGTGAATTTCCCTTGCCAGTTTTATCGCCTAAAAAACGTGGGAACATTTGGGCGGGGACGGGCCGGGCGCTCAGCACAGCCCGCCGGTCATCAGCCGGATGATGGTGCGGTCGGTTTCCCGCATTCCTTCGCTGGCCAGCGTTCCGATGTTGCGGATGGTGTTCTCCACCCCTTTGACGACGATGCCGTCCCCGCCGTAAAACTCACTCTGATGCTTCTGCATCTGCCAGCCCAGCAGACCGGCCTCGACCGCCGAAGCGATTTTGGCGGCGCAGCTGGCCTTGGCACCGTCGCAGATCATGCCGGAATCAATGGCCACCGCATTGACGATGGTGTGGGCGATCTCCTTGTACCGCCCGCCGTGCAGGTAACAGACGCCGGCCCCGGCGCCGCACCCGGCGGCGGTGGCGCCGCAGTAGGCGGAAAGGCTGCCGATCCCGGTTTTCAGATGGATGGTCACCAGGTTGGAGACGACAAGGGCCCGATACAGCTGCTCCTGGGTGGCTTCCAGCGCCCGGGCGTACACAATCACCGGCAGCGAGGCGGTCAGCCCCTGGTTGCCGCTGCCGGAATTGATGACCACCGGCAGTTCGCAGCCGTTCATCCGGGCGTCGGAGCCGGCGGCCGCCCAGGCTTTGGCCCGGTTGTGGGTGCCGTCGCCGTAGGCTTCCAGCAAGATCCGCCCGATGTTGGCCCCGTACTTGCCGCGCAGCCCCTCCCGGGCAATGGCCGTGTTGCAGTCGATCTGCCGCTGCAGAACGGCCTGGACATCCTCCAGCTGCACACAGTCGGCAAATTCCACGATCCGCTCCACACTCAGCAGCGACCGGTCGGTGGTGTGCTGGACGCCCTGCTCGGTATAAGGGCGGTCCAGCAGGACCTGCCCGTCCGCTTCCAGCCGGATCACGTTGGTGTGGTGGCCGGCGATCTCGGCAAACGCCGTGTGCCCCGGCGCCGCTACCCGAACCTGGATGTCAAAAATGTACTCCTTATCCGAAGGCAGCACCCGCAGTTCCGCTTCCTTCTGGTAATCGGCCACCCGGGCGATCTGTTCGGGGGTAAGGCCGGCCAGGACCTGCAGCTGCGCGTCGGCATTGCCGGCCACGATGCCCGCAGCGGCGGCTGCCTCCAGCCCGCGCTGCCCGCCGGTGTTGGGGACGATCACGCTCTTGACGTTCTTGATGATGTTGGCGCTGGCGCGCACTTCCACCTGCCGGGGCAGGCGGCCCAGGGCTTGCCGGGCCAGCGCAGCGCAGTATGCCACGGCAATGGGCTCGGTGCAGCCCATCGCAGGCCGCAGTTCTTCCTGCAGGATGGCGCAGAATTCCTGGTAGATCTGTTCGTTCATGAAGGGACCTCCCCAACCCGATGACCGGGTGTATTGCGGTTTGCAGATCGGCACAGACGCCGCCGGACCGTGCCGGATATTGTTCTATTATACAATAACCGCCCGGGGTTTTCAATGCGGCGGAACCGCAAGAAAGAGAACCCCGCCAGCAAAGATGGGGATATCCGCCGCGCCCAAATAGGGTATAATGGAACCATCAAAAACAGGGGCCGGATCGGGAAAGGCGTATCGGATGCGCCCGGGCCCCGCAGGAGGACTGACGATGAAACGATTGCTGAGCGACTGGCAATTTGCCGTGGGGACGACGCCGGATTGCCTGGCCGGGGGCAGGCCGGTACACCTTCCCCACACCTGGAATGTGGAGGACGGGCTGGAAGAGTACAGCGGCGCCGGCTGGTATTCCACCCGCCTGACGGCGCCCGAAGCCTGGCGGGGCAGCCGGGTGCGGGTGCGGTTTGGCGCTGCCTTCCACACGGCTGTCGTGTATCTGAACGGGCAGGAGGTCGGGCGGCATCTCTGCGCCGGCTACACGCCGTTTGTGCTGGAACTGACCCCCTGGCTGCGCTGCGGGGCGGACAACGAGCTTACGGTCATGGTGGACAATACCTATACGGAGGCCACGCTGCCCTATGCCCGCAGTTTTGACTGGGCCAACGACGGCGGGCTGATCCGTCCGGTGGAGCTGCTGGTCACCGGGCCGGGGGTTCTGGACGGGGTCCGGGTGCAGGCGCGTCCGGTTTTGACGGGCCGGGGCCGGCAGGACCGCGGACCGGCTTTGTGGAGCTTTGAGGCCGACGCCGATCTGGCCGAGGCGGGGGAGCTGACGCTGGACTGGGCTGTGTGCGGTGCGGCAGCGGGCGAACCGCTGCGGCAGGGCAGCCTGACGAACCGGCTGACAGCGGCCGGACGGACGCAGTTCGCGGCGCAAACCGCGCTGCTGCCCCAGGTGGAATACTGGCACTTTGACCACCCGGTCCGGTACAGCCTGCGGCTGACCCTGCGCAGGGCGGATGTGGTGCTGGACGAGAGCGTTGTCAGCTTCGGCTTCCGGGACCTGCACCTGGAAGGGGAAAAGCTGGTGCTCAACGGGGAGCCGGTGCGGCTGTGCGGGACCGAGTGGATGCCCGGCTCGGACCTGCGGTTCGGTATGGCGGAGCCGGTTTCCCAGCTGGAACGGATGCTGGCGCTGCTCAAGGAATCCAACTGCGTGCTCACCCGTTTCCACTGGCAGCAGGACGATGCGGTCCTGGACTGGTGCGACGCAAACGGCATTCTTGTGCAGGAGGAGCTGCCGTTCTGGGGCAAGGACCCCGAAGTTCCCGGCGAAGACCAGTGGCAGGCAGCGAGCCGGCAGCTCACCGAGATGGTTGCGGCCCACCGCAACCACCCCTGCCTGGTGGCCTGGGGCGTCGGCAACGAACTGGCGGCCCAGCGGCCGGAGACCGTCCGGTACATCCGCCGTGCCGTGGCGCTGCTGCGCCGGCTGGACCCGGAGCGCTTCGCCAACTATGTGAGCAACACCTGGTACCTTGACGGGATCACGGACGGCGTCTCGGCGGGCGACTGGCTGATGATCAACGAGTATACCGGAACCTGGTTCCCGGACCGGGAAGTCCACACCGAGCTGGCCCGCTTCCTGGCCGACAATCCGGGCCGGGCTGTGATGCCTTCGGAGTTCGGCCTGTGCGAGCCGGCCTTCAGCGGCGGTGACGCCCGCCGGGAGGAGATCTTCCTGGAAAAAATGACCGCCTACCGCCAATACCCGGCAATCGCCGGCACCATCAATTTCTGCCTGAACGATTACCGCACCCAGATGGGGGAGGATGGACAGGGCAAACACAAACGGCGGGTCCACGGCTCCACCGAGCTGGATGGTACCCCCAAACCCTCCTACTGGACGGTGCAGCGGGAATGCGCCCCCTTTGTGCTGCGCCGGCAGGCTGACAGCGGCGTTCTGACCTGCCGCAGCGACCTGCCCTGCTACACCATGCGCGGGTATCGTCTGCAGCTGCTGGGGCAGGACGGCGCCGTACAGCAAACCTTCCCGATCCCGGACCTTGCCCCCGGGCAAAGCTGGACCTTCGCCTGCGAACAGGCTGTACAGGCCAGGGTCCTGCGCCCCACCGGCTGGACCACCGGCAACTTTTCCCTGACCTGACAGACGGCGCGCCCCGGCAGGGCTGCGTCTGACAAACCACTGCCGCGAGACCAGGCGGTTTTGCACAACAGGCAGGTACGAAAAACGGATCGACCCTCAAAGGAAGCCAAACCGGCTTTCTTTGGGGGTCGATCTGGTGCATGGTCCGGGAGACGGGCTGCGCCGCAAAACCTTTTGCCTTACTTTTCGACCCGGGAGATACACTGCGGGCCCCGGTCGCTCTCCTTGATGTGGACATGGGCGGCGGTGCACTGATGGGCGGCATTGTAGCGGCAGCCGGTGTCGTCGCAGCGCACGGCCGTTTCGGCGCTGGGGGGCGCGTTGTCAGTGGCCACGTTCCCGTAGGCTTCGTTGCAGCGGTAGCTGCGGCAGACCGCATCGGTCTGCCCGGCGTGATGGACCTTGACGCCGCCCAGGCAGCAGGCGCCCGCCTTGTTGTGGCAGCAGTCGCCCTGATTACAGTCGAGATAACACATAGTTCAAACACCTCCGCAGACAGCATGTCCCCGCCGCGCCCGGTTATGCACGGCGGTGGTTCTGCGGATGCTACCAAATCTTCACAGGCGTCACAGAGATTTTTCACAAATTAGGACTACAATGCAGAAAATACCCAATAAGACGCATAAAGACCGGAAAAGATCGGTCAGCCGGGCGGTGCGGCGGCTGCCAGGCACAGACAGACCCGGCACAGGTGAAGGATTTGACTATGAAACAGAAAATGATCGGGGCGGCTGCTGTGCTGCTGGCTGCGCTGGCTCTGGCGGGGGGCAGCGGTCAGCTGGCGGCACTGGATGATTTCCCGGCAGCCGCTGCCATAACCGAGCTCGGTACACAGTCGGACACGGACAACGCCGCGCCCCTTACCGCCCAAACGGCGGGGGAGACGCCGGATTTTACCAAAAAAGTATTTGCCTCGGCGACGGCGGGGGAAAATGCGCTGCGCATCGCGGGGGTGACCGTCTCCCTGCATGAGATCCAGGTGGAAAAGACCGCCGGGGCCTCCGCCGAAACGGCCGCCGACGGGGATGGTGCGGCGCTGCTGGTGACCGGCGGCGCCCAGGCGACCATCCGCGGCGCTAAGATCAGCGCGTCGGTGCCGGGCAGCCAGGGGGCGGTCGGCTCGGGGGCAGATACGGTGCTGCAGCTTACGGATTCCTCCATCACTACCACCGGGGACCGGGCCGACGGTCTGCAGACGGCGGACGGCGCTACGGTGACGGCGGCCTCGGTGACGGTCACCACTGCCGGTGATGACTCCGCCGCGGTGCGGGCCGGCTCCGGCACCCTTGTTTTGCAGGGCGGTGTCTACACGTCCGGCGGGATCCATGCCCCGGCAATCTACGCGGGCGGCACGGTCAGCGCACAGGACGCGACCCTCACGGCCAACAACTCCGAGGTGCTGGTGCTGGAAGGCGGCCAGACGCTGACGCTGGAAAACTGCGCGGTGCGGGGCAACATGAACGGTGAGCTGGACGCGGCCGAAGCACAGGAGCTGTATAACGTGCGGATCTACCAGACCGGCGACCTTGCCGACCGGCAGGACATCGCCAACCTGGTCATGCGCGGCGGCAGCCTGTCCAGCGGCAGCGGCGATCTGTTTTATCTCACCAACGTCCGCTGCCGGCTGCAGCTGTCCGGCGTCTCCATCGAGGACGCGGGCAGCGGTGTGCTGCTGCGTGTGGCAGGCAATGACGGGGCCAGCGGCTGGGGGCAGGCGGGCAGCAACGGCGCCCTGGCCGAGATCCTGGCGGAAGACCAGACGCTTGAAGGGGACATCGTGGTGGACAGCATCTCCACCATGTCGCTGACCCTGGCCGGCAACAGTACGCTGACCGGTGCGATCCGGGTGGTGGACAATGCGGCGGGCGGAAGCCCCGCGGCCGAAAATGCCGTCGTCGAAATCGGCCCCGGCTGCTTGTGGAGCCTGACGGGTGACTCGACGGTCTCCAGCCTGGAAAATAACGGCACGATCCGGTATAACGGCCACACCATCACGCTGGCGGACGGAACGGTCCTGACCGGATAAATGTGCGCCCGACCGGGCAAAGCGGTGAGCCCTTCGCCGCGTCCGGTGCGCCGGCGGTTGGCTTTCTTTGGCTTTGCGGTACTGTCAGGCCGGCATGGCCCCGCTCGCCCCGGTTTGCCGGGGTGCAGCGTGTCGAGAAATTCGACACGCTGCACAAGGGGCAACAGCCGCGCACGGCAATTGCCTAACGCAGCTGTTTCCCCTTGTGTATCCCCTTCGACAAAATTTTACGGCAAATCGCGCACTC
>ERZ1090878.373-NODE-373-length-24859-cov-8.777415_pt1 | contig 24859 bp, 25 predicted proteins | sample MGYA00478473_ERZ1090878 | MGnify/ENA primary metagenome ERZ1090878 (study PRJEB33644, sample SAMEA5815720) | chicken gut metagenome | biome: Chicken; feature: Gastrointestinal Tract; material: Caecum | place: Ireland | collected 2019-01-01 | study: A study of the... | reverse complement strand
TGGAACCGATATCTCCTCTTTTAATATCTCCGATCACAACCAGATCTTTGCTCTTACAGTAATCCACGGTCTTTTTATAGGCCATAAGTCCGGGAATGCCGAACTGCTCATACATGGCGATCTGAGGTTTTACAGCGGGGATCAGATCATAGGTCTTGTCCACAATCTCCTTATTAAACTGCCAGATGGCTTCTGCGGCACCTTCCAGAGTCTCTCCGTATTCTTTGAAAGCCTTTTCCTGAACATGATTTGGGATATAGTTCAGCATTGGATCCAGTCCTACTACGATAGGCGCATTTGTTTTCTGAATTTTGGCTGTAAGTTTATTGATCATTTTTCTTCCTCCGGTTTACTTTTTTCAGCAAACAGGGCAGACCTGACATATCCTGCCTTTTTTCGTCTGCCCTGATGTATTTATTTTGAAATCATTCGCTCTGGTAAACTACTTTTCCATCACATATAGTCGCTTTCACCAGGCCTTTTACCTTCCATCCATTGAAAGGTGTATTTTTCCCTTTTGAGAGAAATGTCATAGAATCAATGATATACTCTCTGTTTGGATCGATCACAGTTACGTCCCCGGGTTTTCCAATGTCCAGAGTGCCTCTGTCAGAGCCTATGATCCTGGCCGGATTATAACTCATTTTTTCCGCCATCTGCATAGGTGTGATCACTCCCTTGTCTACCAATTCTGTAATGGTAAGAGCTACAGAAGTCTCCAATCCCACAATTCCAAAAGGCGCTTTCTGCATGGACTGCTGTTTTTCCTCTCTGCTATGTGGTGCATGATCTGTACTGATCACATCGATAATATCATTTTTTAATCCATTCAGCAGTGCCTGACGGTCTTTTGGTGTTCTGAGAGGAGGATTCATCTTGAAATTTGTATCCCCCGGCACCATGTCATCAGAAGTCAGTGTAAAATGATGAGGACACACCTCTCCTGTCACCGGGATTCCTTCTTCCTTAGCCAGACGGATCATCTCCACACTGTCCTCCGTAGAACAATGACAAAGATGGAGTCTGGCTCCGGTTTCTTTTGCCAGAACGATATCTCTGGCTGCGATCACATCTTCCACCGCATTGCTGATTCCCGGAAGTCCCTGTTCTCTGGAATGCTGATCCTCATTTACGCATCCGCCATTTACCAGATTCTGATCCTCACAGTGGGCAAACACCGGGATATTATGGGATGCCGCGATTTCCATAGCTTCCTTATACAGTTTTACATTCATAACCGACTTTCCATCCTCGCTGATAGCCGGGATCCCCGCCTGGATCATTCCTTCGATATCTGCCAGTTCTTCACCCTTCTGCTGTTTCGTCACTGCCCCAATCTGCAGCACATGGACAGGAGCCAGTTCTTTCGCTTTATTCGTCACATACAGTACACGATCTGGGCTGTCGATGACAGGTTTTGTATTGGGCATAGCCAGAATAGTAGTAAATCCCCCTCTGGCAGCTGCTCTTGAACCGCTTGCCACATCTTCTTTATGGGTAAGTCCCGGATCCCGAAGATGTACATGAAGGTCAATAAGGCCCGGCATCACATAACAGCCCTGGGCGTCTATCACTTTGTCCGGCTGAACGGGGAGATCAAGAGAAGGTCCTTTCTCTTTTATCACACCGTCCTCAATAAAGAGATCTCCCGTTTCATCAGTCTTATCCGAGGGGTTTATCATTCGGCCGTTTTTAATCAATATCTTCATTTTGAAGTACGTCCTTTCTCCTTAGATACAGGCTTAATCGTAAATTCATCTAAAATTTACCGCTGTTTTTATAGTAACATACACATTTTCTTTCGTCAATTACACTTTTCCCTTGACTTTTGATATTATACAGAATATACTAGTGTTGTCAAAAGGTATATTGGATATAAATATTAAATGGTTTTTAGAGATTGTATTATCATTTTTATACACAATATTATCTCTAAAGACCATTTAATTTTTTTATCCGGATATATTCATGTTTATTCTTTTTATTTTATGGAGGTAACAATATGAACAAGGGAACTGTGAAATGGTTCAACGCTGAAAAACGATATGGATTTATCAAAGGTGAAGACGGACAGGATGTATTTGTTCACTTTTCCGCTATCAATGGAGAAGGTTTTAAATCCCTGGAGGAAGGCCAGTCCGTAACTTACGACCTGACAGAAGGTGCCCGCGGCATGCAGGCGGCCAATGTAAATAAATTATAATTCTGTTTTTGGAAAAGGAAAAGAAAGAGCCGCTCCATTAGTCAAAATCGAGAATATTTCTGTAGTATGACTAATGGGGCGGCTCTTTCTTTGCGTCTATTTTATTATAGAAAAGTCTGTTTTTATTCTGCTTCCGTCTGAGAAAGACTGTTCATATAATCAGAAATAGCCGTCACATCCATTTCTGTCGTGACCACTTCCTGTTCTGCATCCGGGTCTTCTCTTGTCATCAGGTCATAAGCAGAGTATCCTATCCATCCTACTATTACGATACATACCAAAGTTACAACAACCTTTTCCAGACTCAGGATCCTTCTCTCTCTTTTCTTGAGTTTTTCTCTGTTATTTTTTTCTTTTTTATACTTGTCTACTTTCTTCTGGCTCATAAAAATCTCCCTGCGTCTCTATTCTTTCACAAGAGCTTTTGTGATTTCTGCAATATACATTACATGATAATCTTTCTGCGGATACCATTTTTCATCGTTGCTCTTGTCATCAAAATTTTCCGGAGGCATAGGCGCATGATACATCTTTCTGCACACCAGTATCAGATCCGCTTCTTCAAAAGCCATAGTATCCTCTACCGGTACAGGCGTAAGACCTGCCTCTTTCACTTTATCTCTGTCTCTTCCGGAAACACTGCCCAGAAGGCTTAAAGCCTTTCTGTACTCTTCTTTATAGAAGGAAAGGGTAAAGGTCTCCTTTGCGTCAATAAATTCTTTCGTATATCTCTGGGGACGTATATAAACAGTCACTGCATTTTTCCCCCACATAACACCTGCAGCGCCCCAGCTGGCGGTCATTGTATTAAATTTTCCCTGATCTCCTGCTGTAACCAGCATCCACTGTTTTCCGATTTTTGTAAAAGGATTAAATTCTACGGACTCGACCGGTACTTCTTTAAATCCCATATATCTCATTCCTTTCTTTTTTTCTTTTCCTATCATACCCCAGGTCCAGGGGAATGTCAAATCATCCTTAGATTTCTCTCTTGACCTTTTCAGGAAATTTCAGGTATACTATTCTCATGAAAAGAGCGTTTGCGGATTATATAGAAGTCGCAGATGCTCTTTCTTTTTTATGTTATTGTACAAGGAGGATGTTTATGCAAAAATTTCTGGACAACAAAATTTTCTATGCAAAAAAATGGAGCATTGATATTCTCATGGATATTCTGGGCGGCATTCTCATTGCCATCGGAACCTATAACTTCGCTGCTTTAGCGCAGTTTCCCATGGCTGGTCTGAACGGTATTGCCTTGATCTTTTATCACCTTTGGGGATTTCCTATTGGACGTACCGCTCTCCTTCTGAACATTCCCATTGCTCTGTTGTGTTTTCCTGTTCTCGGCAGAAAGTATTTTCTCCGTTCTGTCCGGACTATCTTTATCACTTCTGTGATCATGGACTATCTGGCTCCTCTTTTTCCCGTCTATACCGGGGACCGGATGCTTGCGGCAGTCTGTACCGGAGTTCTGTCAGGTCTGGGATATGCTTTGATCTACATGAGAGAATCTTCCACCGGAGGTGCTGACTTTATCATGCTGTCTGTGAAAGCCTTAAAACCCTACATATCACTAGGAAAGATCACCTTTGCCCTGGACGGCCTGATCGTCCTGGCCGGAACCCTTATCGTATCCAGAGATATTGACAGCCTTATTTATGGAATGATCATCAATTTTCTCCTGGCAGTAGTAGTAGATAAAGTCATGTATGGCATAGATGCCGGCAAAATGACGCTGATCGTCACTGACCATGCCCGGGAAGCTGCAGACATGATCGATCAGGTCACAGGAAGAGGCTGCACTTTCCTGGAAGGTGAGGGCAGCTATTCAAAAGAAAAAAAAGCTGTGGTCATGTGCGCCTGCAATAATAAGCAGATGTACAGTATCCGCAGCTCTATAAAAAAAATCGACCCTAAAGCCTTTATTATCATTGTAGAGTCCAACGAAGTGGTAGGCGAAGGCTTCAAATCCCACTAATCTTCTTTATAGCGGATCCCTGCCAGAGTCAGTCCTCTGGCAGGGGCAGTGGGGCCTGCTGCCTGTCTGTCCCTGGCCTCTAATATCTCCTTCATGTGTTCCGGAGGATACATTCCTCCCCCTATCTCCATAAGACTTCCGGCTATAATACGGACCATATTATAAAGAAATCCCTTTCCCCGGATCTCTATGGTGATCAGGGATCCTTCCCGGCTGACCCGAACCGCTTTTACTGTCCGAACCGTTGTCTTGACCTGAGCCCCGGCTCCGCAGAAACTCTTAAAATCATGCTCTCCCACCAGATAACGTCCTGCCTCTGCCATTTTTTCAATATCCAGAGGAATATAGGTAAAATGGGAATAAAGTCTCTCTGTAGGGATGGGGAACTGCCGGTTTAAGATCCTATATAGATAAGTCTTCTCGCTTTCCCTGTATCTGGGATGAAAATCCAGCGGCACCTCTTCTGACTTCTGGATCCGGATATCTTCCGGCAGTCTTTGATTTAAGGCAAAAGAAAACTTTTCCCCAGGCATTCGCATATCCGTATCAAAAACAGCCACGTTTCCAAGGGCATGGACTCCAGCATCTGTTCTGCTGGCCCCTATGATCTCCGTCCTCTTTCCGGTAAGGTCCTCCAGACAGTTCTCTAAGACTTCCTGGACAGTGATCCCATTAGGCTGGATCTGCCATCCGCAGTAATTGGTCCCGTCATAGGCTACTGTCAGCTTAATCCTTTTCATCCTGAATCTCCTCCTTTTTCTCAGAGGAAAATCCGGATAAGGATATCCGCTGCCAGATAGATGAGGACGATCCCGTAGGCCACATAATCTTTTCTTTCATAGATCAAAGGTTTCATCTGTGTCCTGTGGTCTCCTCCATGATAACACCTGGCTTCCATAGCCATTGCCAGATCATCCGCCCTGCGGAATGCGGAAATAAATAAAGGCACCAGAAGAGGAATCATATTCTTTGCCTTTTGGATAAGATTTCCGCTTTCAAAATCCGCGCCTCTGGCGATCTGCGCTTTCATGATCTTGTCTGTTTCTTCCATTAAAATAGGAATAAACCGAAGAGCAATAGACATCATCATTGAAATTTCATGTACCGGCACCTTGATCTTGTTTAATGGCCGCAGTATCCTTTCCAGTCCGTCTGTAAGCTGGTTCGGAGTGGTGGTAAGAGTCATCACAGAAGATCCCATAACAAGATAGATCAGGCGGATGCCGATCTTTACAGCCTGCTGGACGCCTTCTACTGTAATGGTGAGAAAGCCCAGACTCCAAATTTCTTTTCCGGGAATTAAAAACAGGTTAAAAAGAACTGTGATGAGCAGGATGATAAACAAGGGTTTCAGCCCTTTGACCATAAATTTTACCGGTACTTTTGAGAGAAGGATGATCCCTCCCAGAAAGCAGGTAGCCAGAAGATATCCCCAAAAGGAATCTGCCACAAACAAAGATATCAGGAATAAGAAAGTCCCGATAAATTTTACCCTTGGGTCCAAACGGTGCAGAGAAGAATCTGCCGGATAATATTGTCCTATCGTAATATCTCTAATCATTTTTCTCCTCTCCCCAGTGCTTTCAGAATACTGTCTCTGGCCTCTTCTACTGTGATCGCCGAAGTGTCTGCCGCTAATCCGTTTTCTCTCAGAGCATGCATGATATAGGTAATCTGAGGCGCTGCCAGTCCCATGGCTTCCAGTTCCTTATAATGGGCAAATACTTCCTTGGGAGTGCCGTCAAAAGCTTTCTCTCCCTGATTCATTACAAGGATCCTTTCTACATATCTGGCAATGTCCTCCATGCTGTGGGAAACCAGGATTACGGTTATTTTTCTTTCCTGATGAAGGTAGGCGATCTGATCCAGGATCTCATCTCTTCCCTTAGGGTCCAGTCCCGCCGTAGGCTCGTCCAGGATCAAAACATCCGGTTCCATAGCCAGAACCCCTGCTATAGCCACTCTTCGCTTCTGCCCTCCCGACAGCTCAAAAGGCGAAGAAGAAAAATATTTTTCTTTCAGGCCAACCTGTATCAGGGCGGTTCTTGCCCGTTCCCGGGCTTCTTCCTGGGACAGTCCCTGGTTTTTCGGTCCAAAGCACACATCGGAAAGAACATCGGCCTCGAACAGCTGATGTTCCGGATACTGAAACACCAGTCCCACATGACTTCTTAATCTTTTCAGGGAATATCCTTCCTGCCAGATATCTTCATCATTATAATAGACCGTTCCGGAAGTAGGTCTCATCAGCCCGTTAAAATGCTGGGTCAGAGTAGATTTTCCGCTCCCCGTATGGCCGATCACCCCGACAAACTGTCCCTGGGGGATTTCCAGGGAAACATCCTTTAAAGCATGTGTCTCGTAGGCGCTCCCTGGATTATAAGTATAGGTAACATGTTCCAATTTTAATGACATAATGCGTCCACCAATTCCTTTGTAGTCAGTATTCCATCAGGCAGAGGAATTCCTGCTTTTTTCAGTTCGTATGCGAGAAGGGTAACCTGAGGCACGTCTAAGCGGTAGGCTTTCAGCTCCTCTACTCTGGAAAAAATCTCCCTGGGCGTTCCCTGCATCACTATATGTCCCTGATCCATCACAAAAACTCTGTCTGAATCAATGACTTCTTCCATATAGTGAGTGATCAGGATCACCGTGATCCCCTCTTTTTTATTTAATTCATGGACTGCCTCCAGAACTTCTTTTCTGCCATTGGGATCCAGCATAGCTGTAGGCTCATCCATAATGATACATTTAGGGTGCATTGCCATAACCCCTGCGATCGCCACTCTTTGCTTCTGTCCTCCGGATAACTTGTTTGGGGAACGATGGCGGAAAGGAGTCATGCCTACGGCTTCCAGGCTTTTATTTACTCTGCTCCAGATCCCTTCCGTGGGGATTCCCAGATTTTCCGGGCCAAATCCCACATCCTCTTCTACTACGGTTCCTATGATCTGATTGTCAGGATTCTGAAACACCATTCCTGCCTTTTGCCGGATTTTCCATAATTCAGGCTCCATGGCTGTATCCATCCCATCTACCCATATGGTACCTTCCGTAGGGATCAAAAGAGCATTCATATGTTTTGCCAGGGTAGATTTTCCAGATCCATTATGTCCCAATATAGAAATAAACTGCCCCGGCTGAATGTCCAGATCAATCTCTTCCACTGCAGTATAGCTTTCTGAAGCCTGGCCATTATCGTCATATTTTAAATAATCATATTTTAATTTTCTGGCTTTAATGATCTCCATAGTCTTCTGTTTTAATCTGCAAACCTTTCTATACGTTTTCTTCTCTGTGTTTTCAACAGGTATATCTCCAGACTTCCATATCGTCTTCATCGTCCTCCAGATGATAGTCGGTCTTCTGAAATCCCAGCTTTTCTGCCAGATTTATAGAGGCTTTATTTCTGCTTTTGATCCTGCAGTAAAGATAGACGGCGCCTCTTTTGACGGATTCCTGTATAATCCCCTGACAGGCCTCATAAGCATAGCCCTGTTTCCGGTATTTCTCATCTATGATGTATCCTAATTCCACTACCGTCTTCTTCTTATTCCAGAATTTAGGTTCTATTCCTGCTCTGCCAATGATTTCCCCTGTATCCTTTTTCAGAACTGACCAATACCCCATATCACACATCTCGTACATATAGGAACGATAGGCGTCAAACCCTTCCAGTTCCTCAGAAAGAGGTTTCGCTACTCCTTCACATGCATCTTTTGAAGTTTCCTGACTGCAGATTTCCATCAGCCGGGGAATATCTTCCTTTTTCATTTCCCGTATCAAAAGGCGGCTGGTCTCACAGATCACCGCTGGAAGATGATGACTGTGACAGTATATCTTTTCCATAAAGGCACTGTCAATTTCTTCATATCCTTCTACCACCATATAGGCGCTGCCCAGATCCTGTTTTCCGGAATCCGGGTTATAATAGGCCATACAGGTGATCCCCGCATTTTTTGCTGCTTTACAGCCGTTTTCCGAATCTTCTACCACTATACATTCTCCGGGCTGGAGTCCCATCTCCCCTGCCGCCTTTAAAAAAACATCCGGGGCCGGCTTTGGATGCCGGACGGATTCGCCGCTTATAAGCTTGTTAAAATACTGCATGATCCCCCAGTGTTTTGTAACCTTTTCAATATAGCTCTGGGGAGAAGAAGAAGCCACAGCCATCCGGTACCCGCCTCCTGAAAGATTCTGCAAAAGCTCTTTCACATAAGGGATTAGAGGTGGAAAGCCTTCTTTTTTCATCAGTTCTTCCTTCATTTCCTTCATCTCTGTCAGCAGAGAGTCATCCTCAAGGCTGATCCCGTAATTCTCATGAAGAAGCTTCATAAGAAAACTGACAGTAGAACCGATACAATCCTTGTAAACGTTATAGTCCAGATTGATTCCTCTCCTTTGGAGGGTCTCTTTCCAAACTCTGAAGTGAAAAGGTTCGCTGTTGATCAGAACGCCGTCCATATCAAATATAATTCCCTTTAACATATTTTACCCTTCTTTTCTATATACAGGAAGACTGCCCCAAAAGTTCTTCAATAAGATTCCAGATTTCTTCTCTTCCCTGTTTTGTCTGGGCAGAAAAAGGAATGACTGCAGTCTGAGGAGGAAGCTCCAGTCCGTCTCTGACTTCTTTGATATGTTTCTGGATCTGGCTCCTTTTTAATTTATCTGCCTTTGTGGCAATGATAATAGGTGCATATCCGTTGTGGACGATCCATTCATACATAAGCTTGTCATTTTCTGAAGGCTTATGCCGGATATCAACCAGAAGAAAAACTGCCCGGAGCTGTTCCGATTGATGGAGATACCTTTCTATCAGTTTGCCCCATTGTTCTTTTTCTGTCTGAGAAACTTTAGCATATCCGTAGCCTGGAAGGTCCACCAGATACATTTCATGGTTAATATTGTAAAAATTAATTGTCTGAGTTTTTCCCGGCGAAGAACTGGTCCTGGCCAGGGATTTTCTGTTCATCAGTCCATTGATCAGAGAAGATTTGCCGACATTGGACTTCCCTGCGAATGCGATTTCCGGCACCGTGTTTTTGGGCAGAATACTTGTAATCCCGCAGACTGTATCCAGTGCCACATGTTTTATGACCATGCTTTTTCCTCCGTTTTAATGGTTATCCTTTGGCGCCAGAGCCTGCTGGAGCACTTCTTCCATAGTGTTTACTCCTATGATCTCCAGACCCTCGGTGATCTCTTGATCCATTTCAGCCACATCCGCCTGATTTTCACAAGGAATCAGTACTTTTTCTATCCCTGCGCTCTTTGCGGCCAGCAGCTTCTCCTTTAAACCTCCGATGGGAAGAACTCTTCCCCGCAAAGTAATCTCTCCTGTCATGGCTATATTCGCCTTTACCGGCGTTCCGGTAATAGCGGAAAGCATAGCCGTAGCCATAGTAATTCCTGCTGAAGGTCCGTCTTTTGGAACGGCTCCCTCTGGAATATGGATATGTAGATCATTCTTCTGGAAAAATTCAGGATCTATATTATAGCGGCTGGCAACTGAACGGATATAGCTGATGCCTGCCTGAGCAGATTCTTTCATCACATCTCCCAGCTGGCCAGTGAGAAGAAATTCTCCTTTTCCCGGCATCAGATTTACTTCGATCTGAAGAGTATCGCCTCCCACACTGGTCCATGCCAGTCCCCTGACAATTCCCACTTCATCTGCCTGGTTCTTCTTCTGATAAGTGTATCTGGCTCTTCCCAGAAAATCTTTCAGGTTATCAGAAGTAACAATCACCTCTTTTTCCTTGTCTTCCATGATTTTTCTGGCGGCTTTTCTGCAGATATCTCCGATCTTTCTCTCCAGATTCCGGACTCCGGCCTCCTTCGTATAGCCGGTAATGATCTTTCGGAGAGCATCCTCTTCGATCTTCAGCTGCTTCTCTTTCAGACCATGAGCTTTGATCTGTTTCGGGATCAGGTGTTCCCAGGCAATGTGCCGCTTTTCATTTTCTGTATAACTGCTGATCTCTATGATCTCCATTCTGTCCAGCAAAGGTCTGGGAATGGTCTGAAGATCATTAGCTGTAGCAATAAACAGGACCTGAGACAGATCCAGCGGAATTTCAATATAATTATCTCTGAACTTTACATTCTGCTCGGAGTCCAGCACCTCTAAGAGGGCAGAAGCCGTATCTCCCTTATAATCGCTGCTGACCTTATCAATCTCATCCAAAAGCATCAGTGGATTTTTCACTCCTGCCTGGATCAGGCCGTTGGCGATACGTCCCGGCATCGCTCCGATATAAGTTCTTCTGTGTCCCCTGATCTCAGCTTCATCACGGACGCCTCCCAGTGAAATCCTCACATATTCCTTGTGAAGGGCTCTGGCTACAGAGCGGGCAATAGATGTCTTTCCAGTTCCTGGAGGGCCTGCCAGACATAAAATAGGACTTTCTCCCTTTTTGGTCAGAGTGCGGACCGCCAGAAATTCCATGATCCTTTCTTTGACCTTTTCCAGACCATAATGATCCTCTTCCAGGATCCGGCTTGCTTCTTTCAGGTTCCGGCTGTCCCTGGAAGACTTATCCCAGGGCAGAGACAGCAGAGTCTCAATATAGCTGCGCATCACGCCTGCTTCCGCCTGAACAGCTGCAGATTTTTTAAATCTGTCGATCTCTTTATAGATTTTTTCTTTTACTTCCTTTGATGCCTTCAGCTTATCAGCCTGCTCCCGGAACTGATCAGCCTCTGACATGGTATCTCCGTCCCCAAGTTCTTCCTGGATCACCTTTAACTGTTCTTTCAGGATATAATCCCGCTGATTTTTGTCCACCCGTTCTTTTACTTTTTTATTAAGTTCCATACGGATTTCCATGATCTGGATCTCATTTGTAAGGATCAGACCTAAAACTTCATAGCGGTCTTCCAGAGATACAGCTTCCAGAATCTTCTGTTTATCCTCATACTTCATCGGAAGATTCACTGCAATCTGATCGATCACCTTTTCCACATCTGTCAGTTCCAATATCTGTCCCGCCAGATCTTTACTCAGTTTGGGATTTTCATTGCAGTATCGGATAAAGATCTCTTTTATCCCTCTGAGCATGGCTTCTTTCACATTTTCGTCTAAAGACTGACTCAGAGAAGGGTCAAAGACCGCAATTTCTGCTTCCAGATAAGGGCCTTCTTCATCCAGATGGAGAAGCTCTCCTCTTTCCCTGCCTTCTACAAGTACCTGGATAATCCCATTCTTTGTCTTTACCAATTGCTTGATCACTGCGATAGTTCCAATTTTATATAAATCCTCTTGTCCAGGATCTTCTGTCTGAGGGGCCTTCTGGGTAATAAGAAATACTCTCTGATCCTCCACCATAGCTTTTTCTAAAGCTTTTACGGATTTCTTCCTGCTCACATCAAAATGTACGATCATATCCGGAAGAATCGTGGTCCCTCTCAGAGCGATAACCGGCAAATATTGTATCATGTCACTCATACTCGCTCCTCCTTATGCTTTTGTGCCTTTTATCATGCGATCTCAGGTGTCTCTTTTTTCTTTCTGCCGCTGTTTTTGTTTCTTCTGGAAGCAGCGGGAAGTTCTCTGTGCTCAAGCACCGGAGCTTCCTTTCCTTCTACCACAGCCTTTGTGATCGTACAGGAACTGATGCTTTCATCAGAAGGAGCCGTATACATGATATCCATAAGAACACTTTCCATAATGGCTCTTAATCCTCTTGCTCCGGTTTTTCTCTCCATGGACCGGTCTGCAATAGCTCCCAATGCCTCTTCGTCGAATTTCAGCTCAATGCCGTCCAGTTCAAAAAGAGCCTGATACTGACGCACAAGTGAATTCTTAGGCTCTGTCAGGATCTGCATCAATGCCTGGCGGTCTAAAGCATTAAGGGAAACCACCACCGGCACACGGCCTACAAATTCTGGTATCAGTCCAAAACGTACCAGGTCCTGGGGCATTACTTCCTTGAGAAGTTCCCCCACATTTCTCTCTTGAGGCGCAGTAACTGACGCGTTAAAACCGATTGACTTTGTATCTTTTCTTGTCTCAATGATCTTTTCCAGTCCTTCAAAAGCACCTCCGCAGATAAACAGGATATTTGTGGTATCGATCTGGATAAATTCCTGCTGGGGATGTTTTCTTCCTCCCTGAGGAGGTACATTGGCAACTGTGCCTTCTACGATTTTAAGAAGGGCCTGCTGCACTCCTTCTCCTGAAACATCTCTTGTGATAGAAGCATTCTCTGATTTTCTGGTGATCTTATCAATCTCATCTATATAGATAATGCCATACTGTGCCCGTTCAATATCGTAATCTGCAGCCTGGATCAGTTTCAGAAGAATATTTTCCACATCTTCTCCCACATATCCTGCTTCCGTTAAGGTGGTAGCGTCTGCAATGGCAAAAGGCACGTTCAAAAGTCTCGCCAATGTCTGTGCCAGAAGAGTCTTTCCTGAACCGGTAGGACCCAGCAAAAGAATGTTGCTCTTCTGAAGTTCTACATCTGACACGCCTCCTGCCAGAACTCTTTTGTAGTGATTGTATACCGCCACAGAAAGAACCTTTTTTGCTTCTTCCTGGCCGATCACATATTCATCTAAAAACTCTTTAATTTCCTGAGGTTTATGCAGATTGATCTCATCCGACATCTGGCTTTCAAAATCTGCACCCAATTCTTCATCAATAATCTCTGCACAGATTCCCACACACTCATCGCAGATATAGGTGCCGTTAGGTCCTGCGATGAGCTTTTTCACCTGGTCATCTGTCTTACCGCAAAAGGAACACCTGATTTTCGTATCATTCCCCTTCATTGCCATTTTTCTTTCCTTTCTTCTATGCCCAATATTCCTGAAAGCTGAAAGACCCCCGCATATATCTGCAGGAGTCTTATCTTCAGTCAACTATCTATGCTGGATGACAGAATCGATCAAACCATAATCCTTTGCCTCCTGGGCAGTCATATAGTTATCTCTCTCTGTATCTCTTGCAATTGTTTCCAGGGTCTGGCCTGTGTTCTGTGCCAGAATAGAATTCAGCATATGCTTTGTCTTCAGAATCTGCTCTGCCACAATCTCAATCTCTGTTGCCTGACCTTTAGCGCCGCCGGAAGGCTGGTGTATCATAATTTCCGCATTGGGAAGAGCCATACGTTTTCCTTTGGTGCCCCCTGCCAGAAGGAAGGCCCCCATACTGGCTGCCAGTCCCATACAGATGGTGGACACATCACACTTAATATACTGCATGGTGTCATAAATTGCCATGCCTGCGGTGACGGATCCTCCGGGGCTGTTGATATATAAATGAATATCCTTTCCCGGATCTTCAGATTCCAGGAACAGAAGCTGTGCCACAATCAAGTTTGCAGACACATCTGTTACTTCCTCACCTAAGAAAATGATCCTGTCTTTTAATAATCTGGAATAAATGTCGTAGCTTCTTTCTCCACGGCTGGTCTGTTCAATGACATACGGTACTAAGCTCATGAAACTCCTCCTATTTTTCAGTCATACGCAGCGGAATTATTCAGCTTTTTCCTCTTCTTTTTTCTCAACTGTCTTTGCTGCGTCTGCAACCAGGGTAACTGCTTCCTGAACAGCCATATCCATCTTGATCTGCTCTTTCTCATAGTCACCCATCATCTCTTTTAATTTGTCAGCTTCCATCTTGTACATGTCAGCCATTCTCTTTACTTCTTCCTCAAATTTCTCATCAGAGATCTGGATATTCTCTACTTCAGCGATCTTCTCCAGCACCAGACGGCTCTGGATTCTCTTCAGTGCCTGAGGTCTCATCTGCTCCTGAACTTTTGCATTGTCAAGTCCTGTAAACTGATAGTACTGATCGATTGACAGTCCCTGAGCCTGCATTCTTCTGATGAAATCCTGCATCAGCTGATTGATCTGGCTCTGGATCATAGGTTCAGGAATATCCATCTGCGCATTTGCGATAACAGCGTCTACTGCCTTATCTTCTTTTTCTCTCTTGGCAACTTCTTCTTTGCGCTCTCTTAAGTTTTTCTCAATATCTGCTTTATATTCTTCAAGAGTATCGAACTCGGAAACATCTTTTGCGAATTCATCATCCAGTTCCGGCAGCTCTTTTACCTTGATAGATTTCACTGTGCATTTAAATACGGCAGGTTTTCCAGCCAGGTCATTTGCATGATAATTTTCCGGGAAAGTCACATTTACTTCTTTCTCTTCGCCGATCTGAGCGCCTACCAGCTGATCCTCAAATCCAGGGATAAAAGAGTTAGAACCGATGGTCAGAGGATAATCAGTTCCCTTTCCTCCTTCAAACGCCTCTCCGTCTACAAAGCCTTCGAAGTCCAGAGTGATCATGTCGCCCTGCTCTACGGCTCTGTCATCTACATCAATAGTTCTGGAATTGTTTTCCTGCTCTCTCTTTAATTCAGCAGCAACTTCTTCTTCAGTAACCTCTACAGGAGAAACCTCTACCTCTACTCCTTTATACTCTCCCAGAGTCACCTCTGGTTTTACGGCAACTTCTGCAGTGAAAATAAAGGGTTTGCCCTTTTCGATCTGAACAATGTCGATTTCCGGCTGAGAAACGATATCCAGTTTGCTTTCTTCAGCAGCTTTAGGATATTCTTCCTGGATCAGTGCGTTTGCAGCATCTTCATAGAAAATACCTGCGCCATACATCTTTTCGATCATGATACGGGGAGCTTTTCCTTTACGGAACCCTGGAATCGTGATTTTGTTTTTGTTTCTCATATATACAGCCTGCACTGCTTTTTCAAAATCCTCCGGGCTGACTTCTACAGTCAGTTTTGCCATGTTCTTTTCTAAGTTTTCTACCTGTACACTCATTGTCAATGATTCCTCCTTGAATTTCTATATGCATTCTGTTCTGTAAATACGCTTTCTTAGAACAGCGCTTTTTCTCATACTTACAGTCATTAACACAGTATAGCACAAGGAAATGGAAAACGCCAGTATTTTTTTCTTCTTATGCCATGTAAATCACAGATTTTTTGATTTCTTCCGCCTTCTCAGGACCAAAGAGAAGAGAGATCAGCTCCAGCGCAAAAGGAATCGCCGTTCCCAGACCTCTGCTGGTGGTAATGCAGCCGTCTGTGACCACTTCTTCCATCTCCACCTGGGTCCCTGTAAGCTTGTCCTCGAATCCCGGATAGCACACTGCCCGTTTTCCCTTCAGCAGTCCCAGTCCGCCCAATACACTTGGCGCGGCGCAGATAGCCGCCACTCTTTTGCCCTTAGCCGCAAAATCCTGAAGCAGCCCTGTAAGTCCTTCATGTTCTCCCAGATGAAGAGTTCCCGGCATTCCCCCGGGAAGCACCAGAAGATCTGCCTGGTCAAAATCCACATCGTCAAAGAAAGTATCTGCTTTGATCTCAATGCCGTGGCTGCCTTTCACCGCCAGTCCGTCGCTGATAGATACCATCTGCACCTGAGCTCCCGCCCTTCTCATCAGATCCACCACCGTCAGTCCTTCTATCTCTTCAAATCCATCTGCAGTAAATACATATACATTTGCCATTGTTCTTTCCTCTCTTTTCTGTTTTGTCTGGTCTGAACCGGTTTTCTGAAACATCCGGCATCTGACTTCCTACTGAATATTGTAGCACACTTTCCGTTCCTCTGATTTAAAATTTTTATAAAGAAATATCAGGCCTTTGCATTTTTCTCCGGCTGTGATATAACTGTAGAAAAAGCAAGGAGGCATTTTCCATGGAAATTGAAAGAAAATATCTGATCCACAAACTCCCTGATGATCTGGACGGTTATCCCCGAAAAAAAATCCAGCAGGCTTATCTCTGCACCAGTCCCGTTGTCCGTATCCGCCGTCAGGACACAGATTATTATCTCACCTATAAAGGAGGCGGATTGATGGTCAGAGAGGAGTATAATCTTCCTTTGAACCAGGAAGCCTATGAGCATCTTCTGAAAAAGGCAGACGGTATCATTTTATCCAAGACCAGATATCTCCTGCCTCTGACAAAAGAACTGACCATTGAACTGGATGTTTTTGATCCCCCTTATGAAGGGCTCTGGCTGGCGGAAGTGGAATTTCCCACGGAAGAAGAAGCCAATGCCTTTATTCCCCCTGAATGGTTCGGGGAAGACGTAACCTTTTCAAGCGCCTATCACAACAGTACCTTATCCAGAAAAAATCTGACGCAAAAAAGCTAAGTTTTGTTACGTTGATCAGGTACTTTAAAGCAGCCGGAAATCCTCTGAAAACTCTCTCTTTGAAGTTTTCCCTTCCGGCTGCCTTTTTTGTCTTCAGTTATTTTCCTGCCGCTCTCTCTGCATAGGTCACATCCACCAATTCTGCATAGGGCACTCTTTCTTCCAGCTCTCCTGCGCTGTCCAGGATATCCTGCAAAAGTTCAAAACTTTCTTTCTCAAAAATCAGATCTTCTTTCCAGGTATCCTGTTCCTGATATCTCTCCACGATCCTGATAACAGTCTCCAGATCGTTTTCTTTAAACTGAGGCTGGATGATCCGGGCGATCTCCTCCGGGGTATGGGAATTCACATAATCCATTCCCCTCTGAAGGGCATTGGTAAACCCCTGGATGATCTCCGGATTTTCTTCGATATAGCTTTCTTTGGCGCTGTAGGCAGTGTAGGGAACATAACCGGATTCCACTCCGCAGGAAGCCACCACATAGCCGGCGCCTTCCTGTTCTAAAGCTGTGGCGGAAGGTTCAAATTCTACACTGAACTCTCCCTGTCCTCCCGCAAAAGCGGCAGCCGTAGAACCAAAATCAATGCTCCGGTCAATATTTACATCTTTGTCCGGATCAATTCCCTTTTCTTTCAAAATATACTCGAAGACCATCTCCGGCATTCCGCTTTTTCGTCCTCCCAGGACATCTTTTCCTATCAGATCCGTCCATTGAAAGTCCGGCATTTCCTCTCTGGCCACTATAAAGTTCCCTGCTCTTTGCGTAAGCTGGGCAAAATTGATCACAGGATCATTTGCTCCCTGCTGATAAGCATAGATAGAAGATTCGGATCCCATAAAACCAATGTCAGATTCCCCGGACAGCACAGAAGCCATGACCTTATCAGCGCCAAAGCCAGTGACCACTTCCAGTTTGATCCCCTCTTCCACAAAGTACCCTTCCTCAATCGCCACATACTGGGGCGCATAAAAAATAGAATGAGCTACCTCGTTTAAAGTGACTTTTTTCAGTTCTTCTCTTTCCGAAACTTCTCCTCCTGTCTCTTTGCTGTTGTCTTTCTCTTGGCAGCCTGCGAAAAAAAGGCCAGCCGCCAGTACTCCCGAACATAATAAGGCTGTAAGCTTTTTCATAACCCTCTCCCTTCAAAATACCCCCTTTTCTTCCAAAAATATTTCTATCCTTGAAAGAAAAGCCCTGCAGAAAGTTCTGCAGGGTATATATAATAAACTATGTATTTTTTCAGGAATTGCCACTGATTTTTACAGACGGGGCGCCGGATTTTTTCTGTCCTCCATATATTTTTTAATTCCTTCTATATCGCTGTAAGAAAAATGACGCAGTTCGTTTTCCGTCATCTGACCTAATTCTTCCAGATCAGAATTTCCTGTCACAAGACAGATAGGTCTCAGTTCTTCCTCCGTAAATCCCAGCTCTTCCATCTGCTCTTTGGAAATATACTGAGTCACCTCGATTTTATTGCAGGATCTGCAGTGATATACCGTAAACACCTCTTTACTCATTTCTTTCTTCTCCTTTATCCTATAGAAAATTTCCCGGATAACTGCGGGCTGTTGATTTTTAGGATAACACAGATTCCTGCCTCCTACAAGAGACAACCTGGTTTCATCTCATGAATATAACAGACACAGAAAAAAACGCCAGTAAAAGCCCCAGCAAAATGATCCTATTTCGTTTCTCCTCCCGTAACCCGCTCATCTTATCTTTCAGATGCCAGGGAACCAGAAAAGTGATCAGAACACTGATAAAAAAGATTCCTATATCCGCCCAAAGATAGTTTCTTCCCGTAAAAAAGGTATAGCTGTAGTAGATAAGAGGCATGCTGGCCAGACCCGCCCACAATCCCGTAAGGCTCCTGAAAAAAAGATCTCTGCCCCTTTCTCCCAGGTATATTCTTTCACCCAATATAAAAAGCAGACCTGGGAAAAACAGCAGTTTCAAATGCTCCCACACTGTTTCATTCACCGGAGCGATAAGTCCCACAGCAAAACATTCCCCCGACCACTGATAAAAAAAGTGGCTGGCAGTTCCCAGGATCAAAGTCCAAAGGATTCCTCCCACAGTAAGTCTTTTTAGAGTTTCTCTGTTCATTCCTGCCTCCTGTATAAACCCTTATACTACTATTATGCTCTGAGGAAAGCCTCTTATGAGAAATGCTCTTGCAAAATTTTATCTGACCCCTCATAATGTAGGAAAAAAGGAGGTCCAATCAATGAAATATGGATTTATCGGCTGCGGAAATATGGCTGCCGCGATCATCAATGGAGCATTGGCTAAAGGAATTCTGGCTAAAGAGGATATTTTAGCTTCTGTTAAAACAGAATCCTCTGCCAAAAGAATACAGGAAACCATGGGTATTGCCTGTACTACAGACAATCTTTCTGTAGCTTCTCAGGCAGATTATCTTTTTCTGGCTGTAAAACCCCAATTTTGCGAAGAAGTTGCTTTGGAAGTTCGGGGGAAAAGAAAAAAAGGACAGGTCCTGGTTTCCATTGCCGCAGGAAAAACTCTGGCATGGCTGAAGGAAAAATTTGGAGAAAATGAAAAAATCATCCGCACTATGCCAAATACTCCGGCTCTGGTAGGCGAAGGGATCACCGGCGTATGCCCGGATGATCTGGTATCCCGTGAAGAGACAGACCTGGTGCTGGAGCTTTTGAATTCTTTTGGAAAGGCCGCTGTCGTTACGGAGCCTATCCTGGACATCGTAGGCGCAGTTAGCGGAAGTTCTCCCGCCTTTGTCTTCATGTTCATAGAAGCCCTGGCAGACGGAGCCGTAGCGGAAGGAATGCCCCGGGCTCAGGCCTATACTTTTGCCGCCCAGTCTGTGCTTGGAAGCGCCAAAATGGTATTGGAAACAGGTCTGCATCCAGGTGCTTTAAAAGATATGGTATGCTCTCCGGGAGGAACTACTATCGAAGGCGTAAATGTTCTGGAAAAAGAGGGAATGCGCAGTGCCGTAATGGATGCTGTGCGGGCCTGCATAGCAAAGACAAAGAAACTATAATGTAAAACAGGCCGTTCCAATCAATGGAACAGCCTGTTTTCTTTAGTAGCGAGAGGGGGATTCGAACCCTCGACACTACGGGTATGAACCGTATGCTCTAGCCAACTGAGCTATCTCGCCATATTCTCTTTTGTATTTTCGCAAAAGAATGGGACCTATAGGGCTCGAACCTATGACCCTCTGCTTGTAAGGCAGATGCTCTCCCAGCTGAGCTAAGATCCCATTATAATAACTTGCCTTCCGGCAAATAGCGAGAGGGGGATTCGAACCCTCGACACTACGGGTATGAACCGTATGCTCTAGCCAACTGAGCTATCTCGCCATATTCTCTTTTGTATTTTCGCAAAAGAATGGGACCTATAGGGCTCGAACCTATGACCCTCTGCTTGTAAGGCAGATGCTCTCCCAGCTGAGCTAAGATCCCGTTCTTAATCAGCGTTATCGCTGACTGCTTTGCTATTATATACTGAATCCAAGAGAAATGTCAACACTTTTTTTCAAAAAATTTATTATTTTTCCAATCCGATCACTTCATCCACCGGAAGAGAAACTACTACCCCATGAGCCGGGCTGTGCAGACCGCAGGAACTGCAGATTGCAGACATTACCTGCACCTTCTTCTCTTTTGGCACAATGATCATCACAAACTCCTGCTCCTCCTGAAGAGAAATACCGAAACGCTGGCTTACATGTTCGGAATTCCGGCGTCTTCCCCTCATGACAGTTCCGCCCTTTGCTCCTGCTTCTCTGGCTGTATCTACAACCTGATCACTGTAGCCTGCCGCTACGGATACCCAAATCACATTATATTTCAATTTTTCATGTATTTCAGCCATATCCCCTTTAATCCTTTCCTGAATCTTTCTTTTTATCTCACGCTGGTCAATATCTCTCCGTACTTCCTGCTGCAGTATCTGAAGCATAGGCGTCTGAAGCCCGGTTATCGGGATCGTAAGCGCGATTCCTCTGCCCTTTTGATGAAAAGAAAACTTCTCCCCCATTTTCTTCAGCACTTCATTAGCGTCTGTCTTAGGCAGCAGCCCAATCGTGAGCAGACGGAGCGTTCCTCCCAGGCCAAAAATATCCATGATCTCTGAAGGAGCAGTTCCCTGGCCTCTGCACTGATACCATATAGGAACGCACATGGAATCCAGCATTGCTTCTAACTTTTTTTCATCCTCTTCCCTCATGATAAAAATAATCAACCGCAGAGCGGCGGGCTTTTCTTCCTGTAGCGTACTCATTCAAAATCCTCCTCAATCTCAACAACCGTATCTTCAGAAAATTCTTCTGCAACCTGAGACACAGCTTTTGATTTATGCATATAGATCAGACCCATGATCTGAATGGCAAGCAATGGCGCCATGGCTACCAAAGCCACCACCCCAAATGCATCTGTAACCACATTTCCTCCTACCGCCGTACAAGCACCCATTGCCAAAGGCAGCAGAAATGTAGAAGTCATAGGGCCGCTGGCAACACCGCCGGAGTCAAAGGCAATACCCACGAATACCGGAGAGACAAAACGGCTCATGATGATCGCTATAATATATCCGGGAATAATAATCCAATAAATATTGATTCCTGTCAAGACCCTGACCATAGATAAAGCAACTGCACAGGCTACTCCCAATGAAAGAGCTGAGTTCATCATCTTATGGGAAATAGTTCCTCCTGTCAGATCCTCTACCTGTTTATTAAGAACCTGTACAGCTGGCTCAGCTTTTACAATATAATAACCGATAATGATCCCTATCGGTATCAAAGACCACTTGAATACACTTTCTCCGAGACCGCTTCCCAGAAGACTTCCCACAGGAGCAAAGCCTACGTTTACTCCTGTCAGAAATAAGATCAGACCGACGATGGTATAGACAAAACCTACCACCATTCTCAGGACCTGACGTTTATGGAAGATCCGGGTAAATACCTGAAACAGTAAGAATACTCCTCCAACAGGCAAGATACTGACAACAACTTCTTTACTGTACTCCGGCACAGCCAAAATGAACTGTTTTACCACATCCTGAGTAGTGGCGATATCTGCGATTTCCGTTGCAGTATAGACAGCCTCCTCAGGATTATAAAAAATTCCAAGAAGAAGAACCATCATAATAGGTCCGATACTGCACAGCGCTACAAGGCCAAAGCTGTCGCTTGCACCTTCTCTGTCACTTCTCGCAGCAGAAAACCCCACGCCGAGAGCCATAATAAAGGGTACTGTCATAGGCCCGGTAGTCACTCCTCCGGAGTCAAAGGCTACAGCTGTAAAAGAATCCGGAGAAAAGAAAGACAACAGAAACAAAAGAATATAAAATACTAACAACATCATAGGAAGGCTGATCCGAAAGATGATACGCAGCACAGCCACCACAAGAAATATGCCGACTCCCACAGCCACCGTCCAGATCAACACCTGGTTAGGCACAGAAGCCACCTGATTTGCCAGAACCTGGAGGTCCGGCTCTGCTATGGTAATAATGGCCCCCATAAAAAAGCTCACTAAAATGATAAGAATAATCTTCTTGCTTTTAATTAAGCGTCCTCCCACACTCTGACCCAAAGGTGTCATGGCCATCTCTGCTCCCAGCTGGAAAAATCCCATGCCTACGATCAAGAGAACCGCCCCCGTAAGGAAAAGGGCAAGGGTACCGATTTCCATAGGCACCAGACTGATACTCAAAATCAACACAATGACTGTAATAGGCAGAACACTGGACAGAGATTCCTGGATTTTTTCCTTTAATTTTTCATTCACAATAGGCAACCGCCTCCTCTCTTTTTTAATACTGTGATTTCATTATTCCGAACAAAATCCGGTTTTTTGTAACATGTTACTTTTTTAGTATAAAAGAAATCTGACCATTATTCAATGAAAAAACTTCTCTCTTTTTCATTTTTTGGCAAGGACTAAAACTTTATTAAATTATTCCCTTTATCGTATATTGTCACTGCATGGTGAGAATCATTTTAAAGAGAACATCTGATTTTACAGTTTTCCCATTACTTGATAGGAGGATTCTTGCTATGGCACTGAACAAAGTTGAAATCTGCGGAGTGAACACTTCACGGCTTCCGGTTCTTACAAATGAAGAAAAAGAGGTGTTGTTTAAACGTATTAAGCAAGGTGACATGGAAGCGAGAGAACAGTACATTAAAGGAAATCTGCGCCTGGTATTAAGCGTTATCAAACGTTTCTCCAACAGCAGCGAAAATCCTGACGATTTATTTCAGATCGGCTGCATCGGCCTGATAAAAGCCATTGATAATTTTGACACTACCTTAAATGTAAAATTTTCTACTTATGCTGTTCCAATGATCATCGGAGAAATCCGCCGTTATCTCAGAGATAATAATTCTATCCGGGTCAGCCGCTCTCTAAGGGATACTGCATACAAGGCAATTTATGCAAAAGAAAATTATGTAAAACAGAATCTGAAGGAACCTACGATCAGTGAAATTGCCAAAGAAATCGGAATTGAAAAGGAAGAAATCGTCTATGCCCTGGATGCAATCCAGAGTCCTGTGAGCTTATATGAACCGGTCTATACCGAGGGCGGCGATACTTTGTATGTAATGGATCAGATCAGCGATAAAAAGAATAAAGAAGAAAATTGGGTAGAAGACCTTTCCCTGAAAGAGGCCCTGAAACGATTGGATGAAAGAGAACGGAATATCATTGAAATGCGTTTTTATCAGGGAAAAACACAAATGGAAGTTGCACAGGAAATCGGTATTTCCCAGGCTCAGGTCAGCCGTTTGGAAAAACACGCCCTAAAAAATATGAGAACTTATCTGCGTTCTTAAAGTTTTTGCTTTTAAACTCAAAATCTCTTCTCTTTGTAATAGAAAAATCCCCCGCGCATCGCAGAGGATTTTTCTCTTTTATTTACTGGGTAAGGATCTCGCCATTAACCACAGCCTGCATTTCATTTTTAATATTGTCAACGCTTGCCTGATCCGGCTCCATAACATACAAGGCGGTTCCCGGCATAGAGTAACAGTAATTGCTTTCACCGGTTCCCTCAGCTGCTATGGTCTTTACATTCCAATCCCCGCCGGTGTTCAGCTGGGTCTGGATCAGCTCCTGAATCTGGTCCATAGCCATATTAGTCTCTACACTGTCGCTGACCTGTGAAATCAGATCCGGTGCCTTCAACAACATTTCAGGAGTCAGCATCTTCTTGATCATAGCCTGGATAACCGCCATCTGGTTCTTTCCTCTCTGGTTATCCCCGCCTGCCAGGTTATAACGTTCTCTTGAAAATGCCAGGGCCTGCTTGCCGTCAAAATGGTTCAGACCTTTCTGTACATTCATGACTGCTCCGCCTTCACCGCTTGTAGTAAAAGCAAATTCAGAATTTACATCTACCCCACCCATAGCATCTACCAACGTGATCAAAGATGTAAAATTGACTCTTGCATAAAACGGAATATCAATATCATACAGATTTTCCAAGGTTGCCATGGAACTTTCGACTCCGTAGATACCGGCATGGGTCAGCTTATCCTTTGTACTGCCGCTTACACCAGGTATGACAACATAATAATCTCTTGGTGTATTTGTCAAAAGAATCTGTTTTGTGGTGGGATTTACCGTAGCGATAATATTTACATCGCTTCGGCTTTTCGTACTCACCGGACCATAGACATCAATTCCGCTGATATAAATATTGAAAGTCTCATCTTCCACATTTACTTCTTCCGCCCTGTCCAGAACAGCATTGTCTGTATCACTTTCAATACTATATTGAGCAATAATCTTTATCTGGCTCTGGAAATCATCATAAACCTCTTCCAGGATACCGCCGTAGCCTTCATTATAAACGATAGCCTGGACTCTGCCGTCCAGAAGAGCTCCCGCCTGCTCATTCAGATTACTGTACTCGGCAGTTGCTACCTCTGTTCCTGCATCTCTGTTTACCATTTCCATAGCCTTGTCTATATCACTGCCGTCCTCCGCATGCTGGATCCCATATATATAGTCCGCTGTATCCGCTACCGTTTCGGCAGGGTCATCACTTCTTACCGCTACCAGCATACTGTCTACCTCTGTTCCCAGAGTATCTCCGCTGATATCCCAGACTGCATCATGTGTTCTGTACAGATATACAGAACCATAGATCAGAACCGCGGACATCAGAACGCTGAACAGTTTGCTGACAATCGCTTTTCCTCTGGAAATCACCTGCAGAGTAAACAAAAACACTGCGAATATCAGAAGAATCCCGGCAAGTCCTGCCACATATTTCTCCGGAATCATACCTAATCTCCAGGTCAGTCCTATGAAAACCAGGGTCAGAAGTATCTGTATGATCACCAGGAATTTTCCTACAGCGCGAAAAACACGGTTATTCCGCTTTTTTTTCTTTTTTACCTGTTTCGCGGTTTTTTCACCGTTTCTGTTTGCCATTTTACTTCTCCTTTTTCTACTTTTCAAATAACACGTATTTAGAAGTGGTTCTATTTTTCCCTTTTTTGGGCATTTCATTCTTTAATAT
>ERZ1090878.363-NODE-363-length-25169-cov-29.392092_pt1 | contig 25169 bp, 26 predicted proteins | sample MGYA00478473_ERZ1090878 | MGnify/ENA primary metagenome ERZ1090878 (study PRJEB33644, sample SAMEA5815720) | chicken gut metagenome | biome: Chicken; feature: Gastrointestinal Tract; material: Caecum | place: Ireland | collected 2019-01-01 | study: A study of the... | reverse complement strand
CGCCTTCCAGCGGCAGTTCGTTCTGGGTGGCGCAGGGCAGGGCGATGTCGCAGGGCACGTTCCAGATGCCCTGGCTGCCCTCCACATACTTGGCGGTGGGCACATAGTCCAGGTAGGTCTTGATGCGGGCGCGCTTGACCTCCTTGATCTCCTTCATCAGCTTGTAGTCGATGCCGTTCTCGTCCACAATGTAGCCGTTGGAATCGCTCATCGCAATGACCTTGCCGCCCAGCTCGGTGGCCTTCTGGTTGGCGTAGATGGCCACGTTGCCCGAACCGGAGATGACCACCTTGGCGCCGTCAAAGCTCTTGCCGTTGGCCTTGAGCATCTCGTCGGCAAAGTAGCACAGGCCGTAGCCGGTGGCCTCGGTGCGCACCAGGCTGCCGCCGTAGGTCAGGCCCTTGCCGGTCAGCACACCGGTGAACTCGTTGCGGATGCGCTTGTACTGGCCGTACATGAAGCCGATCTCCCGGCCGCCCACGCCGATGTCGCCGGCGGGCACATCGGTGTTGGGGCCGATGTGGCGGCACAGCTCGGTCATGAAGCTCTGGCAGAAGCGCATGACCTCGGCGTCGCTCTTGCCGTGGGGGTCAAAGTCGCTGCCGCCCTTGCCGCCGCCCATGGGCAGGCCGGTCAGGCTGTTCTTGAACACCTGCTCGAAGCCCAGGAACTTGATGACGGACAGGTTGACGCTCTTGTGGAAGCGCAGACCGCCCTTGTAGGGGCCGATGGCGGAGTTGTACTCCACCCGGTAGCCGCGGTTGACCTGCACCTTGCCGGAATCATCCACCCAGGGCACGCGGAACATGACCACGCGCTCCGGCTCGACGATGCGCTCCATCAGGCCGTTCTTCTCGATCTCGGGGCGGGCTTCCACCACCGGCTCCAGGCTTTCGAGAACCTCGTCCACCGCCTGCAGGAATTCTTTCTGTTCGGCGTTGCGTGCGGCCAGGTCGGCGTACACGCCGGCCAGGTAGGCATTCTTGATAGACATGACACAACAGCTCCTTTATATAATTTCTTGTCACCGATGTTAATGGTAGCACGTTTTGCCCGCCTTGACAAGAGATTTTCAAAAATTTGTTTCCAAAATAAGGCCATTTGTCTGCCGCGGGGGAACAAAAATCCCTCGCTTCGCCCCGTCCGGGCGACCGGGCGGGTCGGGGAAACCGGATACCTCTGTAAATTTTCACAAAATATCTATCCTTTCCCGGGGAAATAGGTGTATAATATTCAAAAATCCGGTCGGCCCTGCGCCGCCGGTACAAAAACGGTCAGAACATTCTATGAAAATCCCGTGAAGGAGGGGCTCCCATGCCTGATACCATCGCAGAACTCATTGCCCAAATGACACTGGAAGAAAAAGCCGGGCTTTGTTCCGGCGCCGATTTCTGGCACACCAAGGCGGTGGGCCGGCTGAATGTGCCGTCCATGATGGTCTCGGACGGCCCCCACGGCCTGCGCACCCAGCAGGAGGGCGGCGGCGTCAACGACAGCATCCAGGCGGTCTGCTTCCCCGCGGGCTGCGCGGCCGCCGCCAGCTTTGACACCGAGCTGCTCCGCCGGGAAGGCGAGACCATCGGCGAGGAAGCCCGGGCCGTGGGCCTGGGCGTGGTGCTGGGGCCGGCCATCAACATCAAGCGCAGCCCGCTGTGCGGCCGCAACTTCGAATACTACTCCGAAGATCCCTGCCTGGCCGGCGAACTGTCCGCCGCCTTCGTGCAGGGGGTGCAGAGCCGGGGCGTGGGCACTTCGCCCAAGCATTTCGCCGCCAACAACCAGGAATACCGCCGCATGACCAGCTCTTCCAACATGACCGAGCGCACGCTGCGGGAGATCTACCTGCCCGCCTTTGAAAAGACGGTCAAGGAAGCCCGCCCCTGGACCGTCATGAGCAGCTACAACCGCATCAACGGCACCTATGTGGGGGAAAGCCGCACCCTGCTCACCGACATCCTGCGGGGGGAATGGGGCTTCGACGGCTTTGTGATGTCCGACTGGGGCGCCGTGTCCGACCGGGTGGCGGCGCTGGCCGCCGGCCTGGACCTGGAAATGCCCGCCAGCGGCGGCGTCAATGACCAGAAGATCGTCGCCGCCGTCCGGGCCGGCACCCTGCCCGAAGCCGTGCTGGACAAGGCTGTCGCCCGGGTGCTGAACATCGTGCTGCGCTGGGCCGACCTGGCCCGGGCGCCCCGCCCGGCCCTGGACCTGGCCCGGGACCACGAGACCGCCATCCGCCTGGGGGCCCAGTGCGCGGTGCTGCTGCAGAACCGCGGCGCGCTGCCCATCCAGCCCGGCCAGAAGGTGGCCTACATCGGCGGCTTTGCCGCGACCCCCCGCTACCAGGGCGGCGGGTCCAGCCATGTGAACCCCTACCGGGTGGACAGCGCCCTGGACGCCGCTGCCGCCCGGGGCCGCACGGTGAACTATGTGGAAGGCTTCCCCGCCGACCGGGACCAGCGGGAGGAAGCCGAGTTCCTCAAGGCGGTGGAAGCCGCCGAGCGGGCCGATGTGGCGGTGATCTTTGCCGGCCTGCCCGACAGCTTTGAGAGCGAGGGCTACGACCGCAAGCACATGCGCCTGCCGGACAGCCAGAACAACCTGATCGCCCGGGTGGCGGCGGTGCAGAAGAACACCGTCGTGGTGCTGCACACCGGCAGCCCGGTGGAATGCCCCTGGGCCGACGAGGTGAACGCGGTGCTCTGCATGTACCTGGGCGGCGAGGGGGTGGGCACCTCCGCCGACGCGCTGCTCTACGGCGACGCCGAACCCAGCGGCCGCCTGCCCGAGACCTGGCCCCTGCGGCTGGAGGACACCCCCTGCTACCTGGATTTCCCCGGCGACGGCCACACCGCCGAATACCGCGAAGGGGTGTATGTGGGCTACCGCTGGTACGACGCCCGCCGCATGGCGGTGCGCTGGCCCTTCGGCCACGGGCTTTCCTACACCGGCTTTGTCTACAAGGCGGCGGCCCTCTCGGCCGACACCCTCACCGAGGACGGCACCGTCACCGTGACGGTCACGGTGCGCAACACCGGCGCCCGCCCGGGCAGCGAGGTGGTGCAGCTGTACATTGCCGACGAGACCGGCACCGCCGGCCGCCCGCCCAAGGAACTGCGCCACTTTGCCAAGGTCTGGCTGGAACCCGGCGCCGAAACGCAGGTCCGGTTCACCCTGACCGCCCGGGACCTGAGCTACTACGACGAAAAGTTGGGCGATTGGTACGCCGCCCCCGGCGCCTACACCGTGCTGGTGGGGCATTCCAGCCGCAACATCCCCACCCGGCTGCCGCTGCAGTTCGTCACCGACCGCCGCCGCCCCTTCACGGTGGATGAAAACACCCCGATGGGCGACCTGCTGCAGGACGAGCGCACCGCCCCGGTGATGCAGGCGGTGCTGCAGCGCTTCGGCGGCGCCATGGGGGACAACGGCGGCGGCGAGAACGCCGCCATCACCGCCGAGGCCAGCCGCCAGATGATGGACGCCATGCCGCTGCGTGCCATGACCAGCTTCGGCGGGGCCCAGGCGGCGGCCGCGCTGCCCGGCCTGCTGGCGGCGCTGCGGGCCGCCCTGCCTGAGAAAAAAGACAGGGAATGAGGGCGCCTGCGACGGCCCCCGGGGCCGATGACCGCCCCGGTCTGCCGCCATGATTTTACCCTGACCGGAAACCGGCCTTCTGACGGAGTGCAAAACGCGCCGCCGGAAGGCCGGTTTTGCTGTGCCGGCCCGGGCGGGGCCCGGCCCACCGGCCGTTTTTTGCCCCGGGCGGGGCAGCCGGGCGGATCTGCCCCCTTTTGCAGCCCGGAATTTAGTAGTATAATCGGGGGGAGAAGAAAAAGCGGGAGGGCTTGCTGTGCAGAATGTATTGATCCAGACCGTGGTGTATGTGACCCTGCTGGGCCTGGGCTTCGGCTTCAAGAAGGCCGGGATCTTCCGGGTGGAGGACTCCGCCTTCCTCAAATCGGCCATCCTTTACCTGACCATGCCGGCCACCGCCGTCAACGGCATGAAGGCGCTGGAACTGCAGCCGTCCTTCCTGTGGTGCCTGCTCATCGGGTTTGTCACCTGTACGGTGCTCACGGTGGTGGGGCTGTTCACCGCCCGGCACAGCAGCCCGTCCCGGCGGCTGCTCTACCTGTTCAGCCTGAACAGCTTCAATGTGGGCAATTTTGCGATCCCCTTCCTCACCGGGCTGCTCTCGGACAACGGCTTTGCGGCGCTCTGCCTGTTCGACATCGCGGTGGCCATCTACCTCTACGGTATCAGCTACACGCTGGCCGGCACCATCACCGGGCAGGACGGCGGGTTCTCGCTGGGGCGGCTGGTGAAAAAGATCTTTACCTCCCCCATCACCGACGCCTACCTCATCATGCTGGTGCTGGCGGCCGTGCAGATCCGCCTGCCGGCGCCGCTGCTGCGCCTGGCCGAAGTGATGAGCAACGCCAACCCCTTCCTGGCCATGCTCAGCATCGGCATCCTGTTCGAACTGCGGCTGGACCGGCAAAGCCTGGCCGAGTACCTGCATTTCTTCGCGCTGCGGTACGGCACGGCGCTGGTGGTGGCGCTGGGGGTCTACTTCCTGGTGCCGCTGCCCGCCGACATCCGCCAGGCCATCTGTGTGCTGCTCATGGCCCCGGTGGCCAGCATCGCCCCGCTGCTGACCAAAAACGCCGGCGGCGACGGCGCCCAGGCCGCCCAGGTCAACTCGCTGAGCATCCTCACCGGCATCGTCATGATGGTGGTGATGTATACCGTGACCGGCTGATGCAGAAAAGAAAACAGAGAGGGGGCACGGACCGCACGGTCCGCGCCCCCTCTCTGTTTTCATGGGTGTTTCATGGGTGGCTGGGCTCACACAAACTCCCGCCAGGTCTGTTCGGCGCGGGTCTGCATCTCGCACAGCTGCTGCATCAGTTTGTGGGCGCCGGGGCTGGCCAGCGGGTAGTCGGTCTCGGCCCGCTTGCAGTCCAGCACGCCCTGGCCGCTGCCCTCGGCCAGCATGGTGGCCAGGTTGCGGGTGGACTTGTCCAGCATGGTCCGGGTGCGGATGCCCATGCTCACGCTCATGCGGGCGGCGGCGCTCTGGCCCCTGGCCTCGCAGCCGATGGCGTCCAGCGCCGTGTGGGCCTGCTGGTTCAGCTGCCGGTAGGCGTTGCGCTGGCGCATGATCTCGTCCTTCAGGGCCTGGTCATGGGTCAGGCCCATGATCTCCTCCAGCGTGTTTTTGCCCATCTCGGTGTTCTGCACCACTTCCTGCAGCATGGCTTCGTTGTCGGCCTGGGCCTTGTTCGGGTCTGGTTGCATACAAAAATACCCCCTTGGTAGCACTGGTTTGAAACCTTCGTTCCATCCACAGTATGCGCACCAGGGGGGCGGTTTATCCGGTTTGGCTCAGTGGTTGTACAGGCGGCTTTCGGCCAGGCCCACCATCAGGTCCCAGCTGCCGGTCTCGGCCCAGTCGGCCGAGGACACCGTGGCGGTGAACACCCCGCGGCGTGCCAGCGTGATGCTGAAATTCTTGCGGGCGTTGTTGAGAGCCTCCTGCAGCCGGCGTTCCAGCTCCGACGCCGCGATGCCCACGCCCACCGCCAGGAAGACCCCGTCCTCCAGCCGGACCAGGGTGGTCTCGCCCTCAATGGCGTCCAGGGCCAGGCCCAGGATGCCGGCGGCGGTGTTCAGGCAGCGGTCGGCGGCGGCCACGCTCTCGGTGCGGCAAAGGTTGGCGTACTCGTTGACCCGCACCAGCGCGGCGCTGACCTTGCTGCCCTCCCGGGCGGCGGCGGTCACATGCCCGCGGAAGGCCGAATCCAGGTAGGCGCGGCTGTACACGCCGGTCACATAGTCGTGGCAAAGTTCCTCCCGGCACTGGGTCAGCAGCCGGTGGAAGGCGTTGGCCTCGCGGCTGCTGCCGGGGTCGATCCGGGGCAGGTCATAGCTCACGGCCAGCACACAGGGGTGTCCGTCCGGCCGGACGCTCCAGTACAAAACAAAGCGGGTGCGATCCTCCAGGAACTGGGGCTGCCAGGCACGGCCCCGCTCATCCAGCATCGGTACTTCCAGGGCGGCGCCGACCGGCTGCATCGTTTCCGGGTCCAGGGTCTGGTTGGCGCTCGGGTCCACCAGCTTCACATCATCGAAGATCTGTCGCAGGGCTGCGATCTGAGCCGTCAGCTGTGCGCGTGTACATTCCATGCGGTACGCCTCACTTCTTCTGTAGTATCGGTTGTAGTATCGGTTTTCGTCGCGCCGTCCCACCCGGCGCCGCCCAAAAGCGGCCGGGTACGACAGCCACACAAATCTCAGCTTATATTCTACCACAAACCGTCCGTTTTTTCAGCCCTCCGCCTTGTACAAAGAATCGCCGGCTGTGCAGTGAAAAGTTGGTGGTTTGGACAAAACCGCTCATTCCTGTCCGTTGTCGGCGGCGTCCCCGGCGTCCTCGGGGGTCTGCAGCGCGGCGATGGCCCCCTCCCGCCAGGCGGTGCGCAGGGTGGTGGTGAAACTCTGCCGCAGGGCGCCGTCCTCGTCATAGGCCAGGGCGCGGCCGGCTTCGGCCAGGGCGTCGGCCGCCGCCGTCTCCAGCTCCGGCTCGGGCAGGATGCCGGCGCCCACCTGTTCCACCTGCATGGCGGTCAGGGCGGCGTCGTTGCTGGCGGTGCCCCAGGCGGTCACCAGCCCCAGCGTCTGGGTCAGGGTCTCCTCGCCGGCCTGGCTGGTGTACAGCCACAGGATGGCCGCCGACGCGGCCCGGGTGCCCGGCTCATCGGCGCCGGCCGGGATGGCCAGCCAGCCCTCGTTGGCCAGCACCGGATAGTTCAGCAGCCCGGTCAGGTTGTACTCGGTGCTGGTCAGGTCGCTCTCCACCAGGTCGCACTTGGCCGGCACCCAGACCAGGCTGTCGGCCAGTGCGCCGCCGCTGTACAGCAGCCAGTCGGTCAGCGAACCCCGGTAGAACACCGCCCGGTGTTCGGCCACTGCCTGCACCGCGGCGGCGGGGCTTTCGGCCGGCAGCGCGTTGGAAAGTTCCAGCGTCAGCGCACTGTACACCCCGTTCAGCGGCCCGGTCAGGGTGTCTTCGCTGCGGGTGTCGCCGGCGGCCAGCAGGGCGGCGGTGTACAGCGGCAGCCCGTCGCCGCCGGCCACGGCGTCGTCGGCACACAGGCTGAACACCCCCTCCAGCCCGGCGGCTGCCTCCGGTCGTTCGGCGGGCAGGGTGTAGGTGTTGCCGTTCAGCGTCAGGTCGGTCTCGGCCGGTTCTTCCAGCCAGTCGGTCAGCGCCTCGGCCAGGTCGCTCCACTCGCCCCAGGCGGCGGCCTGCAGGTCGCCGGTCAGGGTGTCGGCGTCGGCGCCCAGCAGCGCGGCCAGCAGCGAGCTGTCGGCCCAGTAGGCGTACAGCGTCTTGCCGAAGGGCAGCGCGTAGACCGGGTCGGCGGCCAGGCCGTCCTCACCGCTCAGGCCGGCCCGCAAAGCGGCGGTGGCCAGCAGCGCATCGTCCGAAAGGTTCTTCCACCCTTCGCCCGCCGGCCGGGCGTCCAGCACGGCCAGGTCGGCCTCGGCCGGGTCGGCGTCGGGGCCCAGCTCGGTCAGGGTCACGCCCTGGGCGTCGGCGTAGGCGCGCAGCGCGGTGCCGGCGGGGCTGTCGGCGCCGCCGGCGTAGTAGACGGTCAGCGCCTGGGGGGCGGCGGTGGGGGCCGGCGCGGCGGTCTCGGCAGTGGCTTGGTCCGGCGCCGGGCCGGGCAGCGAACACCCGGCCAGCAGGCAGAGCGCCAGCACCGGGCAAAGAATGCGTTTCATGGGTCGGTTTTCCTCCCTCGGCGGCCGCCGGGCGGCCGCGCAGATCTTGTCAAAAGGGTACATTTCCTCAAGATAGACTCATTATAAATCGTTTTTCCCGGTTTTGTCCACCCTGGTTTTGTGATATAATGAACTGACACACACCCCACAGGAGGAAACACACCCATGCAGCCCACCCGCAAACGATACGAGACCCACCCGGACTGCCGCCGCTTTGCCGCCCGGGTGGCAGCCTGCCGCCCGGACAGGGACGCCTGGCAGGCAGCCCTGGACGAGACGGCCTTCTACCCCGAAGGCGGCGGCCAGCCCTGCGACACCGGTATGCTGGGCGGCGCCGCCGTCACCGACGTGCAGCTGCGGGACGGCGTGATTTGGCATACGGTGACCGCCCCGCTGGCCGAGGGCGCCCGGGTGGAGGGTGAGATCGACTGGGCCCGCCGGCTGGACCACATGGAGCAGCACACCGGCGAACACATCCTGTCCGGCACGCTGCACCGGCTGTTCGGGGCCGAGAATGTGGGCTTTCACATCGGCAGCCCCGCCGTGCGGATGGACATGAGCCTGCCGCTGACCGCCGACCAGCTGGCCGAAGCCGAGCGCCTGGCCAACGAGGCGGTGCGGGCCGACGCCCCGGTGCGGGCCTGGTACCCGGACCCGGACGAGCTGGCCGGCCTGACCTACCGCAGCAAGAAGGAACTGGACGGCCCGGTGCGGCTGGTGGACGCCGGCGGCGCCGACCTGTGCGCCTGCTGCGGCACCCATCTGGCCCGCACCGGTCAGGTGGGGCTCATCAAGATCCTGTCCGCCCAGCACTACAAGGGGGGCACCCGGCTGGCCGTGGTCTGCGGCGGCCGGGCCCAGGCCGCGGTGGCCGGGGCCTGGGCCGACGCCGAGGCCGCCGGCGCGCTGCTGTCGGCCGGGCCGGGCCGCCTGGCCGAAGCCGCCCGCCACGCGCTGGACGCCACCGCCGCCGCCCGGCAGCGGCTGGCCGCGCTGCAGAACACCCTGGCCGGGGCGCTGGCGGCTTCGGCGCAGCCGGGGCAGCCCTTTGTGGCCTGGTGCGACGGGGCGGATGCCGACGGCCTGCGCCGGCTCTGCCTGGCGGTGGCCGGCCGCACCGGTGCGCTGTGCGCCCTGCTGGGCCCCGGCGGGCGGGGCACCGCCTACGCCCTGACCCTGCCCGGGCAGGACGCCCGCCCGCTGGCCCGGGAGCTGAACGCCGCCTTCGACGGCCGCGGCGGCGGCAAGCCCGAACTGTGCCAGGGCAGCCTGGCCGCCCCCATCGACAAGGACGCCGCCGCGGCGTTTTTTCGGCGCTGGGCCGCCGACCATGCCGAACCGACAAGCTGAATCAAAGGAGAACCCCCATGCGAATGCGTTTCAAACCCTATGCCCGGCCGGAACTGCTGGCCTGTTCCTTCCATGTCCATGAGCCGCTGGCCCAGGCCGGCCGCTGGCGGGCGCTTTACCCGGCGCCCGAAAAGCCCTTCTGCCTGGAACTGGGCTGCGGCAAGGGCGGCTTCCTGGCCCGGCTGGCCAGCGAGCACCCCGAAAACAACTACCTGGGCATCGACATCACCGACAAGGTGCTGATCCTGGCCAAGCGCAAGATCGAAAAAGCCTACCTGGAAAAGGGCCTGCCCACCGACAATGTCCGCATCGCCTCGCTGGACATTGAGCGGCTGCTGGGCGCCTTCAGCGCCGATGACCGGGTGGCGCGCATCTACATCAATTTCTGCAACCCCTGGAGCAAGAACGCCGGCAGCAACAAACACCGGCTGACCCACCCCCGCCAGCTGCTGCAGTACCGCGCCCTGATGGATGAGGGCGCCGAGATCTGGTTCAAGACCGACGATGACGACCTGTTCCGGGACAGCCTGCAGTATTTCCCGGCAGCCGGCTTTGCCATCACCTGGCAGACCTTCGACCTGCACGCCGACGAGCCGGCCTGGAACATCCGCACCGAGCACGAGGGCATGTTCACCGAGCAGGGCATCCCCATCAAGGCGCTGATCGCCCGCAAGGGCCCCGACACCGACGTGACCTGGGTGGAGCCCAAGACCCTGGCCCGCCGCCTGACCGAGGACGAGACGGGGGCCGAAGCATGAACGCCCCGCTGCAGCTGCTGCTGTACTTTTTCCTGTACGCCTTCCTGGGCTGGTGCGCCGAGGTGGCCTTCGCCGCCGTCACCACCCGGCAGCTGGTCAACCGGGGGTTCCTCAACGGTCCCCAGTGCCCGATCTACGGGTTCGGCATGGTCGCCCTGCTGGTCACGCTGGGGCCCTGGCGGCAGAACCTGCCGGCGGTGTTTTTCGGCAGCATGGTGCTGGCCACCCTGGTGGAGCTGGTGGGCGGCTGGCTGCTCTACCGCCTGTTCCACACCCGCTGGTGGGACTACACCGACCAGCGCTGGAACCTGGGCGGGTACATCTGCCCCAAGTTCTCGCTGCTCTGGGGGCTGGGCGGGGCGGTCATGCTCACGGTGGTCCACCCGCTGCTGGCCCGCCCGGTGCAGCACATCCCCCGGGGGGCGCTGCTGGCGGCGGACCTGGTGCTGCTGGCCGGCTTCCTGGCAGACACGGCGATCTCCTTCGCCCAGGCCGCCGGCCTGACCCGCCAGCTGCGCAGCCTGGACGAGCTGGGCAGCGGCATCCGCCGCCTCAGCGACCGGATGACCGAGCATATCGGAACCCGCGCCATGACCGTCGATACCCTGCTGGATGAGCAGAAACTCCAGCTGATGCTGGCCGCCATGGAAGGGCGGGACAACGCCGCCGCCCTGCGGGAACAGCTGCTGGAACTGGCCGCCCGGGCCGGCGCCCAGCGCCAGGCGCTGGAAAAGCTGGCCCGCCAGCGGTACTTCGGCGCAGGCCGCCTGCTGCGGGCCTTCCCGCACATGCAGGTGCCGGACCATGCCGAGGCCGTGGCCCGGCTGCGCACTGCCACCGCCCGCCTGACCCGCCAGCTGCGGGACCGCATGGGCGGACGGCGGCAGAAATAAGGAAGGGGAGAAGAGGATGGTCCGCAAGGCGAATCAGCAGGACCTGCCGGCGCTGGCCGGCCTGGCGGCCCGGCTCTGGCCCGGGCACACGCCGCAGCAGCTGGCCGCCGAGTTTGCCGGGACGATGTCCGGCGCCGACGCCTGCTTTTTCCTCAAGCTGGAGGGAGAGACGCCGGTGGGTTTTGCCGAAGCCAACCGGATCATCTGCTTCGCCAAGGAACTGTGACCGCCGGAAGGGCGGACAACGAAAGCGCAAACGCCCCGGCTGTGCCGGGGCGTTTGCGCTGTGTGCCGATGTTTCTTGACGCCGCAGGGCCGGGAACCGTGCCGGCGGCGTCGATTTTGGTCGGAGCCTTATTTCAAAAAGAAGCGCGGCACAAAACAAAAAAAGCGATGGAACGCAGTGTTCCATCGCTTGGTGGCTGCCCCTCTCGGACTTGAACCGAGGACACCCTGATTAACAGAGAGTATATCTTGGTTAGAAATATACAGAACGTATAAAGCAAACAGAGGGGAAAATAATGATATTTTGATAAAAAAGCGTGATGAGGGGGATAAAGCAGGAAAATGCTACAAATCGTAGAATGGCTCGAAAAGGCCATAAATGGCTAGAAAAGGCCCTGAGGATTGTGTCATGGGCCTAATTTTGGCATTTTGGGATAAAAAATTTTTAAGTTCGGCGTTATAGATAGGAGGCTGGGTTTACCGGCCTCCTGTTTTTTATACCCTAGTAAAAAGCACGGAGGGCACGAGGAAAGAATTTCGGAACAGCCTAGGAAATGGGCTGACATTGGTGAAAATGATATGATTTTGATCCGAAAACGGTAGAAAATGAATTGTTTGTAAACAATACGTGAAGTGTGTGTAAAACATATGTAAAAATTATGTGAACTTTTTTGAGGAGAGGCTGTCAAAGTGCATAAAAAACGGGTGACACAGTTTTAAGATACGTCTTAACAAATTTGGAAGATGTCTATGCATAAGATAGGAACGACCTAAAAATGTCAAGAAAGAAATATACAAAAAATATACAACAGTCGAAGCGAATTGGCGAACTGGAAAATATAACGTGTTAACGTATAGTAATGAGCAAATATCAGGGTAGAAAGTGCATAACAAATGTATAAATATAACGGTTTGACAGGCCGATATGCAGGTGCTACAATGTGGACGTCCTGAGGGGACAAGCTGATCAGTAAGATAATCTGGTCGGTCACTGAAGCTGAGTGCCGACCCACTATAGAATCTAGAAAGGATGAAAAAAATTATGGCTGACAATGAGACCCTGCACCAGGAAGGTGCACAAGCAGAACCCGAAATTGAAGTGACTAAGGAGGAAACTGAAATGGCTGATTTTGAAATTACTACCGCTAAGGAGGAAACTGGAATGACCAATTATGAAATGAGCAAGACCGCCGATAAGAAAGACCGCCTGTATTTTGAAGATCTGAAGACGGCAGAAGATGTTAAAGCCTATAATGCGCAGAAAGAGCTTCGAGAGATTAAGTTCGACGGTGAAGGTGAATACCTTGTAAACATCGTATACGTAACTGATGGGAAAGTCAACCTTGAAAAGTTCAGTGATTATCTGAGTGATCAGGTGGAATTTCAGGAAGCAGGAGAAAAGTATTATTGGAAAAGTAAAGATGTAAATTCCGCTGAGAAATTCTTGTTGATGCTTTACAGAAAAGTTGATGACAGTGTGGACCTTGACGAACCCCTGAGCGAGAAAGACCCCCAGGTTAATACTTACATCATCGATAAGAAGGCTGTTTCGAATTATATTCGGGCTAAGGCTAGTAAAGAGAAGAAGGAGGCAAATAAGGTGGGCCGTAAGAAGAAAGAGGAATACGTTTATATTCCGTCTCCGAAGTTCGCAGAATCTTTTAAACGACATGGAATTGATATTGATACTCTTTCTGCCCCCACCCGCAAGCGTCGCAAGAAGGCTGAGCAGGCCGCAGAACCGGCAGAGGTCAAAGTGGCTGATCAGACCGAAGAAGTGATTGAACAGGCCGCAGAGCCGGTCGAGCAGGCCGAAGATATGCGGATCTGAGTTGCCGGACTGTTGTAAAGGGGGGGGTCACCTTGGAAGTTTAATTGGTTTAGGGCAGGGTTTAAAGTGGCTAAACCTTAAAATTTGTCGAAGATACGTATAAAAACGGCGACGAATGACGCTGGTTTTAAAGTTTAACGAATTTCTGAAACGGAGGCAATTATAATGAAAAAGATCAGTTTAATATCATCCGAGAGAGCAATATATAAGAATATTAGAATATCTATGGCGACTGCTGTGGGGCTCAATATAGATAATGAGAACATAGCAGATCGCAAGAAGGTCATTATGAGCAATGAAAGCGGTACGATCATATATAATATTAAAGACGTTGATGGGGATAAGATAATCAATGATATGTTAGAGCAAGGCTGGCTTACACTTAGAGAAAAGCGCCTTTTGGGTGATAGTATAAGGAGTGAAATAACGAAGTACATAGAAGGGTTCAGTGCCGATGAAAATGGGGCAGTAATATTTAATAGAGAGGAACTAGTGCCTATTGGAAAGACAATAGCATTCACAAGCGAAGCTGGCCTGATGATCAAGAATTTGGTGTTCCCGGCCTATAAGCAAAGAGGAAATACAGTAGCTACTAGATTGGGGGTACTTATGGGTGATGAAGAGGAATTTTGTAAGTATCTTGGAGACCTGGTGAACGGTTTACCGAAGGCGCAAATAGTTCTTGGGTACGAGCTGTCGGGAATCTTAAGACAGGCGCTGTATCTCAAAGGGGTTTCATTGAGCGAGTTATCATCTTGTTTATCAGTTTCGGGAAGATCAGGCTGTGGTAAATCGCTGGTAACTAATGGCCTTAGAAACATGCTGTTCAGTGAGTCGGGCAATTATAGCAGTGATATGACCGAGATCAAGATCGGCGAAACCTTGAAGAATGCGGGAATCTGTCCAAGCGTATTCGACGACATGAGCGTTAATAGCAGATTGACAATGGGGGCAAGGCAAGAACTTACTCAACGCATTTATAGAATTGCAAGCGGAAGGGCGCGTCTGACAGCTAGGGACAATCAAGAGGAGAATGTCTTTTCACCTTATATAGAATCCCGTGAGGAAGGTTTTTCCGTCAAGAAGATGATTACAAGTGTTTCTCGAATTGATGGTTATGGCTACCGGGTCTTTGAGTTGGACGTCAGAAGAGGTTCTATAAGTGAAGATGGAGAGCAATCCAATTTTGATGATTGCCTTACGAAAAGTCGGGAACATGCTGATAGTTGGAATGATGGTCAGAATAAATTTCATGGCCAGGCAATGCAGTTTATAAGATGTTTCCTACTGAATCATGAGGAAAAACTATTGTCTGAGTACAAGGCGGTTCAAGATATGATAGTAAAGACAATAGAGAAAAGGAAAGAACAGGAGGAATATGGTTCCAAACTGTTAGATCATCGCGTAGCAAATAGAATAGCAGTAATAGTTTTATCTCTCGAGATAGCGGCAGAAACTTACAAATTAGATGTTGATATAGATAAAGTGGTAAACATCTTACTAAGTGAAAGCGCAAAGGTGTTTAAAGCTATCAATGGTACGAGACCTGAGCGATTCTTGTATAATCTGGCGAACTTTATATTGAAGGCGAATAACAAGAGATATAGGTTCATAATAGATAGTAAGTATCAGAAACAGTATGATCCTGCTGAAAACCTCGCAGTATATAGAATCGAAAACGGAGATGAAATCTTAATGGTTCCAGCGGCAAGCAGTGGTATTATTTTTGATACTGAATGGGGTGAGTATCGAAGCTATTTGGATGAGGATGACAGACCATATCTCCCATTTTATGGCTTCAATAAGATAAGCGATATACATGGGGCAAATAACGCTTATGATGTGATCTCTGAAAACAGCGAAGAAATCAAGAAGGTGTTTAGAAGCTGGATTGAAAATGATATAATGTGCGTCCAGAAGGATGCAAAGACCTATAAGTACTATGCAATGCTTGGAGGAATTGCGGGAAACGCATGTTATAAATTCAATATCAAAAAGGTCTTAGAGGCGGCAGAGATGAGTAATGCACTGAGACCCCCAGAAACTATTTATACCCCGATAGGGAAATATAAGGAGTATAATGTAGAAACGGATAGTGTGGAGGAAGTAGATACCTCACAGGCGGGGTTAGGAATCTAAAAACCCCGGAAAACGTTCCGAAAAAGGCGGTTTAATTTTGGAATACCCCAAAATAGAAGATCGACCCTAATGGAACAAAGTCAGAATAATCCGAGCGTGTCAAAATTCCGAAATAAAACTTTCCGATAGGGTTTACCCTAACGGCAAGAACCGGGATAGGCAAGTAAAGGGTTTATTCTTGGAGTCAAGGCTCGATGGCGAGAAAGCGGCTTTACAAGGGCTGCAAAGGCGGTTCGATTCCGTCCCTTGGCACTCACAAAGAAAGCGAAAACAGGGGGTTAAAACCGGGGTCAAAGCGCGGAAACCAAGACCTCAAAGAACCCAAAGAACCCAGGGTAATGACCGAGAAAGCGGTTTAGTGACCTACCGGGGCCTACAGAGCATCCTAAAGCATCCTAAAGCATCCTAGGGCCTACAGAGCATCCTAAAGCATCCGGGGGCCTACAGAGCATCCTAAAGTATCCTAGGGCCTAGAAAGGAAGACATAGCTGATGATAAGGCAGAGCAGTCAGACAAGGCAAAAGGCGCTCCAAAACGAGCGAAATACTTGAAGCAGGGTAGACCAACGTAATGGTTTATCCTGCTATTTTTATATCAAAAATTCAAGAAAAAAATTGAAGAATAAAATTTCCGCCCCAGGTACTAGAAAGAAGCTTGAGTTCATAGGGGTGATGGCCTGATTTCAGGCGTGGAAATAATATATAGTAGATTTTAAAAAAAATCGAGAAGTGAAAGATTTTATAATCAAAATTTTATTTTAAGACGGAGGAAATTATTATGATAATCTGCAAATAGTTGGAAAAGTACAAGGACAAGAGCGGCAAGATCGTTGGCTACCGTTTAGTAGACCAGGCAGGAGTTCAGACCCAAATGAAGTCTGAGGACCTCAAGGCCGGTATCAAGGCCGGAAACTTAAAGGTAGTCAATCTCACCCTTACGAAAGATGGCCGTTTAGTGGATGGAGCAGAGCCTAAAGCAAAGGCTATAAGAAACGTAACTAATAATATTCCTAGCAGAAAAGAAATAAATAGAGCAGAAGCAAAAAAAGAAGCATACAAGATATTAGAAATCTTAGAGAAGATTACGGACAATTGGATCAAAACAGGAAATGTAATATATACACAGTTCGGTGATGGAGTGGAATATAGTGAAGGATTTTATAGCCTGGTAAGATTGAATAAAGGCGTTGAAACTTGTGATAAGGAGCTTAGTAAAAAGTTCAATAAAGCAGTTAGAAGGCTTGAAGCGCTAAAAGTAGTTTATTTTACTGAGGAGAATATACAAGCAAAATACTTCGGAACAGATTTTTTTGACATGGCAAGTAACTATAAAGACGCTAAACTTGGTGAAGGATATTAGTTCCATACAGACAATGAAGAATTTGCAAAGCAACAGTATGCAGATAAGTATTTTAGAGTCATCGAAATGTTCTTAGATGAGGCACTAGATCTAGAGCCGGAGGATCGTAAGGAACTTGGTTTAAAGGAAGACATACCTAAAGAGATTGGTGGTTGGTACACTATAACAGAAGGCGTGCCTAATGAGATTGGTAGTTAGTACAATATAGTAGAAGACCTTTCTAAATTGGTGAAAAAGGCAGTTGAGTATGCAGATAACTGTTATGGTTTAGAATTTAAGCATGCCGGATTAGAGATTGATCTTAAGTATGTTGAGAAATACGTTAAAGACAAGATGGACCGATATAAAAAGATCTGGAGGGAGCGAAAAGCTTATAAAGAAATGCAAGACAGTATTAACGAATTGAAAGATTTACTTGGTTTTAATAAATAAGGAGGAACAGTAATATGAATACAATAATCTGCAAATAGTTGAAGAAGTACAAAGACCTAAAAGGCAAGATCGTTGGCTATTATTTGGGTGATAGATATGGAAATACACAGTATATGTTGCCTGGAGACCTAAAGGAAGCTATCAAAGCAGGCAAAATAAAGGTAGTTAATCTCACCCTGACTAAAGATGGCCGTTTAGTTGATGGAGCAGAACCTAAGGAACCCAAGGAAAAGACCTTAGGAGATGTTTATAAAAACTATAACCTCGGAAGGTATGCAAGTTTAAGTGTAAATGACCCTCGAGTGGTGATACCTAATTCTGATGAAAGATCATTCAGACAGGGTGAATATGAAGTTGTGGAACATTATAAAAATAAATTGTTCTTAATTAAAAGTATTTCGGGCGGTAGTATATGGCGTACGTTTAATGATATAAAATATTACGCTCCATTAAGAAATGCGGTATACATTAAGGATGAGGCGCTGCTTATTCCCAAAAATATAAAGGAACTTCCAGAATAGAAATTGCCCACTCAGAAAGTATTAGATAAAGCAAATAAGATAATAAATACTTTAAAGAAAGTTTCTAAGAGCTGGGTTGAATCAGGAAATATAATTTATAATCAGTTTGATTATGAGTTAAGCGGTGAGGAAGGATTTTACAGCTTTGTAAGATTAAATGCTGGCAAAGAATATTGTGATAAGGGTTTAAGTGAAAAATTCAATAAAGCAGTAAAAATGCTTGAAGAACTTAAAAATAAATATGAATGGATCGTGGAATACGAGTTTATCAAAGAATCCGAGTTTTATTACACATATATAATAGTAGATGGCAATAGAATTGAAGGAGATATACCTTAGTTTCATGGAAGTGATATTGAATCGGAATACAGTGGAACAGATTTCTGGTATAAAGTAGAAGATTATAAAGACGCTAAACTCGGAGAGGGCTATAGATACTATACGAATGATAGAGATTTTGCACTCCGCCAGTTAATGAGTAAGTACAGAGAGATTGGAGATATGTGCATTGATATGATGATGGAGATGGATGATGAAGATTATGCAGACCAGCATGATGAGTATGGTTTACCTGCAGAAAAACCTTAGAGCATAGCAGACGCTTGGAGATCGTTAGATATTGATAAAGTGAGAAGTTATTTTGAGATAGACGATTGGTAGTTTAACCAGAAAGGTAAGCTATTTGAAAATGACGAAGCTGAAGAAAAATATGTAAAAGCTTATTTTAATAGAATAGCTGACAAGGTGTAGCACACTGATGAACTAAGAGACGGTTTGAGAGAACTGCTTGGTTTTGATGATAAATAAGGAGGAACAGTAATATGAATACGATAATCTGTAAGTAGCTAGCAAAATACAAAGACAAAAACGGGAAGATCATTGGTTACCGTTTAGTAGATTCCCAAGGAAATCAGAAAGACATCAGATAGAATGATTTAAAAAATGCAATATCGAATGGAACAGTAAAGGTTACAAATCTATCATTAACTAAAAATGGCAGGTTAATAGAGATAGATGAAAGACGCAATAATGTGAACGTGGAAGTCGTCGAAAAAATGAACGCAAAGACAAAAGAAAAACTTTATAATCTTCTAGAAGATAAAAGTAACCTGTTTGTAGTTGTAACAGGACCGCGTGAAAATGAGATATTAGAAATAACTCATGATTATAAAGAGGCATTAGAAAAAAAGAATGACTTAGCAGATGTTTTAGATACTTATGATCCTGACCCATATTGTACAGGTGAATTTGAGATATATATAAAGATTTATGATAAAGACTTGAATTTAATTAGAAGTACAGGTAATGAGTATTATTGGGTGAGATTGGGTAAACATCCAGATATCTTAGCTAAAGTGACTTACAAAGATTTGGCAAGCTTTTTGTATGATGAAAATATACTTTATAAAAGTGATAAGACCCATGAAGATTATATATTTATTGATACCGATTGCGGAAAAGACAAGAATGAAATAATAGACTATGCAAGAAAAATGGCCAAACAGTATTTATAGAGTGAAGGAAGAAGGGAATATATAGAGCCCTTCATAAGATATGAGTATCGCGATAATGACGATGATGGACCAATAATAGATAGAAAGCTTGCTAGCCTTGATAAGGAGGAACAGTAATATGAATACTAGACAGACAAGTGAAACATTCCTAAAAGCAAATGAGGACCTGGCGAATAAAGTGTTAAGACAGGTTGGAATAGATAAACAGTATAAATTTTATGTAGAACGCAAGGAATCTTTCTATCCGTGGAAATTATATTGTGGCGGAAAAATAATTGGAAAGGGCGTATCTGTAGAAGGAGCAGTTTATAACTGGATTGACAGTTTAAGTGTAATAAATCGTTGTAGACCTAATGAACGCATTTAGATGCAAGTTGAACAGTGGAAAGAAGCAGTCGGACAGTTAAAGAAAGAGAAATTCCTTAATATACCTGCAAAGCCATTAACCAAGGCAGAGCAGACCAAAAGATTAAATGAAATACTTAAAATTGTGTTTAAGGGGACCCCATATGAAAAATACGGTCAGTTTAAAGGGGCCTCGTAGAAAAATGATATGTTTACGATCTATAGAGGACAGAACCCAATCGTAAAAGCTGATTCAATAGAAAATGCAATTAAGGGCATGGCGATGGTGGCTAGTGACCGAAAGCAGAAAGAGTATTAGAGATTGTGGATTCAGGTATTCTTCAGATATATAAGTTGAAGGGTGTGAGAAAAATGACAGAAGTTTACGAGCAAGTAAATCAGATCATAGATAGTGAATGGCAAAACTTTATGTTGGATGAGAACAAGGCAAAGTTGATAAGACCGACTGCAAAGGATTTTCCATCCAAAGAAATGTTGTACAAGCATTACACACAGACAGGAAATTAGAGTTTGGCTTTTACAAAAAGGTGCTAGATAGATAATGCGAATAGTCAGATGATAATGTGTTCTCAAAGTTTAAAAGGGCGGGACGAATATAAAAATGTGATATACACTTGCAGAATGGCAATACGTAGAAAGGATACTAAGGTTTAGATGAGCCATGACGCATTTGTGGTTTATATTCCAGTAGGAAAATATTGTTTGACAGCTATAAAAGTTGTGCCAGCATTTCATAGAGCAGAAATTCAGTTTATAAGATAGATGCTTCCTAGTGAAGTAAGATAAAGACAATAAGAAAAGAGGGATAGTTATGTATTTTGTATTGAAAGCAGTAGATAAAAAGATCAATGCTGATGGAGAAGCAGTAGAATACTTATTACAAAATGAAGGTGGACGCTAGGCTTGGTATAAGGTCGAAGATATTAAGTTGGCAATAAGAAATGGGCAACTCATAGTTTAGAATTTGACCTTGACGAATGATGACAGGCTGCTAATGAATTTCAAGAAAGCGTTAGACCTTGAAAAAGATGCAAAAAATGTTCAAGAGGAAGTCATTAGAATTCAGTTGAAGAATATAATGAAATTTGTGGCAGTGGGATACAGTATAAGCGGAATAGTGACCTATCAAAATGGTGAGATAAGCTGTCCAGAAAGTATGATTGACAAGCTGAAAGATGAGATTTCCGAATATGAGGAAAGGTTTAAAAAGCGGAAACCCAAGACAGTCATAAATTTTCTGGATGAGGTCGTAAAGGAGCAAAAGGCGCAGTGGCTTAAAACCCCTGATCTGTATGTAATAGGTAATAAAAGCAATGTTTAGATGGCACTTGCAGATGTGATATTAGATGAAATCCGTAGAAAATGCGGTGGAATCATAAGTAGCAGGGTTGAAGCTGCTTAGCTGTTTAACAGTACCTTAGAAGAAATCATGTAGAGTGGCAGTGTTGATCTTAGTGATGAAATAGATCTCAATGAGATAAGAAACCTCGTAATAGAGAAAGCAAAGCCTACAATGTTTAAGCAGCTTCAAGGTTCCTGGAATGAGCATGGTGAAAATAAGAAATACATCGACGTTGATTTTAAAGCAATCTAGGAAAGTGTTGAAAGCGGGGCAAAGACCTTAGGGGCCGGAGCAAAAAGGATTGGAACATCCATTAAGCAAGGTTATGACAGCATTGATAAAGAGGAATTGAAAAAGAACCTTTCAGATACAATAAGTAATTTGGAAGGTACACTGAAAATGTTAAATGAGAGCGAAGCGGCGACTAAAGCAAAACAGGCTGCAAAGTCAGGGCTAAAGGGTTTATTTGGAAAGCTGAGACAAGGTGAAAAACAATGATAAAATGTAAGTGCTTAAAGAAATACTATGATAAAAACGGGATCATCATTGGATATCTAATAATGGATAGTAATGGAAGAACAGTTGAGGTTAAAAAGGACGTTTTGAAAAGTTGGATATAGACGGGTAAAGTTGAGGTAGTGAATCTCACATTATCTTAGGATGGTCGCTTAGTAGATGCTGCAAAACCCAAGGAAAAGGTAGAATCAAAAAAATATATATGGGGAATCGAGGATAATTATATAAACGAAGCTGAAAGAAAGAAAAATGAATACAGACAAAAGAAGGAAAAGCTGGAAAGAATATTGATAAATCTCCTATGTGCAATACTTTTAGATGAAGATGGAACAGTCAGTATAATTTAGAATAGCTGGGTATTTAGATGGCGAAAAGCAGATAGAATATAGTTTATGAGGGCTGACGGATAGAGCTATGATAGTGAGCTAGTAGAAAAGTACAGGAAAGCCTTTGCAATATATGAAAAGCTATTAAAAGAAAATAATGGCAATAAAACTTAGGCGACAAATATATATAGTGGCATCGAATATATTCTTACAGAAAATAAGGACTAGCACTTATATGAAATGATAAAACCTACCGGTTTAATAAAGGGGCCTGTAAAATATTATTAGAGAGTAAGTTGCAATCGTCAGTTGATATTAGATAGCTTTACATATGAGTTGGAAGACCTATTAGAAGAATGTATGTATGATCTAATGGATAATATCTTTAAGAAGAAGGGGACTGACGTTAAAGAGTACGAAGTGCTTAGTATGCTGAACGCTCGGAAAGTAATAGAGTTGTTTAAACGTCATGGAAAAGGCGGTATTCCAAAAGTAAAAGGCATTGATATAAATTATGAAGACCTAATGCAATGTGCAGATAATGCTTTAAAGAACCTGATAAAAAGATATACTTAAGAGAGGAGGGATTATCATGAAACCTGTGATATACAAATAGTTGGAGAAATACAAAGATAAAAACGGAAAAATCGTCGGTTATCTTTTGAAGGACAGTCAGGGTAATCAAATGCAAATAAAGTAGCAAGACCTTAAAAAGCAGATTAAAACGGGAGCAATAAAGGTGATAAACCTGACTTTGACCAAGGATGACCGTTTAGTAGATGGAGCGACAGAAAAGCCAAAACAGGAAGAAATTTCAAATAAAAGACCTGATCACCTAAAAGCTAGCAGATACGTTTGTGGTGAAATCAGGCTTGATAAAGAGGGCCTTTTAGGATATATCGTTTATAATAAGAAAGCTGAATACGATTTAATGTAGAACGACTTAGAGTTATCATAGAATGACGATGTTCTTCATATTATGGAACCCTCAGAATTAGTGAAGAGCATAAGGTTTGGATTTTAGTACGTTAATGCCTATATAGATCTAAACGGTAAGTTGGAGATAAATTATAAAGACCTTTAGAAGTCATATGAAATTTCTAAGGGCATGAGCAAAGAGTTGAAAACACTGATTCCAAATAAAAATGATGCAGGAATGTTGTTATGGGAATCATAGCTTGTAAATGATAACTTAGATACCTTAATAAAAATAAATGGAAACAGGCAGTAGGACTTTGTAAAAGCGTGTATAGCAATTCAAGAACTGGTAGGAAAAAATATAGAATATATAATGGCTGCGTCTGCGAAGATGTTGAACAGTTTTGCAAGAAGATATTCTTTTAAAAAATATCAGAAAGATACGAAATCTATTTAGAGAATGATTTGTACCCCGAAATACATAAGAAAAAACGCAAATATCATTCAGGATTGGTTTAATAGCTACGAAGCTGTAAAACAAAACTTCTACAGTGATAGTAGGGGGCAAAATTCTAAGATCAGTGAAATAGAAGATAGGTTGATTAAGAAAATAGTTGGATGCTTCAAATTAGAACTTCCTGAAGGGTTGATGCGTCTAAGTCTAAAAGTCGATGATGATAGTTATGTTTATGCTTTGGTGACAAATGAAGAGCAGGTCAAAAATGCTATAGTATATATGGTAAAACATCTTGGAATATTTGAAATGACGGCAGAATATATAAGAAACGCAAGCTAGATTGACGAAATTGAGATGGCATTTTATAATTGGTTTAACCTCAAAATAGAAAGCGAGACCTTACAAGAAAAATAAGATATAGATGATTTTATGAGTCCCCGGCGTTAGTTGAGAAACTGACGTTGGGGATAGTTTATTTTGCCGAAAAATATTGATATAACAAGAAAAAACTGCGTCAAAATAAAGCTTTTAAGAAAGGTTGATTTTTGGAATTTCGGCGTTATAATCACCCTACCGAAAAACTTACAAAAAGTTGCAAGGAGGTTAAACATGCGTTACGGATATGCACGCGTTTCTACAATCCAGCAGAACCTTGACCGGCAGGTAGAAGGCATCCAGAAATACGATGATAGCATTTCTGAAAGTAATGAAAATCTGTTTGTAGAAAAGATCAGTGGTAAAAAGTCAGTGGATGAACGTGAGGAATATAAGATTCTTCGACGGGTTCTCCGGCCGGGTGATGAACTCGTAATTGACGCGTTGGATAGATTAGGGCGTACAAAGCAGATCGTCAAGGAAGAAGTGGAATATTTCAAGAAAAAAGATTAACTATTAAAAGTCAACCCCAAAAAATGAATGGTGGAGGTGAAAAAGAGATGGAGCAAAAAAGGTATAGCAAAGCTGAGACCTTGTCAGGCCCCTGCTGGCTATTCGAGTAGTTGCACTCAAGCCGCTAAGCAATATGGCCGCTTGGATTTCTCCATAGAAAATATCAGACGAACCAACTTTTTGGCGGCGTGAGAAAGAGCGACATTGTAGTGCTTGCCCTCCGCCCGCTTCTTAGCAAGATAGGCAGCAAAGGTTGGGTCCCAATGGCAGACATACTTGGTCGCGTTGTAAAGGGCGTAGCGTAGATATCGAGAGCCACGCTTTTCCATGTGTGGGTAACAATTTTTGAGCTGCCCGGACTGGTAAGTGGAGGGGGACATCCCGGCATAAGCCAACAGCTTGTCCGGGGAGTCAAACCGGGTGAAGTCGCCAACCTCAGCAAAGATCATGGCGGCCATTCGGAATCCAAGACCTGGGATCGTGGTAATGGGAGAATGAAGTTCATCCATAATGGCTTGAATCTGCTCTTCAATTTCAACGATTTCGTCGTCCAGCTCTCGGATGAGCCGGATAGTGTGCTGCAATTCAAGAGACTTGGCGGGCATCCAGGAGCCAATAGAGTTTCTGGCAGCATCTCGGATTTCAAGAGCCATGTCCCGCTTGTAGTGGCCTTTGGAAGCTGTTTCGAGCAGTGCTTTCAGCCTCGTCAAATGGGCAGCGGCAATCTGTTTGGCACCGGGAAACTCCGCCAGCAGGGCGTAGACCGAGGCAATATGTAGAGACGGAACGAGCTTTTCCAGTTCGGGGAACAGGATGCAGACCAATCTGGAAATAGAGCTTTTCAGCTTGGCGCGATCTTTCACCTTGTCAAAACGGTATCTGGTCAGTGACTTTAACTCCTCGTTGTGGTATGCTGTATCCGTGTAGGGTTTGAGGCCCGCATCGGATAACAGCATAGAAGCAATCGTTCGCGCATCCACCCGGTCAGTCTTCGTCTTTCGCAGGCTGAGGCTCTTTCGGTAAAGATTTGTGCGCAAGGGGTTCAAGACATAGGTGGGTAGACCGTTGTCAAGGAGAAACCCGAGCAGATTGTAGCTGTAATGCCCAGTGGCCTCAAGCCCTACTTTTATTTTGTCCTGCGGGGTGGCACAAGTCTGGATTCTCTGCAACAGACAGTGAAAACCATCCATGTTGTTGGGAATTGTGAACACATCTACCAGAACTTCACCTTCAGAGCTGACGATGAAGCAATCGTGCTTATCCTTTGAGACATCAATACCAACAGAAATCACCATGACAAATCCCTCCAGCGGTAAATATGTGATGCTGCATCCACAGTACACCTTACTTTTGTAGCCTTGTTCCACATAAACCGTCTGGCGGTATTTAACTGATCAACAAAATTGTAAGGGGCTGTGGTTGGAACCTTTTTTGAACCATCTTGTGGTAGGAGAACCGTACCAATCCACAGCATCCCTTACAGTGTAGCACAGCCCTTGGAGAGGGGCTCTAAAAAACTACTACTCTATAATACAAGGAG
>ERZ1090878.360-NODE-360-length-25361-cov-11.066862_pt1 | contig 25361 bp, 32 predicted proteins | sample MGYA00478473_ERZ1090878 | MGnify/ENA primary metagenome ERZ1090878 (study PRJEB33644, sample SAMEA5815720) | chicken gut metagenome | biome: Chicken; feature: Gastrointestinal Tract; material: Caecum | place: Ireland | collected 2019-01-01 | study: A study of the... | reverse complement strand
GACATCGCTCAGTGTCTCGTGGGCTCGGAGATGTGTATAAGAGACAGGCTATAATGTTATCATAGAAAAAATGCTAGATATCATCAAGCAATTGGTGGTAGAGTACAATGTATTACGAAGAGTGGGTGGTTTAATGCATTTCTCAATCAGGTTGAGTGCAGAAGAAGAGAAGCTATTTAAACGTTATGCAAATTTTCATGGAATTTCTTTAGGTAAAGCAATGAAAGCTGCACTTTTGGAAAAGATTGAAGATGAGTATGACATAGCATTAGCTGAACGAGCACATGAAGAATACCTAAAAGATCCTGAAACAATCTCTCATGAAGATTTGATGAAGGAACTTGCGCTATGAGTTACACGAGAGATTTATCAATAGGATCTCTCTTTTATTTTTATCTAATTATAAGTAAGCTCCTGAATGAACAGGGGCTTTTATTATGCCAAAATGGAGGTGGCTTAAATGGCTGAGGGGCTTAGAAAGCATTATCACCAGTACTACCTCTATGGCTTGAAGAAGTACTATGATGAAAGAAAACATTGTTTAATTAAGAAAGCAACGTTCCGCTGCATGATTTGTGGGAAGGAATACTACGAGGTATATGAAATGAATCCTGATCCACCTGGGTACAGAGGGAACAAGGCTTTGAATAAAGCGAGAAGCAGACGAAACGACAAATAGGAGGTGGGTGACATGACGTGAAAGAGAATTGGGAGCTTGCCTATGAAGATTATAAAAACGGGATGAAAAGAAAGGACATTGCTGAAAAGTATGGTGTCTCTATCAATACAGTAAAGTCCTGGCGACTGCGTCACTGGAACAAGCTAAAGGATGCACCCAAAAAAAGAAAAAGGGGTGCACCCCCTGGCAATAAGAATGCCACAGGTCCACCGGGTAACAAGCATGCTGAAAAGCATGGGTTCTACTCGAAATGGCTGCCAGAGGAAACCATCAAGATCATTGGCGAGATGCCAGACGATCCACTGGATCTGTTGTGGGACAATATCCAGCTTCAATTTGCAGCAATCATTCGTGCACAGAAGCTGATGTATGTTCGAGATCAGCAGGATAAAACGCTTGAGAAGATTGAGGTAAAGGACGGGAATGTGGTTGGAGAGCGTTGGGAGGTACAGCAGGCATGGGATAAGCATGCAAGCTTTATGAGTGCTCAAAGCCGTGCAATGAAGACGCTGGAAAGCATGATCAAGCAATACGATGAAATGCTTCATAAGAATTGGGACGCAGCGTCAGAAGAACAAAAAGCGCGTCTGGAGCTTCTTAAAGCACAAAAGATGAAGCTCGATACAGATAGTACAACTGGCGATGGTGAAAGCGTGGTTATTATTAATGACGTCTAAAGAAGTCCGCCTGAGTGACATCATCATTCCTAAGTTCCAGCCCTTAGTCAACGATCGCAAGCATATGCATCAGATCATTACGTCAGGACGTGCTGGTACCAAGTCTTCGTTCATGGCCATTGTAGTTATGTTCCTTCTGGTTAGCGATCCTCATGCAGCTGCGATTGTTATGCGAAAGCATCATAACAAGCTGCGCAAGACGGTGTTCAATGAATGCCAGCGTGCAATCACACGCTTAGGGCTTCGCAAAGGGCTATTCAAGATTACTAGAAGTCCGATGCAGATCACTTACAAAAAAACTGGAAGCACGGTCTATTTTACCGGATCTGATTCTATCGATGACACCAAAGGCATGATAGATGATCAAAATTCTATCAAGTTAGTTGTATTGGATGAATTGACAGAGTTTTTTGATAAGGGTGATGGTGAAGATGAGATAACAAACATTGTTGCCACTTTCGTTCGTGGTAACGATGATGATTTCCGTATGCTGTACCTGTATAACCCACCTAAGAATCCTAAAGCACCTGTCAATGAATGGTGTGCAAAGATGTCACTTCGTGATGATACGATCCATGTCCATACGTCTTATCTGGATGTTCCTGCAAGCTGGTTAGGTGCCAAGCTATTGGCGGAAGCCGAAGCTCTAAAAAGGGCGGATGAGAAGATGTTCCGCTGGGTTTGGATGGGAGAATCGGTGGGCTTGGATGATCTGATCTATTACATGTTCAGCGAGAACATACATTTTCGCTCTGTACCAAAGGATTCGCATTTCGTATATTATGCCATTGGTGTTGACTATGGCCAGATGAATGCGACAACCTATCAAGCTTATGGCTTAGATATGATCAGCAAGGAAATACAGGGCTTAGGTGAATACTACTATTCAGGCAGACGCGAGAATCGACAGAAGAGTCCATCGGATTATGCTGCGGACTTTCGTGAATTTGTAGATTTGCTTTATGCGCGTTATGGTAAGAAAGCAGTCTATGTGTATATCGATCCTTCTGCAAAAGGTCTGGCCGAAGAAATTAAACGTAAATGTCCCGAAGTCAGGGTTCGTGATGCAGACAATACAGTTGCGCTGGGCATCCAGCGTGTGCAAAAGTTGCTGTCGTTCAGACGGCTATTTTTATGCCCTGAACAAAGAGAACTGCAGGCAGAGATGTATTTGTATGCTTATGATGAAGACTCCATTGAGAAAGGCCAGGAGAAGCCTATCAAGGAAAATGATCATTGTGAGGACGCAACGCGTTACGCAGTGATGGGGATGTGGAAGGACATAAGAAAGGTACTGCCAATGCTTCGCGGAAAGGAGGATGAAAATGAGTAGCGAGATTATCAAATATCTGGAAAAGATAGGTCGTAAGACAGTAGAGGCAAGCTACTATGCCAAGATACAGGATTGGTATGACTGGTATCAGAATGGTGTTGATGAGTGGCATAAGACGACCTATTTTAACGGTATAAGTGTGGTCAACAGGAATATCAAGTCATTGGGTATGGCCAAGACAGTTTGTGAGACCTGGGCCAATCTGATGATGAACGAGAAAGTGCAGATCAATACAGGAAATGAACAGGGAACTGAAAGACTGAATGAAGTATTGAAGGCTAATAACTTCAGAGTCAAGGCCAATCAACTTTGTGAATTGTATTTTGCTCTTGGAACGGGTGCTTTTGTAGAATACCTGGACAAATCTGAAGTACGTATCGATTATGTTAATGCGGATCTTATTTATCCGCTTAACTGGGATAGTCGGGGCATACGAGAGTGTGCTTTTGGGAGCCGTGTTCATCAGAACGCTGGTGATTGTATTTACTTGCAGCTGCACTTGCTGAATAGCCAGGGTAATTACATCATTGAAAATCATATGATCATGGATGATGATATGGGTGATTTCAAAGAAGTTGACCTGCCTCCTGGAATGGCTCGAAGCATTCAGCTTGGCACTTCGATTCCATGCTTTCAGATTCTAATGCCTAACATTGTCAATAACGTGGATATCAAAAATCCATTGGGTGTCAGTGTCTATGCGAACGCAATCGACTGTCTGAAAGAAATTGACACGACATTCGATGCACTTGATGTGGAAGTTAGCACAGGACGTAGAATGGTCTTTTTGGCCAGCCAGTTGTTTTTTACAGATTCAAATGGTGACATTCGCAATGTTATTGGTCAAAAGGAAACGGTACTTAGATTCATCGGTGATGTTGATGATACAAAAGATTCACTGATCCATGATTTTTCACCTGCTTTGCGTATTGCGGATCTCAAAGATGCACTGCAATTCCAGCTAAATCTTTTAAGTGAGAAAACAGGTATGGGTACTAATCAATTTGAATTCACCGCTAAAGGAGTGAAAACGGCCACAGAGGTGATTTCAGAGGATTCAGACTTGTATCAGAACTTAAAAAAGCACGAGATCATTCTTGAATCTGCTTTGGTCGGCATGATTGAAGCTATTTCCTATCTATCTGGAAAGGTTGGTCAGCCTATTGCTTTAAATGAGATCACGATTGAGTTTGATGACTCAATCATCGAAGATAAGGATGCGGAGAGAAAGCAGGATGCAGCTGATTTGGCCAACGGAACGCTTAGACCAGAAGAATATCGGGCTAAATGGCGTAATGAAACGCTTGAGGAAGCTAAGAAAAATCTTCCTGAGCAGGCGGATGTTTTACCATGATCTCTCCTGAAGAGCTGGAAAGATACGGCTATGAGCATGAAAGGATCTTCTTAGATCTTGAGCAACGAATTTTAAAGGATATTGTGCGCCGAATAAAGAATGCTGGAGTGATAACACGATCAGCAGATTTTCAGCTTAACCAGCTTAAGAAACTGGGATTTAGCGATAAAGATATCAGGTCCATGCTGACAAAAGCCTTGGATGACTCTGATCAGTATGTCGAAGAGCTTTATAGTGTCGCTCTGGAGACAGATTACATCAGCTCTAAAGCGCTATATGAAGCAACTTCAACGGTATTTGTCCCTTTTGATAAGAATCGCTTTTTGCTAGGACTGGTTGATGCTGCCAAGAAGCAGACACACAATGAAATGCGGAACATGACGCAATCGCTAGGATTTGTGGTTCAGGGTAAAGACGGACCTCAGATACTCAGTCTTTCTCAGTTTTATCGTCATACGCTGGATCAGGCAATTACTGATATCATGGCTGGAGCATTTGACTATAACACAATGCTGAGAAAAGCCGTCAAGCAAATGAAGAATTCAGGAATACGTTGGATCAATTATGAATCCGGATGGCATAACCGCATTACTGTTGCAGCCAGAAGAGCGGTGATGACCGGGATTGCTCAGATGTCGGTGGCAAATGCAGAAAGAGTGGCCAAGCAGCTAAATACGGATAAATATGAAGTTTCTGCACATGCCAACGCTAGACCAACCCATGCAGTATGGCAAGGTGGCATTTATACACGTAAGCAACTCGAGGAAGTATGCGGATTGGGATCCGTGACTGGACTGTTAGGTGCCAATTGTTACCACACCTATTATCCATTTATTGAAGGCATATCTAAAAGAGCCTATACTGACGAACAGTTGAAGGAATGGGCCAGCCAGGATAAGAAAATGTATAATGGCAAGGAGTACACTGGATATGAAGCTAAGCAGCGTATGAGACAACTAGAAACCAATATGCGTGCTCAGCGCGAAGAAATTGCTCTTCTTAAAGAAGGAGAAGGTGGCTATCTTGATATTTTATCTGCACAAAGCATCTATCGTAAGCAAATGGCTGATTATGCTGATTTCGCTAAATTCTTTAACATGAAGCAGCAAAAAGAGCGTATCTACATGGACGGGTTAGGTAAACTGGCTCCCGCAAGCTGGAAGAATAGTTATCCTATGACAGATGCCAAGAAAGATGCTATAATTGAAAGTAAGTTAAGAAGTCTGCTAAAAAAAGAAAAGGCCATTTACCATAAAAAGCCGAGCCCCATTGATTTAGATAAACTTCTTTTTGACGATGTGCATGTTAATCAGCAGAGAGAACACAATATCAGCTTTGAAGAAGCAAAAAGCTATATTCGAGATGCTCTATTTTCATGGACAGTCTGGGAAGGAACATTTGAAAATTATTATGGTGAAAAAGGAATAGTATATGTCGATCTAAAAAAGATGAGTATAAGAACTGCATTTTCAGAAAGAGAATTTACTGAAAACGTTAAGGAAGCAATAGAGGTGTTCAAAAGTGGAAAAAAATAAGAATGAGTGGTACTGCCCTCTATATCAGAAAAACATAGAAGACATTACTTGTTTAATTGTACAGGAAGTTGTCTCTGATTGTCTTAAGCCGACTGTGCTTCCTGAGTTGATTCAGAAGAAAGATTACAAGTCTTATTGTTTGGAATGTCCGCATTATCCTAATGGTTACATTGGTGATGATTAGAACGGAGTGATTTTTGTGTCAGTACAATTTAAAATAATCTATAAAATATTATCTATTCTCGAAAAAAGCATGAACTGTGAGGAGTTTGATGTAGATAGACTGAGTCCAGAAGCCTTAAACATTACTTATGCCATGTGGACAAACATCCTTACCATGCTTTATGAGGAAAAGCTGATCAAAGGAATTGAGATCAAAAAATATGTTGATGAAGCAAAAACGGTCATTGTCAATTATCGTAACATTCAAATAACAATGCGCGGATTAGCTTATTTAGAAGAAAATTCGCTAATGCAAAAAGCTAAGAATTTAGCCAAAGGCATTGTCGATATTGTTAAGTAGCACCTATCGGTGCTTTTTTTGTTGACTGAGGCGGGCAACTCGTTAAACTGCGGCCATCCAAGTGAGAGCGACTCACGTAAATAAAGCGTAGGAGGTTTTAGAATGAAAAGAGAAGATTTACAAGCTATTGAAGGATTAACCGATGATCAAATCAACAATATCATGAATCTCCATCAGAAGGACGTCACTGATTGGAACAAGCGCTTAAATGATCAAAAAGAGGAAATTACCAAACGTGATACGACGATCTCAGATCTGAGCGAAAAGGTAAAAAAATTCGATGGTGTTGATGTAGAGAAACTTCAGAACGATATTCGCGATATGGAAGAAAAGCATAAGAAAGAACTGGCTGCTAAGGATAGAGATTACGCTAAGAAGCTGTATTTTGATAAGCTACCTTTTGCCAGTAATCTGGCAAGGCAGGCAGCAATGGCTGAATTTGACACCAAAGACTTTAAGTTTGAAAATGGAAAGTTCTTAGGTGCCGATGATTATATCGCGGAATTGAAGAAAAGCGATCCATCCGCATTTAAAACTGATGAACCGAATGGTCCTACTGGAATTCAGATCAGTACAGGAATGGAGCATGGCGGTTCTACAGGAAAAGATGATGATCTGGATGGTGTGACAAAGAAATTTATGGAGCTAAATCCGGATATTAAATTGTAGAAAGGGGAAGAAATATGCCTAAAGCAAATGGTGGAACGCATGAACTGCAGGAACGTTATTCCAAGCTGGTTCTTGCTAAATTAAGAAAGACATCTATTTTTATTGGCTTATTCAATAAGCGATATGAAGGAAATCCGACTGCAGGTGCAGTTAAGATTCCTGTACGTGATACAGAAGTGGCAGTCAAGGATTATGATGTAGTCAAAGGTGGGGAGCTGTCTACATCCGCGACAACTTATAAGACGTTGCCAATCGACAAAGACAAGTATGTCAATGAATTAATTGACGGATATGAAGCAGCGGCTGTTCCAGATAATCTGGTGGCTGATCGTTTAGACTCAGCAGGTTATTCGATGGGTATTTCTTTAGATAGTGAACTGGTTGATTTACTGGTAACTTCGGGTACGGCTAGTGCCAATACAACGGCTTTGACTAAAGATACGATCTATGCATCAATTGTAGATGAAGTGCAGGCTTTAAAGAAAAAAGGCCTGTCAGTTAGTGAATTATGGCTTGCTGTAACGAATGATACTTATGGTCTCCTGCTTAAATGTCCTGAGTTTATCAATGCTTCGGATTTAGGTATGCAGGTTGTCCAGAACGGCCTTGTTGGTCGCATTGCGGGTCTTAATGTATATGAGACAAACAACATTCCCGATGAGGATAATGTAGAATACATCATTGGTAACACGGTATTCTGCCACTTCGTTGATGAATGGAAGAAACAAGTCTCTGTTGAAGATCTTAAAGACGGTTCTCATATTGGTGCATCCGCAGTCCAGGGTCGCCGAGTTTATGGAGATATGATTTCACGACCTGAAACAGTTACTGTTAAAAAAAAACAGTAATGGGTGAGATTACAGATGGTGCGGGTATCGCAGCAAATCTTTCAGCTGTTCCAGCAGCTACAGATTGTTACGGTAAGCAATCATCTGAGCTTGGAACAGTCGATTTCAGCAATGGTATTCTCACCGGTACGTTGAACAAGGTGACGGAATACACCGGTTTCAATGCTTCGGATACATCAGAACAGTCTGGATACTATCTGGCTTTCCAATATGATGGAGATGAGGAAATTAAAATGTATGTCAGTGATCCTGAAAAACAGGCTACAGTTGATAAGGCTCCAACGGTCAATGTTGTGTTCCTTGGCTCTACGAAAGCGAAAGCCCAGAAAGCTGTTCTGCATCTGGTAAAAGAAGAAACAGAAACGACTGTTCCAATGACCGGTATTACATTTAAGTAGGTGATTCATATGCAGGCGGTGAGCTATGAATTTTATGAGAGTGAGTACTTTGGTGACCTGATTCCACGGCCTTCCTGGTACAGGTGGGAATCGCGTGCCTTTACAAAGGTTATGCACAACACTTTTGGAAATGAGGATGATTCTGCTATCTTAAAGAAATGTATTTGTGCGGTAGCAGAATATCTATATCAGCAAGATCAGATTGCGAGAATGTCATTAGGAATCAAAAGTGAATCGACTGATGGCCACTCCGTTACATTTGATAAAGCAAATGCCAGTCAGCAGGCGCAATCCATATCACATATATGTCTGGAGTACCTGGCTGATACAGGCCTAATGTATCCGGGAGTTCATAAATGTTAGACGCAAGTGATACCATTACTCATGTTTTCAAGGAACTCAACCAGGAGACAAGACAGTATGACTGGCACAGTGAAGTGATTGATGGATGTTCGTGGTTTCGGGAAGAAAAGAATGCCATGGAAGATAAAAGCTTTATTGTTCAGGATATCATTCATGTCCGCATCCCGCTGTTCAATCGGGAGAAGATCCCTGCCATCAGGTTAGGAGATATCCTGATCAGAGGCGAGGCGGATATCCGGTATTTGAGTGCAGGTAAGATCCGTGAGAGTTATCCTGATAGCTTCACCGTATCCTCCTGTACCTACAATCTGAAAAGCACGGCATATAGCCGACATATCAGGTGTAGCGGAACATGAAAGGAAATTTCAAGGTCAAAAAGCCTGCGGATAAAACCGTTAAGGTCAAAGTGGAAAACGGTACATTTTGGGCAACGTTACAATGGGCTACAGGATTTGCATCTAAATATGCAGGCCAGTTTTATCGAGCACAAGTATTCGTTGATCAGGAGGTCATTCGATTATCGGATCCATTAACACCTATGAGAACCAAGACGTTGATTCGTTCCGGAGAAACAGGGACTACCTTTGGCAGTGGTCAAGTGCAATATAACTCACCTTATGGACGCTATCAGTACTATGGAAAAGTCATGGTAGGTAAAGCGCCAAAGAAACTCACCAATCGAAATTTAACTTATGAAGGAGCACCCCAAAGAGGTGCTCTTTGGTTTGAAAGAATGAAAGCAGCCAATCTCGAAAGTATCAGGAAGGGGGCAGAAGATTATGCTACCGGAAAAAATAAATAAGACCAAGATCGAAGCGATTCGGGAATATTTCAACCAATGCCCACTTCTACGGGGTGGTCTGTTGAATATTGATTATCTGGAAAGTTCGCCACTCCAGTATTCGATCAATTCTCAAATCATTTCTAATCCTGTTGTCCGTCAGTATGTAGACGGCATGTCGCTAAGACAATATGTATTCAATTTCATGTCTTCAGAGATCAGAAGTCCGGATATTATCGATCAGATCGAAGCGTGTGGATTTTATGAACAGCTCGAAGACTGGATCACGGATAACAATCGAAAGCACATTTTGCCTGATATTGCAGGAGTACAGCGGATTGAAGTGATCAGTCCAGGCTATATGTTTGATGCAGAAGCATCTACGGCACTCTATCAGATTCAGTGTCGTGTTCTTTATTTGAAGGAGGATTAATATGCCAGAAACAGTTTTTAAGGGACTAGTGACCCGAGACAAAAAGGTTGCCTTTATGGAAGTACTGAATGGTTCTGAAGCTGGGAAAGGAACTTATACGAGAATGTCTAAATTCACTGACATGGGAAAATCCAGCAATCCTAATGAATATTCACGTAAGTATGTTGATGAATCAGGAGAAGAAACGGATGTAACAGGGTATTCTCCATCTATCTCATATACTTTTGACCAGTACACGGATAACGCGGTCCATTCTGAAATCATTGACATTACTGATAATGAAAAAGTAGGCGATGCTGCGGTTAGAAATATCATCATTGTAGACTTTACTAGTCCGGTCACTGGGCAGGATGGCCAATATAATGCAAAAAAACGTGCCTATTCGGTCGTTCCGGATGCTGATGGTGATGATGCCAATACTTACACTTACTCAGGCACGTTTAGATCTAAAGGATCTGCAGAGGACGTGGTTGTTACTGTGTCTGCAGATGGCCAGACATGTACGATCGTAACACAGTCAGAAGAATAGCAGGAGGATGAGAGCCGATGAGCCAGGAATACAAGATTCCAGTTTGGAAAATCAATGGTTTAGAATTGCCGTTTGATTTTGAAGATGAGAATTATATGGAACGTTATGCAAGAGCGTTCGAACATATGAAAGAATCTGCCAAAAATGAGCCTAAAACAGGGATGCGCCATGAGTACATTCATTTTTATTGTGACGTTTATTATCAGTTGTTTGATGAACTTTTTGGGAGAGGGACATCAGATAAGCTCTTCAATGGGCAGAGGAATATGCGACTTTGCGATGAAGTATTTGATAGCTTTTTAAAGTTCGTCAGAAGCACTATGAAAGCTTCGCAGGATTATACAGTTGCCAGGAAGCAATATTATCACAATTTCAATCGGCCACAGCCAAATCGTCAAAAAAAGAAAAGAAGATATAATTAATGAACCTTCTTTTACAGAAGTTTCCGTGCGAACTGATGATCCATGAAATGGCTTATCCGATTGAAACAGATTTTCGTATCTGGATCGAATTGAACGAGGTGCTTCTTGATCGGATGGCGGATACACAAGATATTGTGAAATGTGTGCTAAGTATTTTCAAGGATTCCATTCCTGAGGATATCGAAGCCCTTTTTGAGCAGGTCGGTTACTTTCTGAACTGTGGAAAGCAAAAAGAAATCGAGAACACTATCAGACGCAGAAAGCAGGTATTTTCATTCACTGCGGATATGGATTATATTGTTTCTGCGTTTCAGGAATTCTACCAGATAGACCTTTTTAATATTGGATATATGCACTGGTGGAAGTTTAACCTATTGCTCTGTACGCTCAATTCAGAGTGTGAGTTGAAGCAACGCATTAGGTATCGCTCAATTGATGTCAGCAAGATCAAGAACGCTAAAGAAAGGAAAATGGTGCGAGAGATCCAACAGGCCATTGCTCTGCCGTCTGTTGAAATGACTGACGAAGAGATCGCATCCGTATTCTAAAATGAGTAAGATCAAATTTCCACCCTATAAAAGAGAGTGGTACAAATGTCCGTATTGTGGTAAGAAACTGCTGATTTATGATAATACAGCCAAGTGCCACAATGTCTATGTAAAATGTAAGTATTGTGGAAAAGAAGTAGAGGTAAGAATTTAGTGCATTAGAGAGCCCGTGAGCCGTGCATACAGATGCCTTTTTGAAAGGAAGGGATAAGTATGGCAGCTGATGGGTTTTTAAATTTTAATACTAAGATTGATGAATCAGGCTTTAATTCAGGATTAAGTAAGCTGGCTTCTAATGCAGCTAAAGGCATTGCTGCAGTTGGCTCAGCAGTAGGTGGCATGAGTGTTTATGCTATCAAGGTAGGTAGTGATTTTGAGGCTGCTATGAGCCGTGTGCAGGCGATTTCAGGCGCTACAGGATCAGAGCTTGAAGAGCTAACAGAAACCGCCAAACAGCTAGGAATTGATACGAAATTCAGTGCAACAGAAGCTGCGCAAGCTATGGAAAACTTGGCAAGTGCTGGTTTTGATACGAATGAGATCATCGCAGCGACTCCAGGTATGATGGATTTGGCTGCAGCTGCAGGAGAGGATCTGGCAAACAGCGCGGATATTGCAGCAAGTACTTTAAGAGGATTTGGCTTAGAGGCGAGTGAAGCTGGTCATGTGGCTGATGTTCTGGCAGAAAATGCCAATCGAACCAACGCTGCAGTAGCAGATACCGGTGAAGCGATGAAGTACATTGCACCGGTTGCGCATGCGATGGGCATTAGTTTTGAAGAGTGTGCGGCCGCAGTTGGTTTGCTTGCCAATGCAGGTATCAAAGGTGGCCAGGCAGGTACGACCTTACGTAGTGCTTTGACACGATTAGTTAATCCTACTGAAGAAATGACTGAAACCATGGATGCATTGGGCATGAGTTTTTTCGATTCAGAAGGAAAAATGCTATCCCTGAGCGAGATCATTCGAGTACTTCAGAAAAGTACTGCCAATTTAACGGAAGAGCAACGTAACCAGGCTTTAGCCACTATCTTTGGCCAGGAAGCTTTGTCTGGTATGCTGGCTTTGATTGATGCAGGACCAGAACAGCTAGATGAACTGACTAATGCCTTTGAAAACTGTGAAGGGGCTGCTGCTGATACCGCTGCAGTCATGAATGATAACCTGCAGGGCTCATTTTCAACGTTACAGAGTTCTTTAGAAGCTTTAGGTATTGAGGCTTATGAGAAGTTTGAAGAGCCACTGAGACAAGCCTGTGAAGCCGGTATAGAAAGCGTTGAAGAACTAACGCGAGAGATGAAATCAGGAAAACTATCTAAAGCAACTGAGAAAGTAGCCGAAGGGTTTGGAGATCTGATTGAGTTAGCCGCCGATTTAGCTGCTAAAACAATTCCGGTTTTGGTTAATGCACTTGCATTGGTCATTGATCATGGTGAAGAGATTGTGACAATTGTTGGCATGATTGGGGCAGCTATCGTGGCGGTAAAAGCAACGCAAACCATTTCGGGCTGGGTATCTGCTTTTCAAACTGCAAGTAGCGCAGTAGATGCTTACAATGTCAAATTGCTAGCTTGTACTATGGCTGGCCAGTCGTTTAATGGCTCTTTGAATTTGATGCAGACTGCTGTAGGGTTATTTACCGGGAAGGTAAACCTGGCAACAGCAGCACAAACCGCATTTCAGGCCGTATCTACAGCATTAGGTGGACCGGTTGGAGTGGCTGCGGCAGCTATCGGGGCTTTAGGTGCTGGTTTCGTAGCATTGGCCATGAATGTTGAGACAGCAAATGCTGCCCATCAGAAAAATATGCAGGCCATGCAAGATGAAATTGATGCATTTGAAGATCTCAAAGCAGCCCAGGAAGAATCTTTAAAATCAAACCTAGCAGAAATAAATAACCTGGAAAGTCTGAATGCTGAATTACAGACACTTGTGGATGCAAACGGCCGTGTTAAAGAAGGTTATGAAGCTAGAGCCAATTACATTGTAGGAGAATTAAATGAGGCCCTTGGATTAAATATGCAGCTCACCAATGGTGAAATTCAGGGCTATAACGAATTATCCAGCAGCATTGACACCATGATTGCCAAAAAACGTGCGCAGATTATCCTGGAATCTCAGGAAGCCGCTTATAAAGAGGCTTTGACAAACGTGACTGAGGCACAAATTGAGGCAAATAAAAAATTGGATGAATACAACAAGATAAAAGCTGAAAATGATGCCAAAATCATAGAGTTGGAAAAGCAAAAAGCCGCTGCGACTGGCTATGCAGCCATGTCAATCCAAGATGAAATTAATAGCCTTCAATATCAGACCATTACAGCTGAAGCTGAGTACAATAAACAGCAAGAGGTTGTACAGGGCTATTATGATGCAATCAATACTTATGAGACCAATGCTACTCGTTTAGCTTCTGATAATGCAGAGGAAATCGCTAAAATTGAAAGTAGTGTTGTTGCATCGAAAGCGAACACCACTGCTGGTAAAAAAAGAGAGCTGGAAGAACAGAAACGCAATGAAGAAAGTTATCTGGCATACCTTGAAGAAACCTACAAAAATTCAAATGATGAAATTGAACTTCAGCAAATCGAAAGTCAGAAACGCAAAATTCAAAATATAGACAATGAATTGAATGCACTGACATCAACTGTCGAGGGAGAAATACCTACTTTTGGTGGAGCTTTTAGAGACCTTATGAACGCTGGAATTTCTGCGGCAAGTGATGAAGCTGGAGGGTTTTACACGGTTGGACAGGAAGCAGGTCAGGGATTGAAGAACGGTCTTTCTTCTACTATTTCAAGCATTGCAAATACGGCTGCTAGTGCAGTAAGGCAAGCAATCGATGCAGCACGTGCGGAGCAGGATTCACACTCACCATCAAAAGAATGGGAAAAACTTGTTGGGGAATCTGCTGGTGAAGGGATGGCTGTCGGTTTAGATAATAGCCAGAAAGTGGTTAACTCTTCAGTCAAAGAGCTAGTGGCTGGAGCAAAGAGTCAGGCAGAAAAATTGGCAAAAGGGTTTCAGGATCTGCTTTCAACGGGTCATCTGGAAAGCTATATTGCTGATTTGAGAAGTAAGGCACAAAGCAATGCCTATACATTTGGAAACGTCGCTTCAATGCCATCTTTAAGCTATGCTAACAGTCCAGGACAGACAGGACCTCAGACCATTTACCAGATTGAGCAGAGTTTCTATAACAATGGAACGACCAAACCGTCAGAGGCCGCACAGGAAATGGTAGATGCTGCACGGAGAATGGAGTGGAATAAAAAATGAGGCGGTTTATATATACAAATATTTTAGGCAAGTCGATAGAGTTTAATCGGGAAACTGGTTTTATGCTGACAAGCATTGATAGCCTATCATCAAATGATGTTACGATTAATGAGGTATCTGGATCAAGCCAGGTTGGGGCAACAGCTACAAGCCAAAAGATAGTTCCTAAGACCATTACCTTTGAAGGCGACTTTCCTTATTCGTGGTCAAGAAGACGAACGCTCATTGATACAATCGCACCTGGCATTAATGCGCGGATCCGTATGATTGATGAAGATAATAACTTTGATGTTTTTATTGATGGCATGCCTAAAAGAAGTCCTTATATTTCTGAGGATAAAGTCTATCAAACATTCCAATTTCAATTTTATTGTCCTTTTCCCTTCTGGCAGGAAACAAGCTATACGAATCTTAAATTCACCCAGTATATTTCGCATTTTCGTTTCCCAAGATCATTTTCCAACACTGTTTACTGGAAAATTTCGGAAAGACAGATGCTGGTTATTGACACGATTGAAAACAGAGGAACCTTGCCAACTGGATTCGAAGTGACTTTTAAAGCTGAGACGGCTGTCACCAGCCCCGAATTACTCAATATTGAAACTCAGGAGATTCTAAAGATGAGTAGTGACTTTGTATTGCAGGCAGGGGATACTTTAGTAATTAGCACTTATGAGGGAAGAAAGACAGTTACTTGGACTAGGGCAGAGACAGGTAAACCGGAAAATGCTTTTCAGTATTTAACTGATGAGAGCGTCTTCTGGCAGCTGCAGCCTGGCGACAATATTGTCAGATATGGAGCAGATGATAATTACGAGGGGCTTGAAGTGGACATTTCTCTAAACATTACATACGCAGGGGTGTAGATATGGAATTCTTTGTTTATGATCAGAACAATAAGAAGATCGATGTACTGCAAAACTATAGCTCCATACAATGGAAACCGTCTTATGATTCAACAGGTACTTTTGAAATTCATGCGCTTGAGACAGAAAACAATGTCAAGAATATGCAATTAGGTTATAAGCTTGTTAAGCAGGAAGACAATACAATCGGCTTGATAGAGTATGTTTACAGTAAAGATGGGAGTCTTGAAATTAGAGGTCATCTTGATAACCTGGCTGACAGAATCAATACATCAACAGCTAGCCTTCGAAAAGTTCCGGCCGATTTGTATCAATTAGTAAATAAGAATAAACGAGATCTGGAAATTACAGTTCCTGAATCCACTGAGTTAAGTATCAACCTTGAATTAGATACAACGTGGGATGATCTACGTACGACCTTTTCAGATGTTTGTACAAAAACGGGGCTAGGATACCGTATGCTCAAAAAGGGCGCTGTATTTAATTGCCTTGAGGTTTACCAGGGTAGCTTAAGAAAGAATGTGGTGTTTAGCGAAGATATTGGCAATATGGTTGCACAGTCATATCTTCAGGATATGAGCAGCTACAAGAATGTCGCTATTGTTGCTGGCGAAGGTGAAGGTGCAGATCGTATTGTTGTGGAAGTCAATCGAATGACAGAAGGCGAACGGCGATTTGAATTATATGTGGATGCCAAAGACTTACAAAAAACGTGGATGGATGAAGAGGGTACACAACATACCTATACGGATGAAGAGTATGAATCACAGCTGATCCAACGTGGCCAATCCAAATTGGATGAAAGTCGTTTGGTTGATGAATTTACTTGTGATATTGACTTAACCAATCAGACATTTAAATACAATGTCGATTTTTTCCTGGGTGACATCATACGCGTCAAATCACGCAAGTACAATTTTTCTAAATATTTTAGAGTATCCTCGGTAAACGAGATTCAGGAAGATGGTTATAGCATCAAAGCTACTTTAACGGAGTATCGAGGGGGTGTTGATTAAAGTATGGCAGAAAGATGTTTCCCACTGAATGATACTGATTATCTTGCAGAAGATATGCGGATGTTTCATGCTGGTAGATCAGTGGGAGTAATTAATGTAACTGGTAATGATTTTTTGACACGACCTGGCACAGGGATGCAGGTCATTGTCGCTAAAGGAGTCGCTTATCTGAAAACAGATGTAGACGGTTTAGGTGGAATCGTATATGCGAATCAGAGTGATCTAACACTCAATCTTGATCCTGCAGACGCAATTTTGCAAAGATATGATGCGATTGTGATTCGATATGAAAAAGAGACCAATACTTGTGCTATGAAGATTGTGAAAGGCGAACTTTCTAGTAGTCCCACAAAGTATATTCCTGAGCGGACGGCCGTAGCCTATGAATTAGTGATCAAGTATATTCATGTTAGGCAGGGGATTGGTGCTGTTACATCAGATTTAATTGAAGATGCAATTTTAAATGAAGATGTATGTGGTATTGCAGTGGACACACTTGCCAGTGTGCCTACGGGACAGTATGATCAGCAATTTAATACCTGGTTGACACAGGAACAGGGTGATTTTTCCGATTGGAGAAATCAGCAGCAACAGGATTTTAATACCTGGAAAGACAATTCAGAAGACTCATTTGAGGAATGGTTTGCAGAAATCAAGAATCAGCTGGATAGTGATGTTGCAGGTGCTTTGCAGAAGCAGATTGTTCAAAATTCACCTATCGGAGAAATAAAAATGTATGCAGGCCAAACAGAACCAGAAGGATGGTTGTTTTGTAAGGGTCAGGCATTATCCAGAAGCGAGTATAGCAATCTTTTCGAAGTTATTGGTACTGCCTTTGGGACTGGTGATGGATCAACAACATTCAACTTACCTAACTTACAGAAAAGATTTCCGGTAGGTGTTGGAAATGGATATGGTTTGGGGAAGACCGGCGGAGAGGAAACACATACACTTACGACTGAAGAGATGCCCGAACATACCCATAACCAAAAAGCACATGGACATACAGGTACAGGATCAGCTTCAGAGGCTGGAAACCATACACATACAGCCTCCAGTGCTTCAGCGGGTGCTCATACACATGCTTTAACGATTAATTCAGGAGGAAGCCATACTCATTCGGCATCTACTGGATCAGGAGGTACACATCGTCATAACTTCCTGTGGGGCACCAATGGGCCAACAGAGGGAGACAATATTATGGTCGGATGGCCAGGTGGAAACACATCTAACAGTTGGACGAATGGCGGTAACATTATTGCAGATTCAGGTTCTCATACGCATACGGTGTCCGTTGGAAGCGCTGGTTCACATAACCACAGTGGCACAGCAAACTCTGCAGGAGGGCATTCTCATACAATCACGGTTGCAAGCGCTGGTGCACATACGCATACGATTTCTGTTACTATTTCAGAAACGACTGCTGAAAACGAAAATACTGGCGGCGGACAGGCACATAACAATATGCCACCATACATTGCACTCAATTATATTATCAAGTACTAGGAGGATCAAAGTATGAAAAAAACATATCCAGATAGTTGGTTCGAAGTTGTTCCATCTACTCATTTAAATCGAGAAATGCTGTATATGGATAAGAAGGTTGAAGTCATTCAGGTAGAAAACACAAATATCATGACGGATGATGGGCTGCTTGTTATTTGTGAAATTAGAGAAAAAGAGGAGGTAGCATAGTATTATGGATGAACAGAATATTTCAAACATTGAAGAAGTAGTAATCCCGGATGAAGGAAAAATCGAGAGTGTGGTTATTTTCAACGAAGATGGACGTGTGACAGCTTGTGACTGTATCCCATCATCTACGGATCACTACTTAACCATTAAAAGGGAGGAGCTACCTGTAAGTTATAATGATTTTTGTGCTGCTTTACAGAATTTTAAATGTACTGATGGTAAGGTGATCTATGACATTCCAGAAGGTAGCGCTGAAAAAGAAATGCAAGAATCCCAGCTACAAGTCATGGTGATGAGTGCTTACCGAACGACATTCTTAAATGAGCTTCCCGATCAGGAGGCTTGTATTATTCCGCTGTGTTATGATACTTGGTATTCGTATATTGGAAAAGGTCTGAATCAAGGTGACCGTGTTGAATATAATGGCAAATTATGGAAAGTTAGACAGAATATCCCTACGGTTTTAGAGAATCAGTATCCTTGCACTGACACAGCTGCTTTATATGAAGTAATTGATGTGGAACATGAAGGAACTCTAGAAGATCCAATCCCATATGATCAAAACATGGAGGTATTCAAAGATAAGTATTACATCGAAGATGGTATTACTTACAAATGTATTCGCGATAGCGGACAACCATTGTATGCTTCTTGTGCCTCTCTGGTAGGCAATTATTTCGAGGCAGTATAAAGTGAGTAGAAGGAAGTGGCGGAATGAAAGTAACAGTAAGAAGGAGTAGAGAGGTCTTTCCTGCTTCCTTCAAATTAGGTAATCAATACGAAAATGATATTGATGCATTAAGTTTTGATTTGACCGAACTAAGTGGCATTGAGGGAAATAAATATCTGATTTGTAGAAAGGATAATTATTCCGATTTTAAATCACCACTTGTTCTAGATGAAAAAGATAGTATTCCTATTGCGGTATTCCTAACAGCGCAGGCAGGCAGATACAGCTGTGTTTTAGTTGTGACAGAAACCACGATCGATGATGATTACAATTTTTCAGAAGATAATCCTCGGTTTGTTTCTGATGTATTTTCCATGTACGTGGAAGAGAACTTCCTGTCTGGGACAAGTACTGGATGGCAGCTCCCACCCACAATGCACATTGAATATGAAGAAATGGTGGCATTAAAAGATAAGCTCCAGGCGGATCTGGAGTCAGGTGCGTTCAATGGCAAAAGTGCTTATGAGATAGCCGTTGAGCACGGATATCAGGGAACTGAAGAGGAATGGATAGAAAATCTTGGAGGTGGTTCCCTTGACTTAATGACTGTAGAAGAATTTGAAGAACTTTGGAATGCTAATTTTAATGGATAGGAGGTAAAAAGCATGGATGAACAGAATGTGCAGTTGTTTTCTGCATCTTCAGAAAATCCGGTTGTAACGAAAGAAGTCCTTAATTCGCTTATTCAAAAAATGAAGGAAGAATTTGTGACACAGGATGAATTCAATTATGAACCCATTACAATCAATACATTCAGCAATAATCGCGGTACAGTTGAAATGGGCTCGACAGTAACAGATGTTACGTTAACATGGGATATCAATAAAACCCCAACAGAATTGACTTTGGATGGTGAGCCAGTAACAGTAACAGATGAATCAAAGCAATTGACTGGGCAGACCATTACGCAGAATAAAACGTATACACTCATTGCAAAGGACGAAAAAGATGCAACATCTCAGAAAACCACCAGCATTACATTCCTAAACGGTGTGTACTGGGGAGCAAAAGAAGCGCCATCTGCAATCGATAGTGTATTTATTCTAACGTTGACAAAAGGATTACAGGGAAATAAATCAAAAACGTTTACTGTAAACGCAGCTGCTAATCAGTATATCTATTACGCTGTTCCATCTCGTTATGGAGAAGTAAGCTTTAACGTTGGTGGATTCGATGGCGGATTTACTAAGGTTCAGACTTTAGATTTTGAAAATGCTAGTGGATATACTGAAAGTTATGATGTCTATCGAAGTGATAATGCTAGCTTAGGCAATACGACGGTTAAGTGTAGTTAGGAGGTAAGGGAAATGCCAGCAAGTGAATATAAAGGAAGCGTAACCCTTATTTCCGGGTTGACGCAAAAAAACAATGGTGATTTTCCATTATTAGATGCAAGTCAAGTTCAGTACAAAACTGAAGAAGGTTCGTCTGGTGGTTGGAAAAGCATTGAAGAAAAAATTGATGAGATTGCTGAAGCAACAGGCAATCCTGATGTGATGACAGATGAAGAATTGAATGACTTATGGGATTCAATTTTTGGTACACAAGAATAAACAAGGGGGAAATAAAAAATGAGTTTCATTAATGATACAATTTTAGGTTCAGCGTTGACTAAAATCAAGTCTTGGGGAGAGGGTTTATTTGTTCAAAAAGAATCTGGTAAAGGACTTTCTACCAATGACTTTACAAATGCATATAAAGGACAATTAGATACCTTAGATACGACTTATGCTAAGAAAGCAGACATCTCTAGCATTTATCGTTACAAAGGCACAGTAGAAAACTATGCAGCATTACCATCTTCTGATCAGCAAGTCGGTGATGCATACAATGTTACTGCCGCTGACTCTGCCCATGGTATTAAGGCTGGAGACAATGTAGTTTGGAATGGTACAGCTTGGGATAATCTATCTGGTACTGTTGATTTAACTAATTATGCTTTAAAGACTGAATTACCAACCAATACATCTGATCTGACAAACGATAGTGGCTTCTTAACTTCAATCCCATCTGAATATGTTACTGATTCAGAACTGACAGGAAAGGGATATCAGACGTCTAGCCAAGTACAAAGTGCTATTGCTGCGGCTACAGGAGATTTTTTAACAGAAATTCCAGCTGAATATGTAACAGAAACAGAGTTAACTGGAAAAGGATATCAAACTTCTACTCAGGTAACACAGGCTATCAACACTGCAACTCAAAATTTCATTACTATTGATGAAATTCCTGCTATGACCACAACAGAGTTTGATGAAATGTGGAATGGTGTATTTGGCGCATAAAGGATGATGCAAAGTGGTTTTAGACTTTATTAAGAATATTGCGAGATCAATTGGGTCTCCAGTAGCTTTTGCAGCTAGAGCAGCAGGTGACAAGTTTGTCACCTCTGCTGTCTTTCGGTCATTGATCGAAAAAGTTAAAGATCTAAAAGATGAGTTAAACGAAACAATCAAAGAAACAGGAGTTCCTATAGGTAGTGTTACTCCTTTTGCAGGACAGTCAGCCCCATCAGGCTGGCTTTTGTGTAATGGAGCCGCGGTTTCCAGGACCACCTATGCAGCTCTTTATGCTATTATCGGTACCACATATGGGTCAGGCAATGGTTCAAGCACTTTTAATTTGCCTGATATGCAAGGACGCTTTCTTTTAGGTGTTAACTCTGATCATGCAAGAGGTACTAAGGGTGGTGAGGAGTCGCACATTCTTACGGTAGATGAGATGCCTAGCCACACGCATACTCAGAATGCCCACAATCATAGTGCAAGTGGTTCTTCTGCATCAGCTGGAGCGCATACACATACATTGACCGTTAACAGTGGAGGGAACCATAATCACAGTGCTTCTTCTGGTTCAGCAGGTTCACATAGACATAATTGGCTTTGGGGAACAAATGGTCCAGCGAACGGTGACAATATCATGGCTGGATGGGGCGGTTTAAACAGTAGTAATGCTTATACTGATGGTTTACAGATTGCATTAGCTGGTGCACATACACATTCAATTACTGTAAATTCTGGTGGATCCCATAACCATTCTGGAACAGCGCAAAGTGCAGGGGCTCATAGCCATACAATTTCAGTTTCTGTTAGCTCTACGACAGCTACCAACCAAAATACTGGTGGTGGGAAAGCCCATAATAATATGCCACCTTATCTAGCTATGAATTACATTATTAAATATTAATATGGCTATTAGTTGAGAAATTTGTGTCTTGTAAAGCATAAAATATAACGAAGGTGAGGTTTATGAAAATGAATTGGATGGACTCATACAATGCTATTGTCGGTAGCATTGTAGCAGTTTTAAGTTTTGTATTTGGGGAGCACTGGATCCTGTTTGCTATTTTCTTATTATTCAATGTAGCCGACTGGATCACAGGCTGGATGAAAAGCAGAATTAACAACGTCGAAAATTCATCTGCAGGGTGGAAAGGCGTACTAAAAAAATTGGGATACTGGCTGATGATCCTAGTTGCCTTTGCAGCAAGTGCTGTCTTTATCGAAATCGGAAATACCTTGGGAATGGATCTAGGCATTACAACGCTTTTGGGATACTTTGTTCTTGCTTCTTTATTAGTGAATGAGTTAAGAAGTATCCTAGAAAATTTTGTTGAGGCAGGATACAACGTTCCTAATGTTTTAGTAAAAGGTTTAGAGGTAGCTGATAAAGTGGTAAATCAGGAGGAAAACGAGGGGGAATAGCGTATGTCATTAAACGGTATTGATATTAGTAACTTTCAGAGAGGGTTGGACCTTTCTAAAATCCAGACAGACTTTGTGATTATTAAAGCCACAGAAGGTACTAGCCTCGTTATGGACACTTGCGATGGCTTTTATCAGCAGGCTAAAAGCTTAGGTATTCCACGTGGTGTATATCACTTTGCACGTCCAGAGTACAACAGTGCCGAAGCTGAAGCGGAGTATTTCTTAAAACATACAGAAGGATATCGTAACGATGCGATTATGGTTCTGGACTATGAAAGTCTAGGATGTACGGATCCTTCCTGGGCATTAGCTTGGTTGAATTATGTCTACAATAAGACCGGTGTTCGGCCATTGATCTACATGAATGACAGCACGGCACGCGGTCAAAACTGGACAAACGTTATTGCTGCTGACTATGGCCTTTGGGTTGCTAAATACCGCGACTACGACGCGGATTACAACTACGACATGTCTAATGCGGGTACAAGCCCAACAGGTGGGAAATGGCCTTTCTATGCTATGTGGCAATGGACATCCGTCGGACGCTTAGATGGTTACAGTGGAAACCTCGATTGTAATATCTTCTATGGTACAGTAGATACATGGAACGCATACGCAGGCATTACAGGTGCAACAGAAACACCGATGCAGCCGTCTGATCCTAACCCACAAGGAACGACAATGGAACTAGCGACAAGAGTTATGATGGGCGAATTTGGCGACGGAGACGTTCGAAAAGCAGCACTTGGAAGCCGATATGAAGCGGTGCGTGACGAAGTTAACCATCGTTTATTAGCGCCTTTAGATGTTATCGTTCAAGAGGTTTACGAAAACCGCTACGGTATCGATCAAGCTCGAAAAGACGCTTTAGGTCCTCGTTGGCAAGAAGTGCAGGACCGCATTAATGCAATCGAAAAAAGTAAAGCACAGCAGTATTATACTGTTGTAAGAGGAGATAACCTGACTAAGATTGCCAAAGCTTACGGAACTACCGTTGCCCAAATCCAATCTTGGAACAAAATCCAAAACGCTAACCTAATTTATCCCGGTCAGAAGTTACGAGTTAAATAGTAAAAACCCTACTCTCATTATCGAGGGTAGGGCTCTTTTTTGTGCTCATTATCAGATTTTTTCAGACTTTCAAAAAGACCGGTTGATATGTACAACTAGATTGCGCCAATTCGTTTGTACCGCCATGTTATACATGCTACAGAAAGTGAATGTCGAGCTGGATCTTATCATCTTCACGATCGTACTCGATTCTGGAAATAATGCTCTTTAATAAGATATTTTTAGCCTTTATTGGCAGGTTGTCATCATTTAAGGTATCAATACACTTTTGAAACAGCAGGATGTGCTTCTCGTAGTCGATAGGGGCGATGGCCTGACTTTTTAGTTCCTTCAGCTGGTCATTTAGCTGATTGATCTCGCCAGCCAGTATTTTCTTGCGACTGATAAATTCTTCCTCAGAGTAGATTTCACGTTCTAGAAAATCATATAGCTTACTTTGCTTCTTTTGCGCTTCCTCAAGCTGTTTTTCAATCTCTTGTATAAATAATCGTCTCTGTTCGTAAAGTCCGCTCTCGCTGGAATTTTCAAGCTTAAATGTAAAGTCCTGGATCTGTACCTTCAGCATATTGATCAGGGTCTCAATGACGTCTTCGACCGCTGCAGACTTGACTTTGCAGAAGTGGGAATCATTATGCACGTATCGATCACGGCAGCCTTTGTACTTGCGATAGACAAAAGCCTTGCCACAGTGTTTACAGAAGAGAAGGCCTGCTAAAGGATTTACCAGGGGCTTATCCTTAGGTTTTCTGGCACTGCCGATATCAAAGGACTGGACTAGTTGCTGATGCTCTTCATCAGTAAAGAGGGCAGGGTGCTTGCCCTGAGCCATCAGGATATCTTTTTCCTTGGCCCGTGGTCGTGAAATCTGTATCTCTGACCCGACCATCTTTTTGACTGCTTTTCGGCTGTTCCACTTCACATATCCTGCGTAGACAGGATTGGTTAAGATGCCAATGATCGTGGCTTTGTTCCATTCGCGATTTCCTTTGCGGGTTGGAATGTTCATGTCTGTCAGTTTCTGAGCAATCTCTCCAGCTGTCAAATGATCATGGAGTCTCCAGTTCTTCATCATCTGCACATAAGGTGTTTCATCGTTGAAAGCCAGCGTATAGGTCTTACGGTCCGGATGCACGATATCGTAGCCATATGGCGGTACGGATCCAATATAGTTTCCCTCATTGACAGATTGTACTCTGCCGGTATTTAGTCTTCGCTGGATAGTCTTGTATTCTCGCCTGGACATGAACAAGCCAAATTCAAAGTACTCCTGATCAAGATCATTGTTTGGATCATAGACCTTGTTTGGTGTAATGATCTTGGTGCCTGAGTACTGGAATGTTTCTGCCACGATTCCCTGATCGCGTGTATTTCCGCGGGCCAGACGTTCTACTTCCATGACAAGCACACCTTCATAGAGTTCGTTAGAGACATCCTGCAATAACTTCTGCATCTCAGGACGCTGGCGGATGCTTTCGCCGGAGACGATCTCTTCATAGATTTGGCTTACTTCCAGTTCCTTTTTCCTTGCCAGGTCTAAAAGGATCTTCTTGTGTCTGGCCAAGGTTTCATATTTTTCGATTTTTTCCAGTTCTACATCAGCTCTGGATTTTCTTAAATAAATAGCATAAGGCATATTTATCGCTCCTTTAACCTAAAATATTAGAGATCTTAGTACAAATGGCTGAGTATTCAATATACGTGTATTTTCAGTTAATTTTGATTACTTTTGTAGATTTTTATGATAGCAGATATACACGAAAAGTGAACATGTACACTTAAAATGTGTTGATTAATTTGAAAATACAGGTATAATTTTAAGTGAAAAGAAATACACTATGCTTGGAAATCAAGCGCGAGATTTCTTTATATTTAGCTCATCTACGTTCGTAGAAGGAGGATCAGGAA
>ERZ1090878.356-NODE-356-length-25529-cov-5.359896_pt1 | contig 25529 bp, 25 predicted proteins | sample MGYA00478473_ERZ1090878 | MGnify/ENA primary metagenome ERZ1090878 (study PRJEB33644, sample SAMEA5815720) | chicken gut metagenome | biome: Chicken; feature: Gastrointestinal Tract; material: Caecum | place: Ireland | collected 2019-01-01 | study: A study of the... | reverse complement strand
ATACGCCCGATCTTGACCCGGATAACTACGATGTGGTCAATGGTCTGGCGGGCGAGGAGATCTACAAAAAGGTCAGCCCGTCAATCGTTTCGGTGATTGCGACCACCGCGAGCGGGACGGGGTCCGGCTCGGGCGTCATCATGAGTGAGGACGGCTACATCATCACCAATAACCATGTGGTTGAGGACGCGCAGAGCGTGACCGTGCAGCTGAGCGACGGTACGCAGTACGACGCTACGATTGTCGGCACGGATGAGCAGACCGATCTGGCGGTCATCAAGGTCGAACCGGAAAGCAAGCTCACCGCTGCGGAATTCGGCGACTCGGATGAGTTGCAGCCCGGCGAATATGCTTACGCGATTGGCTCGCCCGGTGGCGTACAGTTTGCCAACACGATCACCGGCGGCCGTATTTCCGCGATTAACCGCGATGTGACCATCAACGACCGCGTTATGACCCTGATCCAGACCGATGCGTCCATCAACCCCGGCAACTCGGGCGGCGCGCTGATCAACAAGTACGGTCAGGTGGTTGGTATCACCTCCGCCAAGCTGTCGAGCAGCGGCTTCGGTGAGGCTTCGGTCGAGGGCATGGGCTTTGCCATCCCGATCAACACGGCCAAGGAAGTTGTGGATGAACTGATTTCCAACGGTTATGTCGCAGGCCGTCCGTCCATTGGTATCACGGGCAGCAATGTGGAGTCTGCTGACGGCAGCATCGCAGGCGTTCAGGTTTACTCGATCGATTCACGCGCCAAGGCAGCCAGCGAAGGCTTGCAGGTGGGTGATATCATCACCGCGGTCAACGGTACGCCGACCCCGACCATGGATGATATCAACGCAATCAAGGAAGACATGAAGGCGGGCGACAAGCTGACGCTGACGGTTTATCGCATTTCGACCGGCAAGATGGTCAACCTGACTGTGACGTTGACTGATGCGCACGATCTGGAGGGCGACGACCCGGCAGCGGAAAGCAATCAGAACAGCCAGAGCAGCAACGGCGGTTCGCAGTATCAGAACCCGTTCTCGTACTTCGGCTGGTAAAAATATTTCGATCGAACTGTATATAAAAGCCGAGGCGTATGTCCTCGGCTTTTATGAAAAGAACCGTCCCATGGGACGGTTCTTTTTTTGTTATATGCGCACCTTGCGGCGCGTTTTTTATTTTGGTTACTTCTCGTATTTTTCCGCCATCTGCTGGCTGATGAACTGGCGCGCGGTGCGCGGAGAGCGTCCATTGCGGCGCAGCGCGAACCGCTCCGCGAGCAGATGCAGCTGGTCGCTCGGCAGCGTCAGGCCGCTTTCTGCGGCAAGCTGATCGACGATGTACAGATATTCGTCCTTATCCGGCACGGAGAAGGTGATTTCCAGACCGAAACGGTCGGACAGCGAGGTGACAGTCTCCAGACTGTCGCGCACGCGCACCTCGTCGCCTTCGCGGTCGGCAAAGCTCTCGCGGATCAGGTGACGGCGGTTGCTAGTCGCATAAATGACCAGATTGGCGGGTTTGCCTGCAAGTCCGCCCTCGATAAACGCCTTGAGCGCGGCAAAGTTGTCGTCCTCGCGGCTGAAGCTGAGGTCGTCCAGAAAGACAATGAAGCGGAAAGGTGAGCGCAGCGTCTCTGCGAAGATTTTCGGGAAGCAGGTGATGTGCCGCGGCGACATTTCGATGATTTTCAGGCCGCGCTCGGCGTATTCGTTGACCACAGCCTTGACGGTCGAGGATTTGCCCGTGCCCTTGTCGCCGTAAAGCAGAATGTTGTTTGCCTCGCGCCCGTCGAGAAAAGCGCGGGTGTTCTTGAGAATCTGCTGCTTCTGGCGTTCGTAGCCGGGCAGATCATGCAGACGGATGGTGTCAGGATGCACGATTGGGGCAACCGTGCCGTCGTCCTGCACAGCAAAAGCCGAGGACTGCGCGAAAAAGCCGTAGCCCTGTGCGCGATAATAGCTGGCGAGTGCTGCGCCGTCCCGGAAGGGCAGCGGAGCCGAGGCTGGAAAGTCCGGCAGGGTCAGCAGCGCGGGCGCATTATAACGTCCGGCTGCGGCGGTCTTGAGCGCCTTGCCGTCGATGGCAAGCAGCGCGTTGAGCGCTTCGATGTCGAGCGTGGCTGCGTCCAACAGCGCGGACGCAGGAGCGGCAAGCGTGTCGGTCAGGGTGTTGACATCGTAATGGACGGCGTCGAGCAGCGCCTGTGATGCGTCCTGATAGGCGTAGTGCGCGGCGCACAGCGCGCCGTAAGCGTCAGCAAAGCATTCCGCGTTTGCGCCATCCAAATAGTCCATTGTCTGCGTGCATGCGCGCACAAGCGGGTGCTGTTGCAAGCCGCGCAGCGCAGAAAGTGCGTGCAGGCGCAGAGAAAGAGCGGTAAGTTCCATATCTGATCCCCTCCCGGGATGATTTTTTTATGCAGCATCAGCATAGCACACTTCGGCGCGCTTTTCAACATAGCATGAGGATAGACTATGCTGGAGGGAGAGACTATGTCATGAGCCAATATGCTCTTTTGATATGCCGCAGCCAGACCGAAGCGGTCGGCCTGCGGCGCCATTTGGGACAGATGGGTGTACCGGGTGAGGTGGTGCGTCCGCCGCGGCATGCGCGCACGGATTCCTGCGGCTGGGCGGTGCGCGTGGGCGCGCAGCAGTCCGAGGAAGCGCTGCGTCGGCTGCGGCAGCTGGGCATCTCGCCCTGCCGTGTCATACCGGACGAGGGGGCGAGCGTATGATCTATTTGGATAACGCAGCGACCACGCTGCACAAGCCGCGTGCTGTGGATGAGGCGATGCGCCGCGCCATGCACGCGGCGGCGGGCTATGCGCGCGGCGGCTATGCGGCTGCCATGCGCGCGGGGGAGACCGTGTATGCCTGCCGGGAGCAGGCGGCTGCGCTGTTCGGCGTGCAGGACCCGGCGCGCGTGGTGTTCACGATGAACGCCACGCACGCCCTGAATCTGGCGATCCATGCGTTAGTGCAGCCGGAAACGCGCGTTGTGGTCGGCGGGTACGAGCACAACGCGGTCATGCGGCCGCTGATGCTGCGCGGGATACAGCCGGTTGTGCTGGATACGCCGCTGTGGGATAGGGAGGCGATGGTAAACCGGGCGAAACAGGCCCTCGCGGACGGCGCGGAGCTGTTTATCCTGAACCATGTATCCAATGTATTCGGTTTTGCGGCGCCGGTGGAGGAAATCGCCGCGCTGCTGGATGAGGCGGGCGTGCCGCTGATTCTGGATGCGTCGCAGTCGGCGGGCGTGATCGACATTGACGTGCGGCAGCACCCCTGTCTGGCAGCAGTTTGTATGCCGGGGCACAAGGGCCTGTACGGCCCGCAGGGCACGGGTATCCTGTTGGCGCTTGATGATCGGATTGCGGCGCATCCGCTGCTCGCGGGCGGCACGGGCAGCCGCTCGGAGGAGATGCGGCAGCCGGATTTCCTGCCGGACGCGCTCGAAAGCGGCACGCCCAATGTGCCGGGCATCGCGGGATTGGCAGCGGGGCTGGCGTTTGTACGGTCGGTCGGTCCGGCGAATAATCTGGTGCACGAGCGGCGGCTCATGCGCGAATTTGTCCGCGCACTGGAAAAAGAAGAACGCATCGAGTGCTTTGCGCACCCCGATCAAACGGGCGTGTTGTCCGTGCGCGTGCGCGGCGCGACCTGCGAAGGCGTGGCGGAAACGCTGGCGCGGCAGAGCGTTGCCGTGCGGGCGGGGCTGCATTGTGCGCCGTTGGCGCACCGCACCGCGGGCACGGAGGAGAGCGGTACAATCCGCTTTTCGCTCTCGTTTTACTCGACCCCGCACCAGCTGGAACACGCCGCCGAACTGCTGTGCCAAACCGTAAAAAATCTGTGAATACGCTATACAGGGGACGGGATTTGTGGTAGTATAAATAAGAAAAAAATCTGCCTTTCGCATAGAGAAAGGCTGCGAATTTACAGGACAGGTGGCTTTATGGAGGCATTTCAAAACATTTTCATTCCGCCCCTTCAGAATTTTGACCTGCTTTCGTCGCTCAAGAGCGGGATAGCATCCCTGCAAACCGCGGGGCCGACGGACGTGGTCGATATCCTGATTGTAGCCTATATCATCTACCGTATGATGAAGCTGCTTAAGGATACCAGCGCGGCACGGTTGGCCAAGGGTATCCTTGTGCTGGCGCTCGTGATGCTGCTGGCGAGCTGGTTCGGACTGACGTCGATTTCCTATATTCTGCGCACGGCGGTATACTATGCGCCGTTCGTGCTGGTCATCATTTTTCAGCCCGAATTGCGCCGCCTGCTCGAACAGCTCGGCAAAGGAAATCTGAGCCGTCTGCTTGTGCCGGCGAACGACCCGGACGAGATCGAAGCGGCAATCAGCGCCACGGTTTCGGCCTGTGCGGATATGTCCAAGACCAAGACCGGCGTGCTGATCGTGTTCGAGCGCAAGGAGCGCTTGGGGGAAATCGCTGCGACCGGTACGCTGCTGGACGCTGACCCTTCGCCCGAGTTGCTCAAGAACATCTTTTTCAAAAACAGTCCGCTGCACGACGGCGCGCTGATTATGCGTGCGGGCAAGATTTACGCGGCCGGTTGTGTGCTGCCGCTTTCGGGCAGCCAGACGCTGTCGCGTGATTTGGGTACGCGGCACCGCGCCGCGGTCGGCATGAGCGAATCGTCCGACAGCGTGCTGGTGGTCGTGTCGGAGGAAACGGGCGCCATTTCGGTTGCCATCGGCGGCATGCTCAAGCGGCATCTGTCGCCCGAAGTGCTCAAAAAAGTGCTCGAATCCGAATTGCTGGAGCCGGAAAAGTCGGATAAACGCGGCATTTCTTCCCTTCGAAATATCTGGAAGGGAGGTGCGGGCAAATGAAGCAGTTCATGAAAAAGCATGATATGTGGCTGCGTCTGCTGTCCCTCTTGCTCGCGTTCGTACTGTGGATTGTGGTACGCGATATCGAAAATCCGATCAAGCCGACCATCATTCACGACGTATCGGTCAAGCTGGTTGGCACGGAGCAGCTGATGAGCAGCTACGATCTTTCTGTCATTGAGTATACTACGTCGATCGATGTCCGGGTGGAAGGCCCGAACAACGAGATCACCGACAGCACGTTCCGCAAAAAAGTTACCGCGACGGTTGATGTTTCGGATATTACGGACGGCGCGGGTGAATACGCGCTGACGCCGCAGATCTCCACGGGAAGCTATAATGTCGATTCTATTGGCACCGAGCCGGCGACGGTGCGCGTGCTGGTGGATAAAGTGACGACCGCAAGTGTTCCGGTCCGCGTGGAAACAACGGGAACCGTGGCGGACGGCAGCCGTCCGGGCACACCCGAGCCGACGACCACCAAGGAGGTTACGATCTCCGGACCAGCAGCCGAGCTGCAGGAAGTCGCTTATGCATACGGCACGATTGATGTGTCGGGCAAGTCTTCCACCTTCACCGGGGAATGCAGCATTGCCTTGTATAACGACGCGGGCGAGCCGATCACCGGTACGCATGTGACATGCCAGACCGATACGATCACGGTGCGCGTGCCGATTTATCCGGTCGAAAGCGTGCCGCTGACCGTTTCACTGACCGATGGCGAAACACTCAAAGAAGATCAGGTGGATGTCAGCATCAATCCGTCTTCGATCACGCTGATCGGCGACCAGAAAACGCTGGCCGGCATCACGGAGATCAATCTCGGCACCATTGCTTTGGATGATGCGCGCACCGGCGTTCCGGTGGAAATGGAGATTCCGCTGCCGGAGGGCGTGCGGCTGGACAGCGGCCAGCCCTCGACCGCAGAGGTGACGATCAGCGTCAAGGAGCAGGAGAACGTCTCTACCCGCAAGGTGCAGGTGACTAAGTTCGTGCCGACCGACACGGCGCAGGAGGAGACCCCATATTCAGTCAGCGTGCTGACTGAGTCGATCGAGATCGAGCTGCGCGGCAGCGAAAGCGCGCTGGACCTGGTGGATGTGAACAGTCTGTCGATCGGACTGACCTTTGATTCGGTATCGCTCGGTCTGGGCACACATAAGGTCAAGGGCCAGGTGGCCGCTACCGGTCTGCCTGCAGGCGTGACGCTGGTCGGCAGCGATGTGGAGGTCGAAATCGAGATCACCGGGCCGGATGGCGAGGAAACAGTCACGCCGCCGGATACAACCGGTCCGGCGGATACGCCGCAGGACGGCGGCGCGGATACCGACGCGGTGGTGCCGGAGGAAGGCGGAGACGGCACATGAGTTTGATGGTGAGCAATATCCGCCTGCCGTTTGATGTGCCGGAAGAACAGGCGCTGGCTGAGGCGCGGCGCCTGACCGGTCTTGCGTCGGATGAGGTGCAGGCTGCGGTGCATCGTGTCAGCATTGATGCACGGCGCGGCAAAATCTTTCGTGTATATTCGGTGCGTCTGGACGCGCCTACGGATGAAAAGGCATTTGCAGAAAAACTGCAAATGCCCTTCGTGCGTTATAAACCGGATGAAAAACCGGCGGTTCCCTGCGGCAGCAAGCGGCTGGAACACCGCCCGGTGGTGGTCGGGCTGGGGCCTGCGGGCCTGTTTGCGGCCTATACGCTGGCCAAACATGGTTATGCACCGCTGGTTCTGGAGCGCGGCGGGGATCTGGACGCGCGCGACCGCGCGGTGGATGCCTTTTGGAGCGGCGGCGCGCTGGATACCGAAAGCAACATCCAGTTTGGCGAGGGCGGCGCAGGCGCGTATTCGGACGGCAAGCTGACCACGCGCATCGGCGATCCGCTGTGCGATACCGTGCTGGAAACACTGGCGGTGCACGGCGCACCGACCGATATCGTCAAAAAGGCCAAGCCCCATGTGGGCACGGACATTCTGAAAGATGTAGTGCGCGCCATGCGGCGCGCGATCATCCAAAACGGCGGCGAGGTGCGATTTGGTACGCGCCTGACCGGCGTTTCGGTCAAAAACGGCGCGCTGCGCAGTGTGCAGGCGGGCGGAGATGATATCGCCTGCGAGCGCGCGGTGCTGGCCATCGGCCACTCGGCGCGCGATACCTTTGATGCGCTGCATCAAAACGGGGTATACTTTGAGCCGAAGGCATTTTCGGTCGGTGTGCGCATCGAGCATCTGCAAAGCGAAATCGACCGTGCGCTGTACGGCAAATATGCCGGGCATCCGTTGCTGCCGCCCGCAGAATACAACCTGTCCCGCCGCGAGGGCGGACGAGCCTGTTATTCGTTCTGCATGTGTCCGGGCGGCGTGGTTGTCGCGGCACAGAGCGAGCAAAACACAGTTGTCACCAACGGTATGAGCTACCACGCGCGTGACGGCAAAAACGCCAATTCCGCGCTCGCGGTGTCGGTCGATCCGGCGGATTTTGATGACGGCACACCGTTCGGCGGTGTGGCGTTGCAGCGGCGCATCGAGCGTGCAGCATTTGCGCAGACTGGCGCGTACCGCGCGCCCTGTCAGCGCGTGGGCGATTTTCTGGCGGGACGGCCGAGCACGCGCGTGGGCGCGGTGAAGCCAAGCTATCCGCTGGGCGTGCAGTTTGGTGAAGCGGCGGCGTGCCTGCCGACCTTCGCACAGGAGATGCTGCGGGACAGCCTGCCGTATTTCGGGCGTAAAATTCGCGGCTTTGATGCAGCCGACGCGCTGCTGACCGGGCCGGAGACTCGCACTTCGTCTCCGGTGCGCATGAAGCGCGGCGAGGATCTGTTCGGCCTTGGCTGCGCGGGCGTGATCCCCTGCGGTGAAGGTGCGGGCTACGCGGGCGGCATTATGTCCGCGGCGGTGGACGGCATTCGGGCCGCGCATCGAATTATGGAGGAATACGCGCCATTTGGCTGATGTGCGCGCGAAACGCAAACAAATAGAAACGGAGCGATCAAATTGACCCAACAGGGAACGATTAAAAAGATATTGCCCGGCGGCATGGCGGAAATCGAAGTGACCCGCCGCTCGGCCTGCGGGCATGACTGCGCCAAGTGCGGCGGCTGCGGCGGATTGGAGACGCAGACGCTGTACGTCACCGCGCGCAACCGCGCGCAGGCGCAGGTGGGTGAGCGCGTGCTGATCGAAGGTGAAACCGGACAGGTGCTCAGCTATGCAGGACTGGTGTATTTGCTGCCGGTTGTGCTGTTTTTCGTCGGTTATGGCGCAGGAAGCGCCCTGCAAAAGGGTGCGGGGATATCCGCACTGTGCGGCGGCATACTGTTTGCCGCAGGTATCGTCGGAGCCATTCTGTTCAGCCATCAGATGAAGCGCAAGAACAGCGTACCGTTTGAAATTACAAAAAAGCTCTGAATTTTTTGTGAATTTTTACTGATTTTGTGCCGGTTGCCCTTGTGCTATCGGAAAAAGTTCGGTAAAATAGATTGAATACGCAAGGCCGTGCAATATCACGGCGGGAAAGGGTTATGAAATGTTTGGCTTTATCCGTCCGGTGAAGCCCGAGCTGCGGGTGAAAGAGGCTGACCGGTTCCAGCAGGTTTACTGCGGGCTGTGTCATGCGATCCGCGCACGATACGGCCGGTTTTATACCCTGTTCCTGAGCTATGACATGACGTTTTTTGCACTCGTAATCGGCAGCGGCCAGGAAGAGACTGCGCTGCCGTGCCGCAAACGATGCGACGCGCATCCGCTCACGCGGCGTCCGTGTGCCGCGCCTGATGAAGCGCTGGAACTGGCGGCCGATGTGAGCGTGCTGCTCACCTATCACAAATTCCGTGACAGTCTGGCCGACGAAAAAGGGCCGAAGCGTGCGCTGGCGTGGCTGCTGTGCCGGTTGGGACGGCGCGGATATGAACGCGCGCGGGCGCGTCTGCCCGAGACCGACGACGAAATGGTGCAGTCGCTTGCCGATTTGCAGCAGTTGGAGCGCGATCAGTGCGATTCAATGGATCGCGCGGCGGACGCTTCCGCACGGCTGACCGCGGCGGCAGTGCCGCACACCGGGGACGCGCGCGAGCGCGTGCTGCGGCAGATGTTTTACCACGTCGGGCGGTGGATCTACCTGCTGGATGCTGCACAGGACGTGGCGGAAGATCTGGAACAGGACAATTATAATCCGGTGGTGCTGCGCTATGGGCTGCGCACGCCGGACCTGACAGAGATCAGACAGCCGCTTGAGCGCACGCTGGAGCGGTCGCTCGCCGATATCTGCATGGCGTATGACTTGCTGGATATAGGGCGGGACGCGGACCTGATCCGCAATATTATTTTTCTGGGTATGCCGCTGGTGACGAAACAGGTGCTGGACGGGACGTACCAAACGAACGGAGGATGGGGCAAACATGGATCCCTATAAGGTGCTCGGCGTTACGCCGCAGACAAGCGACGACGACGTCAAACGCGCTTACCGCGAGCTGGCGCGCAAGTATCATCCAGACAACTATATTAACAATCCGCTTGCCGATCTGGCCGAGGCCCGCATGAAGGAAATCAACGAGGCCTACGACATGATTATGAACGAGCGCGCAGGCAAAACTTCGTCCGGCGCATCGGGCGGACAGCAGTACAGCGGCGGGCAGCAGTATGGCGGCAGCCAGCAGCAGCGCGCTTATTCGGGCGCAAACGCTTCGCTGTACAGTCAGGTGCGGCAGGCGATCAATCAGGGCAATCTGGGCATGGCCGAAGCGTTGCTGCAACGCGCAAACGGCCGCGATGCCGAATGGTTTTATCTGATGGGCACGGTGTACTACCGCAAGGGTTGGTACGACGAAGCTGCGCGGGCCTATACGCAGGCCTGCCAGATGGACCCGTCCAACATGGAATACCGCACTGCGCTCAACAACCTGAATATGTCGGGCGGCTACGGCGGCTATCGCCCCATGCAGGAGGCCAATCTGTGCGACTTCTGCGTGCAGCTTGCGGTCTGCAACTGCTGCCTGAATGCCTGCTGCAACGCAGGATGCTGATATGAATACGAAGGAAATCGCGCGCGGCGGCCTGCTGGCCGCAGCCGCTGTGGCGCTGTTATATGTGGGCGGGACGGCGATATCGGTCGGCCCAGCGGCCTGTCTGGTGGCAGGCGTGACCTCGGCGGTGCCGCTTTTAAAGCGCGCGCGGCTGAAAACCGCAGTGACGCTGTATGTGGCGGTGGCGATCCTGTCCGCGCTGCTTGTGCCGCGCAAGATGGTGGTGGCGGCATATGTGCTGTTTTGCGGCCTGTATCCGATTGTAAAATTCTGCGTGGAATGTTATGTGCCGCGCCGGAGACAGATGGATCTCAAGCTGGCGTATTTCAATATCATGCTGGTGATTGCGGCTGCGCTTGCGATTTTTGTTTTTCTGCCGCAGTTCTCTTTGAGCGGTTTTCGGCTCTTGGCGGTATGGGTTGCTGCCAATATTGTATTTGTTATCTATGACGTGGCGTTGTCACGGCTGATCGCATTGCTGCGCAAAAGCCTGCCGCCCGATTGAGAAGGGGAAAAATTATGAAAAGTATGACCGGCTACGGCCGTGCGAAAGAGGAACGGGACGGCAAGACCATCACGGTCGAGCTGCGCGCCGTCAACCACCGCTATCTGGACTGCACGGTGAAAGCGCCGCGGCAGTACGGGTTTTTGGATGACGCGGTCAAGAAAGCCGCGGCTGCCCGCATTGCGCGCGGCAAGGTGGAGATTTTCGTCGGCGTGGAGGTAGAAGAAGGCGGCGATGTGGCCGTCACGGTCAACCACCAGTTGGCAAAGCGCTATCTGGACGCGCTGCACGACCTGAGCGAAACCTATGGTCTGCGCGACGATGTGACCGTGATGACGCTGGCCAAGCTGCCGGATGTGCTCGGTTCGGAGCGCATCGAGCAGGATGCCGAAGCGATGACCCGCGAAGTGCTTGCGGTTTTTGACAAGGCGTGTGACGGGTTCGACCAGATGCGTCTGCGCGAGGGCGAAAAACTGGCTGAGGACGTGCGCGGCCGCTGTGCGGCGATCGAGCGCATGGTCGGCGAGGTTGAAACGCGCTCGCCTGAGCGGGTCAAGGAGTACCGCGAAAAGCTGCTCGCCCGCATGCAGGAGGTGCTGGCGGATACCAGCATTGACGAGACGCGCATTTTGACCGAAGCGGCGATTTATGCCGACAAGACCGCGGTGGATGAGGAAACCGTGCGTCTGCGCAGCCATTTGCATCAGATGGACGGTATGCTGCAAGAAACGCAGCCGGTCGGCCGCAAGCTGGATTTTCTGGTGCAGGAGATGAACCGCGAGGCTAACACCATCGGCTCCAAGGCGAACGACGTGGCAATGGCGCGCATTGTGGTGGATATCAAGAGCGAGATCGAAAAGATCCGCGAGCAGATTCAGAATATCGAATAATCATCAAAGGGGGCGGCTCGGGTGAAACTCATCAATATCGGGTTCGGCAATATGGTGGCCTCGTCCCGGCTGATTGCAATTGTCAGTCCGGAATCGGCGCCGGTCAAGCGCACCGTGCAGGAGGCGCGTGACCGCGGCATGGTGATCGACGGCACCTATGGCCGCCGCACCCGCGCTGTATTGATTATGGACAGCGACCATGTGGTGCTCAGCGCCCTGCAGCCGGAAACAGTGGCCGCACGCTTTGCGGGCGATGCGGAGGAAGGAGCGAGCGAAGATGCGTAAAGGAACCTTATATGTATTCACCGGTCCGTCCGGCGCAGGCAAAGGCACGCTGCTCGCGCGCCTGCAAGCACAGGACGACCGCCTGTTCTATTCGATTTCCGCGACGACACGCGCGCCGCGTCCGGGTGAAACCGACGGCGTGCAGTATTATTTCCTCTCCAAGGCGGAGTTTGAGGAAAAAATCGCGCAGAACGCCTTTTTGGAGCATGCGCGCTATGTGGATAATTATTATGGCACGCTGGAAGCGCCTGTCAACGAAAAACTGGAGCAAGGCTTTGACGTGGTTCTGGAGATCGAGGTGCAGGGCGCGATGCAGGTGCATGAAAAGCGGCCGGATGCCGTGATGGTGTTCATCGCGCCGCCGTCGTTTGACGAGCTCGCCGCGCGGCTGCGCGGGCGTGGCACCGAGGACGAGGAAAAGGTGCTCAAACGGCTGGAAACCGCCAAAGAGGAACTGAAACATCAGAATGAGTTTGATTATGTGGTCGTCAACGACCAGCTGGACCGCGCAGTTGAGGAACTCAAGGGCATTCTGGCAAAGCGCCGTACATAATGGCGCAGGTTCTTTCATAAATAATACAAAGGGTAATATAAGGAGATTGGATTACTATGCTGAAACCTTCGATGCAGGAACTGATGAAACGTGTGGGCAACCGTTATCTGCTGGTCAATCTGGCTGCGCAGCGCGCCCGCGATATCGCCGATCATGCCGAGGAAACCGGCGAGCAGCTACCGGATAAGGCGGTAAAGCTGGCGCTGGACGAGATTGCAGCCGGTACGATCGTGTACCGTCCGGGCCCGCGCACCACGCCGGTGATCGCGCAGAATAACGCGATCGCGGCGGCCATGGTCGATGTGGATGACTCGCTCGATCTGGACGAGAATGAGGACGCGGTTTCCGACGAGGATGCTGCCGACGAGCACGAGGACGAAACCCGCCGTCTGGACGAGTTTGACGATCATGAGCTGGACGACGGCGACGTGCCGGAGGAGGACCGCTGAGCCATGCATCTGGCTGGGAAAACCGTGGTGCTGTGCGTGACGGGCGGCATCGCGGCCTATAAAGCCGCCGACCTGACCAGCAAGCTGCGGCAGGCCGGAGCGACGGTGCGTGTGCTGATGACCAAATCGGCAACGCAGTTTATCTCCCCCATCACGTTTGAAACGCTGTCGGGGTATCGCACGGTGGTGGACACCTTCGACCGCAATTTTGCGTGGGAGGTCGAGCATATTTCGCTGGCGAAGGCCGCGGATGTGTTTGTCATCGCGCCCGCGACGGCCAATATCATCGCAAAAGCCGCACACGGTATCGCGGATGATATGGTTTCGACGACGCTGTTGGCCACCAAAGCGCCGGTGGTGATTGCGCCCGCGATGAACACCGGCATGTACGACAATCTGGTGACACAGCAAAACCTCGACACCCTGCGCGAGCGGGGCTTTCATATCATTGACCCGGCCGCGGGGCATCTCGCCTGCGGCGACACCGGCCGCGGCAAGCTGCCGGACACACCAACGCTGCTGCACGGCATCGAGCAGGCGATCACGCCGCAGGACCTCAAGGGGCTGCGCGTGCTGGTCACCGCCGGCCCGACGCAGGAGGCGCTCGATCCGGTACGCTTTTTGTCCAACCACTCGTCGGGCAAGATGGGGTATGCCATTGCGGCACGCGCGGCGATGCGCGGCGCGGATGTGACGCTGGTCTCCGGTCCGACTGCGTTGGCAACGCCACTCGGCGTGCAGCGTGTGGATATCGTCTCCGCGCGCGACATGTATGACGCGGTGATATCCCGCGCAGACGCGCAGGATATTATCATCAAGGCTGCCGCAGTGGGCGATTATCGTCCCGCGCAGACAGCGGACGAAAAGATGAAAAAAAGCGATGACGATCTGAGCATTGCACTGGTACGCAACCCGGACATTCTGGCCGAGCTGGGTCATAATAAACGCCCGGGGCAGCAGCTTTGCGGCTTTGCAATGGAGACGCAAAACCTTTTGGAAAACGCCGCCGACAAGCTGCGCCGCAAGAACTGCGATATGCTGGTTGCGAATTCTTTGCGCGACAAGGGTGCGGGCTTCGGAACCGATACCAACGCCGTGACCCTGCTGTTTGCGGACGGGACGCGCGAAACCCCGCCGCTCATGCCCAAAGAGGACGTAGCGGACGTAATTTTTGACCGTCTGCTGGCGATGCGGGCAAACTAAACTGGAAAGAGAAAGGAGTATAGCGGTTGACGGAACACATCTGCGCGGTCGCCGTGGACGCGGCGACCTACGCCATCGACAAGCTCTACTCTTACCGTGTGCCGGACGAGCTGCGGGAACAGGTGCAAATCGGCACCCGTGTTCTCGTGCCGTTCGGCTTTGGCAATAAACGGGCGGAAGGCGTCGTGCTCGCGTTCCGAGAGAATACGGGCGGGATGAAGCTCAAACCGGTCATTGAAGTGCTGGACGACACGCCCATTTTGACCGCGCAGCAGCTCAAACTTGCCGCGTGGATGCGCGAGCGGCTGTACTGCACGTTTTTCGACTGTGTACATGGCATGCTGCCCGCAGGGCTGTGGTTCAAGCGCAACGAGACGTATACACTGGCATCCGATGCTGATCTTGCTGCGTTGCGGCAGCGGGACGGGGATGCGGGGCGCGTGCTTCAGCTGTTCGATCAGCCGGGACAGACGCTGGCCGTGTCCGATATCCGGCAGCGACTGGGCGGCAAAAGCGTCACCCGCGTGCTGGACGCGCTGACAGGCGAGGGTGTGCTGATTTATCACAGCAATACCGTGCAGAAATCCGGTGACAAGACCGAGAAAATGCTCGCACTCGACATGGAAGCAGGCGAGTCAATGGCGCGCATCAGCCGCCGCAGCCCCGCGCGGCTGGATGTGGTCTCGGTGCTGGCGGACGGCGGCTGGATGAGCCAGAAAGAGCTGGTTTACATGACCGGCGTGACCGATGCGGCGCTGCGCGACATGGTCAAGAAAGGCATACTGTGCGCGCGGCAGGAGGAACGGCTGCGCACGCCGGACTTTTCCGAGGTGCCACCTGCGCCGCCCCCGGTACTCAGCACGCAGCAGCAGCAGGCCTATGACGGCCTTGCCGCTTTGATGGACGAGGACGCGCCGCGCGCGGCGTTACTATTCGGCGTGACCGGTAGCGGCAAAACGCAGGTGTACCTCAAACTCATTGCACACGCGCTCGAGCAGGGCAAAAGTGCAATCGTGCTGGTGCCTGAGATCGGCCTGACGCCGCAGGTGATGCGGCAGTTTGCCGCACAGTTCGGTGACACGGTTGCCGTGCTGCATTCCGCGCTGTCGGCCGGAGAGCGGTATGACAGCTTTAAAAAGATCAAATCCGGCCGCGCGCGCGTCGTCATCGGCACGCGCTCGGCAGTTTTCGCGCCGGTCGAGCATCTCGGGGTGCTCATCCTCGACGAGGAGCAGGACGGCGCATATAAATCCGAGCAGTCTCCGCGCTATCACGCGCGCGATGTGGCCAAGTACCGCGCCGCGCACGAGGGCGCGCTGCTTGTTCTCGGCTCCGCTACCCCGTCGGTCGAGACCTATTACGGGGTCAAACAGGGCAAATATCCGGTGTTTTCGCTCACCGAGCGGTTTATGGGTACGAGCTTGCCCGAGGTGCAGATTGCAGATCTGCGCGGGCAGGCGCGTGAAGGACGCAGCGGCGTGATCGGGCATCAGCTTGAGAGTGAGTTGATCGACACGCTGCAAAAGGGCAAACAGGCGATTCTGTTTCTCAACCGGCGTGGCAACAGCCGTGTGATCGGCTGCGCGCTGTGCGGCTGGGTGCCGGAATGCCCGTCCTGCTCGACGAGCATGACCTATCATTCTGCGTCCGGCCGCGCGATGTGCCACTACTGCGGCGCATCGGTCAAGATTACGGGCACTTGCCCGGTCTGTGGCGGCACCAGCCTGTTCACTGAAACACCCGGCACGCAGAAGGTTGAACAGGAATTGCACGAAAAGTTTCCGTCCGCGCGCGTGCTGCGTATGGACGCGGACACGATGACCACCAAGGGCGCGCACGAAAAGCTGCTTGCACAGTTTGCCAAAGGCGGTGCGGACATCCTGCTCGGCACCCAGATGGTGACCAAAGGGTTGGATTTTGAGAATGTGACGCTCGTCGGCGTGCTGGACGCGGATCAAAGCCTGTATGCGCAGGATTACCGCGCGCGGGAGCGAACCTTTTCGCTGATTACACAGGTGGTGGGACGCGCGGGACGGCGGTTCGATACGGGCAAAGCGGTGATTCAGACATACAGCCCCACGCATCCGGTCATCCTCACCGCCGCGCGGCAGGACTACGAAGCCTTTTACGAGCGTGAAATGGAAACGCGGCAGGCGTTGCAATGCCCGCCGGTTTGCGATCTGACCGTGTTGACTGCGGTGGGCGAGGTCGAGCAGCAGGTGCTGGCAAGCCTTCTCTCGCTCAAGACCCGTCTGCAAAGCCTGATGGAAGGGCAGTATGCGGATGTAAAAGCGCCTGTGCTCGGCCCGGCGGCGGCGCAAGTGGTCAAGATCATGGGGCGTTACCGCTACCACCTGACCATGCGCGCACAAAACACCGCACGCTGGCGCGCGCTGATTGCGGGCGTCATGCGCGAGTTTTTGCAGGACAGCAAAAACCGCGGGGTGACGGTGTTTGCGGACGAAAATCCCGACCTATAAGGCGCGGAGGAAACGATATGCAGCAACAATTTACCATCCGGCGTGCGGCGGCAGAGGACGCGGCCGCGCTGCTGGCAATCTATCAACCGTACATCACGGATACGGTCATCACGTTTGAATATGAGGTGCCCGCGGCAGCGGAATTTGCCGCACGCATTACCGATACGCTTGCGCACTTTCCCTATCTTGTGTGTGAGCAGGATGGAGAGCCGGTCGGCTATGCTTACGCGCACCATATCCGCGAGCGCGCGGCATACGATTGGGCGGTGGAGCTGTCGATCTATCTTGCGCCGGAGGCGCAGGGGCGGGGCGTGGGAACCGTGCTGTACCGATGCCTCATTGACCTGCTGGACATGCAGAATATACGCATCTTATACGGCTGCGTTACGCTGCCGAATGAAAAAAGTCACCGCTTGCACGAAAAACTGGGCTTCGCGCTCACAGGCGTGTGGCACGGCTCGGGCTGGAAGTTCGAGCGGTGGCACGACGTGGGCTGGTTTGAAAAGCGGCTGGGCGGCGACGGGCCGGCGCAGCCGGTTGTGCCGTTTCCGGCACTGGAAGAGGAAAAAATACAGGAATGTTTGCGCCGGTATACGGCAATGCTGAAAGATGGAGGACTGAACTGACATGGCACTTCGTAAAATTCTGACACAGGGCGATGAACAGCTTTTGAAGCACAGCCGTAAGGTGGAAAAATTTGACGCGCGTCTGCATACGCTGCTCGACGACATGCGCGAGACGCTGGAAAACTCGGGCGGCGTGGGGCTTGCCGCGCCGCAGGTCGGCGTGCTGCGCCGCGTGGTTGTGCTGCTGGACGTCAACACCGAGCCGGAGGAGATGGTTGAGCTGGTCAACCCCGAGGTGATCGAGACGCATGGCGAGGAGCGTGTGGTCGAGGGCTGTCTGTCTGTTCCGGGCGTGTATGGCTATGTCACCCGCCCGACCTGGGCCAAGATCCGCGCGCAGGACCGCGACGGCAACTGGTTTGAGCGCGAGGGCGAGGGCATTGTCGCGCAGTGCTTCTGCCACGAGACCGAGCACCTCGATGGTCACCTGTTCACTGAGAAGGTAGAAGAGTATGTTGATCCCGAGGATTTGCAGCAGGGCGATGAGGGCGATGCGGAATGAGAATTGTATTCATGGGCACGCCGGATTTTGCCGTGCCGAGCTTGCAGGCGCTGATTGACGCAGGGCATGAGGTATGTGCGGTATACACCCAGCCCGACAAGCCGCAGGGCCGCAAGCAGATTCTGACCCCGCCGCCGGTGAAAACGCTGGCGCTGGAGCACAACATCCCGGTTTTTCAGCCGCAGATGCTCAAAAACGAGGACGAACAGGCGCAGCTGCGCGCGCTGGCGCCCGAGGTCATCATCGTCGTGGCGTATGGCAAGCTGCTGCCGAAGGCCGTGCTGGACATCCCGCCGCGCGGATGCATCAACGTGCATGGCTCGCTGCTGCCGCGCTGGCGCGGCGCGGCACCCATTCAGTGGTCGGTGATCGCGGGCGATCAAAAGGCGGGCGTGACGACCATGCTCATGGCCGAAGGGCTGGACACGGGCGACATGCTGCTGAAGTACGAGACCGAAGTCGGCGCGCGGGAGACCGCAGGCGAGCTGTTCGACCGCCTGGCGCAGGCGGGCGCGGAACTTCTGGTGCGCACGCTCGTCGAACTCGACAGCATCACCCCGACCCCGCAGGAGGACAGCCAAAGCTGTTACGCGCACATGCTGGATAAAGCTATGGCGGTGATTGACTGGTCCAAGTCGGCGCACGAGATCGACTGTCTGATCCGCGGGCTGAATCCGTGGCCGATTGCGCTGACGACGCTTCACGGCGCGCGGCTCAAGATTTATGCGGCACAGCCGGTGGACGGGGCAGGTAAGCCGGGCGAAGTGCTGGAAAGTGACGCGAAAAAGGGGCTTGTGGTCGCGTGCGGCGCGGGGGCGCTGGCACTCGAGGAGATTCAACTGGTCGGTGGCAAACGAATGAAGAGCGCGGATTTCCTGCGCGGTCATGCGGTGGAGAAAGCAACCGTTTTGGGCGAATCAAAGGAGTAAACTATGCCTTATTTTGGTTATTATGGCATCGATATGTATTATATCGTGCTGGTGGTTCCTTGCATCATTCTGGCTTTTTGGGCGCAGAGCAAGGTTAAGAGCACCTTTAATCAGTATTCACAGGTTTTGAACCGCCGCGGCATGAGCGGCGCACAGGCGGCCGAGGCCGTTCTGCGTGCAAACGGTGTGACCGGTGTGCGCATCGAGCGCGTGTCCGGCAGACTCACTGACCATTTTGACCCGCGCTCGAACGTCATTCGACTATCGGATGCGGTGTATGACTCGACTTCGGTCGCATCGGTCGGCGTGGCCGCGCATGAGGCGGGCCATGCAGTGCAGTATGCGGTCAGGTATTTTCCAATCCGCCTGCGCTCGGCCATCATTCCGCTGACGCAGTTCGGCTCGATGGCGGTGTTTCCGCTCATTCTGCTCGGTTTGGTGTTCAATTCCGAGGTGTTTATCAATGTCGGCATCCTTGCGTTCGCGCTTTCAACCGTGTTCCAACTGGTGACGCTGCCGGTCGAGCTGGACGCATCGCGCCGCGCGCTGGCGGCCATCCGTGAGCGCAATCTGCTCTATGAAGACGAATATCCGATGGCGAAAAAGACGCTGACCGCCGCTGCGATGACCTATGTGGCCGCGCTGGCGGTGTCGCTTGCGCAGCTTTTGCGCCTGCTGCTGATTTTTGGAGGACGGAGACGCGATGACTGACAAACGCCCGCGCACGGCACGCGAAGCCGCGGCCTTTGCGCTGTTTGCAATGGACGAGGACGGCGCATGGTCGGACGGTGCGCTGCACCAGTGCCTTGCCCGCGCTGCGCTCGGAAGCCGTGACGCAGCGCTTGCTTCCCGGCTGGTGTACGGCACGGTGCAGAACGAAATGCTGCTCGACTGGTATCTGCGGCACTTTTCCAGCGTGCGGCTCAAAAAAATTGCGCCGCGCGTGCGTATCTGCCTGCGCATGGGGCTGTATCAGCTGATTTTGATGGATAAAATCCCGCCGCACGCCGCGGTAGCGGAGACGGTGGAGCTGGTGCGGCGGTACTGCCGCGCGGACGGACGCACGGTTTCATTTGCCAACGCCGTGCTGCGGCACGCAGCGGAAGCGGTGCAAAACGGCAGTTTGCCCGTGCTCGACTGTCCGGACAAGGAAAGTTACTATGCGTTGCGGTACAGCCATCCCGAATGGCTGGTGCGGCTGTGGTCCGAGCAGTTCGGGCGCAAAATGGCCGAAAAGCTGTGTCAGGCTGACAACGCAGACACGCCGGTATCCGTCCGGGTCAACCTTTTAAAAACCACGCCGGAAGCCGCGTGCGCGGCGCTGGAAAACGCGGGGCTGACCGTGCAGGTGCATCCGGCGTTGGATGACATTCTGCTGTGCACCGGCGGAGACGCAGCGGCAACGCCCGCGTTTCAGGCGGGCGAAATCACCGTGCAGGACGCGGCAAGCGCGCTCGCAGCCGCGGTGGCCGACCCCAAACCGGGCGACACGGTGCTCGACTGCTGTGCCGCGCCCGGCGGCAAGAGCTTTGCCATGGCCGGACGCATGCAGGGACGCGGCAGCGTTACTTCGTGCGATATTTACGAACATAAACTGACCCGTATCCGCGAGGGCGCGCAGCGGTTGGGCCTTTCAAATATCCAAACCGCCTTGCAGGATGCTTCTGCGCCGAGAGAGGAATGGAAAGGTACGGCGGATGTGGTGTTGTGCGATGTGCCGTGTTCCGGACTGGGTATTATCCGCAAAAAACCGGAAATCCGCTACAAAGATCCCGCGGAGCTGGAAAATCTGCCAGACTTGCAGACGAAAATTCTGCAAAACTGCGCGCAGTATGTCAAACCCGGCGGCACGCTGGTCTATTCGACCTGCACGATTTTGCAGCGCGAGAATGAGGACGTTGTCCGTGCGTTTCTCGCGGCAAATCCGTCGTTTGAGGCTGTGCCGTGGGAGCACAAGGTATGCGGTGCACGCGAGGACGGCATGGTGACGCTGCTGCCGCCCGTACATCAGACCGATGGCTTTTTTATCGCCAAGATGAGGAAGAAGAACGCATGACAGAGATCAAATCCCTGACAATCCAAGAACTGAAAGCCGAACTTGCCGAGATGGGCGAAAAGCCTTTCCGCGCGGGACAGATCTTCAAATGGCTCCACGGGGGCGTAGAGTCCTTTGAAGAGATGTCCAACCTGTCAAAAGACCTGCGCGCGCGGCTTGCCGAACGCTTTGTGCTGACCGTGCCGCAGGTGGCGCGCAAGCAGGTAAGTCAGGTGGACGGCACGGTCAAATATCTGTGGCGGCTGCGGGACGGCGACTGCGTCGAGTCCGTACTCATGCACTATGAGCATGGCGTGTCGGTCTGCGTGTCCACGCAGGTGGGCTGCCGGATGGGGTGCAAGTTTTGTGCTTCAGGCTTAAATGGCCTAAAACGCCATCTGTCCGCGGGCGAAATTCTGGATGAAGTGCTGTTCATGCAGAAGGACAGCGGTGAGACGGTGTCCAACATCGTGCTGATGGGCACAGGTGAGCCGCTCGACAACTACGACAATGTGCTGAAATTCCTGCATCTGGTCAGCTGCCCGGAGGGCGTGAACATCGGACAGCGGCATATTTCCTTGTCAACGAGCGGAATTGCTGATAAAATAGAGAAGCTGGCGGGAGAAAAATTGCAGATCACGCTGTCAGTGTCGCTGCACGCGCCGGACGACGAAACGCGCTCATCCATCATGCCGGTAAACGACGCCTATCCGGTCGAACGACTGATGCGCGCATGTCGCTACTACTTCGACACCACTGGACGGCGTATTTCCTACGAGTACATGATGGCGCGGGATAAAACCGACTGCCCGTGGCAGGCCGAAAAGCTGGCCTCGCTCCTGCGCGGCAGGCCCGCGCACGTGAATCTGATCCCGCTTAACGAGGTGGCGGAAAGCCCGTTGCGGCCTTCGCGGCCGGAAGCCGTGCGCCGCTTCCAGCAGGCGCTGGAAAAGCGCGGCGTGACCGCGACCGTGCGCCGGCGGCTCGGCCCGGATATCGATGCCGCCTGCGGCCAGCTGCGCCGCAGGGAGCTGCAAAAACAGCAAAATTAAGCCGGTTTTATCAAAACCGGATACCCGAACGGGAGATATCATCCTTACAAGACACTGGAGGTGTTCCTATGGAATGGTTTGGCTTGACGGACAGAGGCCGTGTGCGCCCGACCAATCAGGATATCTATCAAATCGAAGCGCGGGAGGATAATCAGACCGTGCTGCTCGTCGTGTGTGACGGTATGGGCGGTGCCAACGCAGGCAACGTGGCCAGCCGTTTTGCCGCGCAGTCGTTTATGGAGGCGGCACGCAATTCGCTGAAGGAGACACTCGACGCGACAAAGCGCCAGACGCTGCTGACGCATGCGCTCGTACAGGCGAACGATACGGTGTTTTCGCTTGCCGGACGGCAGCCGGAATTCCGCGGCATGGGAACCACGCTGGTTGCGGCGCTTGTGCAGGACGATCAGGTAACCGTTCTGAACGTCGGGGACAGCCGCGCCTACTTATTCGACGGCACGCGCCTGCATCAGCTGACCGAGGACCATTCCTATGTGGAAGAGATGCGCCGTCAGGGCCGCATCACCGAAGCGGATGCCCGCACCCACCCGCAAAAGAACCTGATTACCCGTGCGGTCGGCGTGGAGCCGGATGTGGACGGCGATCTGTTTGAAGCGCGGCTTGCGCCGGGCGAAATTCTGCTGCTGTGCTCGGATGGGCTGACCGGCATGGTCGAGGATGAAAAAATTGCCCAGACACTCAAAGATGCCAAAACGCTCGCATTGGCGGGCGATGCGCTGCTGACCCTCGCGCTGGAGGGTGGCGGCCGCGATAATATCACGGTTGCGCTGTTCACCCGCGGCGCGGAAGAGGAGGCGTAACCCCCTATGGACAAATATATCGGCAAACTGCTCGGCGGCCGGTATGAGATCATCGATGTGGTCGGTGTGGGCGGCATGGCGGTCGTTTATCGTGCGCGTGATGTGGTGCTCAACCGCTATGTCGCCGTCAAGATCCTCAAGGATGAGTATGCCAAGGACCCGGATATCCGCAAGCGGTTCTCGATCGAGTCGCAGGCGGTCGCCAAGCTCAGCCATCATAACATTGTATCAGTGTTTGATGTCGGCAGCGAAAACGGCACGGACTATATCGTCATGGAGCTGATCGAGGGCATTACCCTCAAGGAATATTTGCAGAAAAAGGGCCACTTGGGCTGGCAGGAGTCCGTGTTCTTTGCGGAACAGATCTGCCGCGCGCTCATTCATGCGCATTCCCGCGGCATCATCCATCAGGATATCAAGCCGCAGAACGTCATCATCCTGCGCGACGGCACCGCCAAGCTCACCGACTTCGGTATCGCGTCCTTTGCGACCACGCAGGAGACCCGCGTGGTGCAGGAGGCTATCGGCTCGGTGCATTATATCTCGCCCGAACAGGCGAAAGGCTCCAAGATCGACTACCGGACAGACATCTATTCGCTGGGCGTCGTAATGTACGAAATGCTGACCGGCAAGCTGCCGTTTGAGGGCGAAACCGCCTTGCAGGTCGTTATGCAGCACCTCAATGCTGTGCCGCTCGCACCGAGCGAGCTGATGCCCGGCATCCCCAAGGGGCTGGATGAGATCGTGATGCACGCGATGTGCGCCAACATCGGCAAGCGCTATGCTTCGGCGGAAGCGCTGTATGCGGATCTGGAGCAGCTCAAGAACGATGCGCAGATGCGTTTCGGCTATGCCTATACGGATGATGAAACAGGCGAAACGCAAGTCATCGGACGCGATGTGCAGCGCGCGGCGCGCCGCACGGCTGCGCAGGAGCAGGCAGCACATGCAGCCGCACAGCGGCGCGAGACCGCGACCGCAGTGCGCGAGCCGGAGGGCTTTTTCGACCGTTTGGCTGAACGACCGGGACTCGCTGCGGGCATCGCGGTTGCAGTCGTGGCTGTGATCGCGCTGGTGGTGGTCGGCCTGTTGATGGCCACGGGTGGCAACGGCGAGGAAAAGCTGACAGTGCCGTCGCTTGTCGGGCAGACGATCGACGATGTGATGGCCGATTCGACTTATACCGGCCAGTTTACCATTCAAGAGGCCGATCAGCGGCAGGAATCCGATCGGCCGGTGGGAGAAATTCTGGAACAGGACCCCGAACCGGGCACCAAGGTGACCAAGGGCGCAATCATTACACTGACCGTATCGGCGGGCGGCGATAACGTCAGCGATACCTATAAGGTGATCGATTTCAAGGGCCGCACGCTGGAATATGCGCAGGCTATGCTGGACGAGCATGAAGTCAGCTATCAGACGCAGGAGGAATACAGTGACGACATCGAAGCGGGTAAGATCACCCGCACCGACCCCGCTGCCGGCGAGGAGCTGGAAAAGGGCGCGACGCTGACCATCTATCTCAGCAAGGGCAAGGAGGAAAAGAAAACCTCGGTGCCCGATCTGTACGGCTTGTCGCAGAGTGCAGCGGAAAAGGCGCTGACGGATAAGGGTCTGGTGCTTGGCTCGGTTGATCAGGTGGAAAGCTCCGCCTCGGTCGGTACGGTTGTCTGGCAGTCGGTCACCAAAGGAAACGAGGTCAACGAAGGCACGGCAGTCAACATTCAGATTTCCAAGGGAAAGAGCGAGCAGCAGACAAAGCCGGAGACCCCGACGGAAGAAGACAAGCCGGAAACTGGCGGTGAAAGCAGCAGCGGCGGCAGCAGCGATACGCAGGAGCAGCCCACGCAGCCCACGCCGACCACCGGCTCAGCAACCATTCCGGTAGCGCTGCCGGATAGTACGGATATGGCGCATGTGGTTATCTCGGTGGACGGCGTAGTGCAGTATGACGAGACACATGAGACCAGTCTGGGCAGCATCTCGGTGCCGCTGACCAGCACGCCCGGACAGCATGAGGTTACGGTCAGCGTGGACGGTGTGTCCAGCTCGCAGACCTATACTTTCAACTGATGGAAGGGGCGAAAGTTTGATCGAAGGGATCATTCTCAAGGGCATCGGCGGGTTCTACTATGTGGACACCGCCGAAGGCCTGATCGAGTGCAAGGCGCGCGGGCGTTTCCGCAAAACTGTGGGCAAGCCCATCGTGGGCGACCGCGTCACGCTCGAAATCCAGCCGGAGGACGGCACGGGCTATCTGCTTGACATTGCGCCGCGCAAAAACAGTCTGGTGCGGCCTGCGGTCGCCAATCTCGACCTGCTGGTGGCGGTCGCCTCGGCAGCGCCGCCCGTGACCGACCCGTTTTTGATCGACAAGGTAACGGCTATCGCGGTGCACAAGGAGATCGGCGCGTTGGTGGTCATCAACAAGACCGACGAAGACCCGGGAGACGCGCTGTTTGAAACCTATCGTAAAAGCGGCATTGATGTTCTGCGCGTCAGCGCGCTGACCGGCACGGGCATTGACCAGCTCAAAGACCGCCTGCGTGGACGGGTGGCCGCGTTTGCGGGCAACTCGGGCGTGGGCAAGTCGAGCGTACTCAACCGCATCGACCCGCAGTTCGGCGCGGCGGTCGGCGCGATTTCCGACCGCATCGGCCGCGGCAAACATACGACGCGGCATGTCGAGCTGCACCCGATTGAGGGCGGCGGTTACATTGCGGACACGCCCGGCTTTTCCTCGTTTGAAACCGAGCAGATGGATCTGGTGCTGGCCGAGGATCTGCAATATGCGTTCCCGGAATTTGCGCCGTATATTGGGCAATGCCAGTTTACCGGCTGCGCACATGTCAAGGAAAAGGGCTGTGCGATACTGGCCGCCGTTGAGGCGGGCGAGATCGCAAAAAGCCGTCACGAAAGCTATGTCAAACTGTATGACAGCGTAAAGGATTTGAAGCAATGGGAGATTTCCAAGGGCGGCACGCGCTGATTTTCGCCGCCGCGCCCGAAACCGAATACGGATACATCCGCGCGTTTCTGGACAAGCACCCGGACGCGCTGATTGCCTGTGCGGACGGCGGTCTGCGCCATGCGCGTGCGCTTGGACTGCACCCGGACTTTATGATTTCGGACTGTGACTCCATGCCGGAGATTGAAGGAACGGAGATCATCCGGCTCAAACCGGAAAAGGACGATACGGACACGCAGGGCTGCCTGCGCGAGGTGTTTCGCCGCGGCTGCACCGAGGCGACGCTGGTCTGCGCGACCGGCGGGCGCATCGACCACGAGCTGGCGAACCTGTCGCTGCTCGAGGAGGCGCATGCCATGGG
>ERZ1090878.355-NODE-355-length-25576-cov-9.824928_pt1 | contig 25576 bp, 20 predicted proteins | sample MGYA00478473_ERZ1090878 | MGnify/ENA primary metagenome ERZ1090878 (study PRJEB33644, sample SAMEA5815720) | chicken gut metagenome | biome: Chicken; feature: Gastrointestinal Tract; material: Caecum | place: Ireland | collected 2019-01-01 | study: A study of the... | reverse complement strand
GGATCATGCGTCCGCATGGGCTGCAGCCCTTTTGCGTTGAGGTGAAATGCGATGTTTTTTAACAGAAAGCCTGCGCCCTCCGGCCCCGTGGAGTGGCTGATCGTGGGTCTGGGCAATCCGGGCGGGCAATACGAAGGGACGCGGCACAACGCCGGATTCCGCACGATCGACGGGATTGCCGAAAAGGCGGGCGTGAAGATCGACCGCCTCAAGTTCAAGGGAACGACGGCCCCGGCCGAGTGGGGCGGCAAAAAGGTGCTGCTTTTAAAGCCCGCAACGTTCATGAACCTGTCAGGGCAAAGCGTAACCGAGGCGATGCGGTTTTATAAAATTCCGCCGGAGCGCACGCTGATCCTGTTTGATGACATCTCGCTGCCCTGCGGCCGGGTGCGCATCCGCCGCAAGGGCAGCGACGGCGGGCACAATGGCATCAAAAATATTCTCTACCTTTCGGGCAGCGACCAGTTTCCGCGCATTAAGATTGGCGTCGGCCAGAAGCCGCAGGGCTGGGACCTGGCGGACTGGGTGCTCAGCCGCTTTACGGACGAGGAGTCCAAAGCCATCGACGAGGCCGCGGCGCATGCGGCGGATGCAGCCGCGCTGATCGTGCAGGGCAAGACAGACGAAGCGATGAATTTATATAACAAAAAGTAACCGTCCCCTGGCGCCACAGTAATATGGCCGGAGGATGGCGGGTACAATGGAAGCAGGGATTCCCCGGAAATTGGAACTTCCTGTTGCATGCTGCGCAAGGATTCCATGGCGGCAAAGCCTGCGGCTGCCCTGCATCCGCTTTTGTTAAAGTAGATTCCGCCAAATCTTCTGCGCCTGATTTTCTTTGACAGCCAGGCTGAAAAGACCGTTTGGGAGAGGTGCTCTTATGAAATTTATCGCGTCCGCGCTGGCACGACAGCGCGACTTTACGCTCCTGCTCGACGCCGTGCGTGGGGGAAATATGCCCGCGCTGGTGACGGGCCTTTCCGGCGTGCACAAGGCAGCCGTGCTCTATGCGCTTTGGCTGCAGACAGGGAAGCGCGTATTTTTGCTGGCCGGGGACGAGAGCGAGGCAGCGCGTTTTGTGTCGGACCTCTCGGCCATGGGCATGCGCGCCCTGTTTTACCCGGCGCGGGATTTTTCATTCCGCCAGGGCGAAACCGCCTCCCACGAGTATGAGCACCAGCGGCTGCAGGTATTGGAGCGGCTGCTTTCCGGCGCCTGCGACGCGGTGGTGGCCTGTGCAGACGGCGCTTTGCAGGACACGGTTCCGCCGGATGTGCTGTCCGCGCGCACGCGCCGCATCCAGCCGGGCGACACTTCCTCCCCGGAAGAGCTGGAGCGGCTGCTGCTGGACTGCGGCTTTGAGCGCGCCGCCCAAGTCGAAGGGCCGGGCCAATTTTCGCGCCGCGGCGGCATCCTGGACGCCTATCCGCCCGCAGCGCCTGCGCCGGTGCGCGTCGAATTCTGGGGCGACGAGGTGGACACCGTCAGTTATTTTGACCCGGAAACGCAGCGCCGCACCGAAGCGGCGCCCTGCCTGTCCATTGCGCCGGCCACCGAAGCACTTGCGGGCGCAGACATTGCCCCGCTGGTCGAAAAAATCCGCAAGGTTGCCTCGTCCCTGCGCGGGAAAAACGCCGCTGCGGCCCGCCCCATCCTGCAGGAACAGGCGGATCTGCTCAGCGAAGGCGTGCGGCTGTCGTGCATGGATAAATTCCTGCCGCTGCTGTTCCAGGCGCCCGCCTGCCTGCTCGACTACTGCGGAAAAGACGACCTGCTGGCGGTCAGCGAGAGCGTCAACGCGCGCGAACGGATGCGCTCCACCCAGCTGCACTGGGGTGAGGATCTCAAGGCGTACCTGTCGGACGGCACGTTGTGCAAGCATCTGGATACCTACAGCCGGACGTGGAGCGAGGCCTTGACATACTTTACAAACCACCAGACAATCTTTTTCGACACCTTTGCCCGCGGGCAAAGCGAGGTGCCGCTGCGCACGATGCTCAATTTTGCCGTGCGGCAGCTTTCCATCTGGGGCGGTTCGAGCGAACTTTTGGTGGAGGATCTCTCGCCGATGCTCCACAACAAGTGGGCCTGTGCGGTGCTGGCCGGCAACGAGCGCAGCGCCCGCGTCACAGCGGCGGACCTGCGCGCGGCGGGCATCCCGGCCGACTATATGGACGACGCCGACGACATCGCGCGCGGCACGGTTGCGGTGCTGCCCGGCGCGCTTTCGGCTGGCTTCGAGTGGCCGGGTGCGTTTTTGGGCGTGGTTTCTCACGGAAAGACTTTCAGTGGCAAGCGCCGCAAGGCCAAACACAAAAAAGGCCAGGCCCTCAGCTCTTTGGCGGAGCTTTCCCCCGGCGATTACGTGGTGCATGAGAGCCACGGCATCGGCATTTACGCGGGCATCCACAAAATCGACACGCACGGCGTGACCAAAGATTACATCAAGATCCAGTATGCAAAAGGCGATACGCTCTATGTCCCGGTCACGCAGCTCGACCTGGTCAGCCGGTACATCGGCCCGCGGGAAGACAGCGGCGTGCGGATTAACCGCCTGGGCGGCGCGGATTGGCAAAAGACAAAGGCGCGGGTCCGGCACGCTGTGCGCGACATGGCAAAGGAGCTGATTAAGCTCTACGCCGCGCGCATGCAGGCCAAAGGCCACGCATTTGCGCCGGACACGGAGATGCAGCGCGATTTTGAGAGCCGGTTCCCGTTTGAAGAGACGGACGACCAGCTGCGCTGCGTGGAGGAGATCAAGGGAGATATGGAGCGCGAAGCGCCGATGGACCGGCTGCTCTGCGGCGACGTGGGCTTCGGCAAGACGGAGGTCGCGCTGCGCGCCGCTTTCAAATGCATCTGCGACAGCAAGCAATGCGCGATGCTCGTGCCCACCACGCTGCTGGCCTGGCAGCATTACCAGACAATTTTGCAGCGGATGGACGGCTTCCCGGTCAAGGTAGAACTGCTGTCGCGCTTCCGCACGCCAAAGCAGCAAGAGGACATTCTCAAAAGGCTGGCCCGCGGCGAAATCGACATGGTCGTCGGCACGCACCGGCTGGTCAGCAACGACGTGCAGTTCCGCAACCTGGGGCTTGTCATCATTGACGAGGAGCAGCGCTTTGGCGTGGCGCAAAAGGAAAAGCTCAAGCACCTTTGCCAAAATGTCGATGTCTTGACGCTGACCGCCACGCCGATCCCCCGCACGCTGAATATGGCCATGAGCGGCATCCGCGACATGAGTGTGCTGGAGGAAGCGCCGCACGACCGCCACCCGGTGCAGACCTACGTCATCGAGCACGACGAGGGCATTTTGGCGGACGCCGTGCGCCGGGAGCTGCGCCGCGGCGGCCAGGTTTACTGGCTGCACAACGACGTGGCCTCCATCACCCGCGTCGGCGCGCGCCTGCAGGCGCGCATCCCGGAGGCGCGCATCGGCATCGGCCACGGCAAGATGAGCGAGCAGGAGCTTTCCGAGGTTTGGCGGCAGATGATCGACCACGAGATCGACGTGCTCGTCTGCACGACCATCATCGAAACCGGCGTGGACGTGCCAAACGTCAATACGCTCATCATCGACAACGCGGACCGCATGGGCCTTTCGCAGCTGCACCAGATCCGCGGCCGCGTGGGCCGCAGCTCCCGGCGCGCGTATGCCTATTTTACGTTCACGCCCAACAAGGTGCTCTCGGAAGTCGCGCAAAAGCGGCTTTCCGCCATCCGTGAATTCACGGAATTTGGCTCCGGCTTTAAGATTGCCATGCGCGACCTGGAAATCCGCGGCGCGGGCAACCTGCTCGGCGGCGAACAGCACGGACATATGGAATCGGTTGGCTACGACATGTATCTCAAGCTCCTCGGCGACGCGGTGGCCCAGGAAAAGGGCGAGGCCCCGGCACACGGCACGGATTGCCTGATGGACCTGCAAATCGAGGCGCATATCCCGGAATCCTACATTCCCACAAACGCTGGACGGCTCGAAATGTACCGCCGCATTGCGGATATCCGCAACGAGGCCGATGCCCTCGACGTGACCGACGAGCTGATCGACCGCTACGGCGACCCGCCGAAAAGCGTGCATGGCCTGATTCAGATCGCGCTGCTGCGCAACCAGGCAAGCCTGCGCGGCATCACGGAAGTCAAACAGCAAAGCGGCCAGCTCCAGCTTTACCAGCCGTCGCTCGACATGCAGTGGATCGGGAAGCTGATGGACGCCTTCCCGCGCCGGGTGGTCGTCAACGCGGGCGCAAAGCCGCACATTGCCGTCAAGCTGGAACCCGGCGGCGATGTGCTGGCGCTGCTCAAAGCGGTGCTGGGGACTGGTGCAAAGCCGGCAGACGCAAAATAAAGCAAAGCCAGAACGCCGCCCCAAGAGTCCATTCCCAGGTGCTTCCAGGTGGACAAATGCGGCATCGCGTAGTATAATCGTGATTGTGAACCTGCTGCTTTTTGTCACAGAAGGGCGGCGGCGTTTTGCAGTTCGATCTTGAAATTATCAGTGCGGAGTGTGTAGAATCGTGATGAAGTTAAAAAAATTCGTGGCCGCTGCCGTGTCCTGCGCAGTGGTTGCCGGCGCGGTTGCCGGATGTACCATTGGCGGCGATACCTCCTGGTGCGCCAAGAGCAGTAACACAACGATGCCAACGGGCGTCTATATCTATGAGCTGTACCAGGCATATACCGAGGCAAGCTCCAAAGCAGATTCCTCGGATTTGAAGAATGCCAAGGTCGAGAATGAGGCGGCCTTCACCTGGATTGCCAACCGCGCCAAAGAGCTGACCAATGAGCTGTTTGTGCTGGATGACAAAATGAAGGAGAAAAACCTCTCCTTTACAAGCGACGAACAGGATACGATCAAGCAGACAGCGGCGAACGCCTGGGTCCAGCAGTACAAATCCCTGCTCGAATCCAAGGGCGTGGCCCAGTCTTCCTTCCAAAAGGCCTATGCCGAGCGCAGCTATGCGCTGCAAAAGGTCTTTTCCGCCACTTACGATCATGGCGGCGAAAAGGCGGTTCCCGAAGCCGACATGCGCAAATATTTTGAAGCGCATTACGCGGACTTCGCCTACACCAGCGTGAACCTGACCAAAACCGACTCGGACGGCAACTCCACCGCCATGAGCGATTCCGAAAAGGCCGCCGTGAAAAAGGAGCTCGACGGCTACCTGGGCCAGATCCAGGCCGGCAAAACCACGGTCAAGGACGCCAGCGCCGCCTACGCAAAAGCGCATAATACGGACGATGCCTACCAGGAAGCCACACAGGACCTCGACAGTGAGATGGCCTCCTATTACCTGCCAAGCGACATGATCACCGCGATCAAAGGGATGAAAAACGGCGAAACCCGCCTTTTGGAGATCTCCGGCACGTATTATGTCCTGGTCACCAAAAACGACATCACGAAAAAGACGGACTCGTTCCTGAAGGACGACTCCAACCGCACTTCACTGCTTTACGAGCAGTACGGCGATGAATTCACCAAGTCCATCGAGGACGAGGCCAAAAAGTACAACAAGGCGACCTGGAACGACAAGGTCCTCCAGAAATATACGGCAGACCTGTTCTATGAGAAGCCGTCGAGCACAAGCAGCACCGGGCCTGTCACCGCTTCTTCCAGCGCGTCCGGTACGAGCAGCGCGGCTTCCGCTGCTTCCTCCAGCGCGTCCGGTACGAGCAGCACGGCTTCCGCTGCTTCCTCCAGCGCGTCCGGTACGAGCAGCACAGCTTCCGCCGCTTCTTCGAGCGCGTCCAGCACGAGCAGCGCAGCTTCCGCCGCTTCCTCCAGCGCGTCCAGCACGAGCAGCGCAGCATGACAAAAATTCAACATATGATAAAATACCCCCTGATGTAGGAAAATAGATACATCAGGGGGTATTGTTATGAAGCGAAAAGGCAACCGCGAGACAATCCTTGCGATATGAAAGGTTCATTCTACAGTCTGTAAGTAAGCGTCAATGGCCTGGGCCACATCTTTTGAGTATTTGACTGCCTCCACAACTGTGCGGGCGCCAAGCACCACGTCGCCGCTGGCGAAAATACCGGGCCGGGTGGTAGTGCCGTGTTCGTCTGTGGCCAACAGTCCACGCTCTGTGGTTTTTAACCCACTGGTTGTGTTGACAATCCTGTCCCTGGGGCCCTGACTGATCGCGATGACCACGCTGCTGGCCGGGAAAAGCCGCGGCTCGCTCAGGCTCAAGATGTTTTCGTCCTGGTCCATCTCCGCCTTGCGGTAAACGACGCCTTCGTCTGTGATTTCCACAGGCCGCATGCAATAGTGAAATTCCACGCCATCCGCTATGGCGTAGTCGACTTCGTCGCTGTTGGCGGCCACATGCAGCCGCCGACAAAAAACCGACACATGCCGCACGCCCTTGCGCAGCGCGGTGCGCGCCACGTCGATGGCCGAGTTGCCTGCGCCGATGACCACCAGGTTGTCCCCCAGGTCATAGACGTCCGGATTGACCAGATAGTCGATGGCAAAATGCACATGGCCCAGGCTCTCGCCGGGGATGCCCAGCTTTTTGGGGCGCCACACGCCGGTGCCGATGAAGATCGCTTTGTAGCCGTCCCGCTGCAGGTCGTCGACCGTCAGCGCGCTGCCGATGGACGTGTTGGGCCGGATTTTGATGCCCAGCTTCACCAGCTGTTTCTGGTAGCGGTCCAGGATGGACTTGGGCAGGCGGAATTCCGGGATGCCGTAGCGCAGCACGCCGCCGATTTTGTCGCGGCTTTCAAACAGCGTCACGTCATAGCCCTTCTGGGCCAGGAGAATCGCGATGGTGATGCCGGCCGGGCCGCTGCCGATGATCGCGACGCGTTTGCCCTTGCGCGGTTCTTTTTTCAGCTCCATCCGGTCCAGATAGGACTCGGAAATATAATTTTCAATACTGGAAATATGGACGGGCGCGCCCTTGTGGTTGAGCACGCAGTGCCCCTCGCATTGCTTGCTGTGGTCGCACACCAGCGAGCAGACCACGCTTAACGGGTTGTTCTCAAACAGCATCTTGCCGGCCTCGTCAATTTTGCTTTGCCGGAACAGCTGAATCATATCCGGAATCGGTGTATGGACAGGGCAGCCCTTGCTGCACTGCGGGGATTTGCAGTGCAGGCAACGCTTGGCCTCATCTACAACATGGGTCGCCATGTTTCATTGCCTCCTCAAGTTTCAGAAAAATAAAGCGCCATTTGCTTTTTTTAGATTTAGAACCGCCGGGAAAAGGCCCTTTCAATCAGAACACAACGAGCACGTCGCCCTGGAAGGCGCAGCTGCCCTCAAAATTTTTGGCCTTGCCGCTCTTTGCGTCCACAAGCGTATAGAACACGATGCTGTCCGTCTCGTCACGGATTTCATCGCGCAAAAGCAGGTAACGGTCGTCAAAGCAGGCGAAAAATTTCCCGAGATTGGTGTCAAAGGAAAGGTCCGCTGTGGAATTGAGCAGGCCCTGAACCCGCATGTGCCGGCTGTCCAGAGCCGTCATTTTATACGCACGGCCCTCCGGATCAATGACGAACCGGGCGTCCTTTTCATCGGGCGCAAGGTTCAGGCGCGCGGCCTCGCGTTTGGCGCCGGTGTGCTTATTGACAGCCAGGATTCGCTGGTCATCGTGCGGGAAATACAACGCGCGGAAATAAAGGCTGTTTGTATCCTGCGCTGCAAAGCGCACCATGCCCTCGGTGCCCGCCCGCAGCACCCGCTGCATCGGCGCGCAGGCTTGTCCCGCCTCCACGGCGTCAATAAACGCCGGCAGCGCGCAAATCCAGATCTGGTCGGTTACGCTGCCCGAAAGCCACCGCCGGTCGCGGTAGGCCTTGCGCTTTTCCTCTTCAGTGCCATAAGGCTGCAACACCAAAAGCTTTTGTTCCCCGCCGCCCGTGTAGGGCAAAAGCCCGGCCCCGGCGCAGACGCGCGGGTCCTGCACAGACCAGCACTGACCGGTCTGCACATCGCACAGATACGCCGCGCGGGTGAAGCCCGTTTGGCGGCGGTATTCCCGGAACAGCGTCGCATCGCGCGGGTTTTCGGTCGAATAAAGCAGCACATGGCGGCAGTCCAGCGCACAGCAGGCCGCGTAATTGCCCGCAAAATAGACCGGCTGCAGGATCTCTTCGCCGCCGCCGGATTTTTCCACACGCAAAAACCACGCTTCGCTGCCGCCGTCTTCCATCACCACCAGAATGTGTTCGGGAAACGAAAAATAATGCATCACATAGCGCGGGTTGAGCAGGCAGTGATCGGAAAGCACACGTTCCTCACGGGTGCTGCGGTCATAATCGAGCAGGAAGAGGTTGCGTTTGCCTTCGATGATCTTTTCTTCCGCATAATAAATATGTACGCCATCAATCTGGATGAGCACGTCGTTGCTGTTTGTCAGCGTGCTGCGCAGATCTACGATTTTCATAAGGCGGCTTTCTCCCCCTTCCCTCGGTTGCCGGGCTTTGATTCTCTTATTATAGCACATCTGCCTTTCAAGCGGGAGAGGTTTTTTCGGGGAAAGGCGGCTGTTGCGCCGGCGGCTCGCACAGCTTTTCGGCAAGCCCCATGATGATCCGGGCCATCCTTTCCGGCGGCTCCGCGCAGGCCTTACAGATCCATTGCTGAATGACCCGGTACGCGCCATACAGGAGAAATTCCTTTGCATAGGCCCTCTCCACGCTGTCCCCGGCCCGGTTGGTTTCCAGCCGCTCCAGAATGGCCGGATGCTGCAACAGCCGCTCCAAAAAGCCCGGGTCCGCGTTGGAATCAATCAACGTCCGGCACAAATCCAGATGGTCCTTCACAAAGGACAGGATATTCGCCAGCTGGCCGGTATCCGAGGACTGCCCTGCCTGCAGGTTCAGGTCTTTGTCAATTTCCTCGATCAGGTCCCGCTCCATGTCCTGCAGCAAATCATAGACAGAATTATAGTATTTATAAAAGGTAGAGCGGTTGAGGTCCGCCCGCTCGCACAGGGCGCGCACGGAGATCTTCTGGATCGTTTCAGTCTGCAGAAGCGACAGGAGGCTGTCCTTGAGCAGCCGCTTTGTCATGGCCACTCTCCGGTTTCCCTTACAATTCATAGATTCACCTGCCAATTCTTAAAAAATTGTAAATAAAGCAACACTTTCCGAATCGTGTGCTGGTTTTTCATCCAAACCGCAAAAACAGTTGGTTGAAAAGCCGACACTTTTATATTATATTCAGTATAATTAACTGTGTCAAACCAGTTGGCCGCGACGTTTTTCGTTTTACGAAAGCCGCGGCAGGGAAAGGGGGCGGTTTTCATGACCGTTACGCAGGAAGGCAGCGTGGTCTGGCTCGATATTCATGGGGAGACGGCGGAAAGCGCCCGCAGGCAGATCACCCATTGGCTTTCCAAAGCGCCCAAAAGCGTGCGGGAAGTGCGCGTGGTCCATGGCTACCACGGCGGTACCGTTTTGCAGGACATGGTGCGCCGGGAGCTGAAGCATCCCCGGATTGCCACGAAGATGATCGCGCTGAATCCGGGGGAAACGCGGGTCATTTTAAAATAAACGGGGCGCAAGGCCCTCGATTGCCCGCCTTCACAAGGCCAAAGGCAGCGCATGAACCTTCAAAAAGGGGATCAAAATAAACAGGGGATGTTTGCCAAAATACGACGGGCAAGGCGGCCCAAAAGCCGGAATTTTCAGGAAGGAGGGTGTGGCTTGGCCGGGTTATACCCGGTGCGATGCCATGATAAGGATATATGGCATATGTTACATTTACGGATGTGCGCAAGGAATACCGGATGGGCGATACGGTGATTCCAGCGGCAGACGGCGTCAATTTTACGATTGAAAAAGGGGAATTCGTGGTCATTGTCGGCCCCTCTGGCGCCGGAAAAACCACGGTGCTGAACCTATTGGGCGGAATGGACAGCTGCACCGCCGGCCAGATTGTGGTCGACGGCCGCGACATCAGCCGCCATACCGCCAAGCAGCTGACCGATTACCGCCGCTATGACGTGGGGTTTGTCTTTCAGTTTTATAACCTGGTGCAGAACCTGACGGCGCTCGAAAATGTGGAGCTCGCCTCCCAGATCTGCCGGGACCCGCTCGACGCGGCAGATGTGCTCCGGGAGGTGGGGCTTTCCGAACGCATGAATAATTTCCCGGCGCAGCTCTCCGGCGGCGAGCAGCAGCGCGTGGCGATTGCGCGGGCTTTGGCCAAAAATCCAAAGCTCCTGCTCTGCGACGAGCCGACCGGCGCTCTGGATTATAAAACCGGCAAGCAGGTGCTCATGCTGCTGCAGGACACCTGCCGCAGGCGGGGCCGTACCGTGGTCATCATCACACACAACCAGGCCTTTGCCCCAATGGCGGACCGGGTGATCCATATTCATTCCGGCAAGGTGCTGAAAATCGAGCAGAATCCCAACCCCATGCCTGCGGAAAGGATTGAGTGGTAATGCGCGCCTTTCAAAAAGCGGCGCTGCGCGCCGTCCGCCATTCGTCCGGGCGGTTTTGGGCCATCTTTGCGATTGTGGCGCTCGGCGCCGGATTCTTCACGGGCTTGTACGACACAGCGCCGTCCATGCGCACCACGGTGGACCAATATCTGGACCAGCAGCAGTTTTTGGATATTGAACTGCGCTCGACGCTGGGATTTTCCACAGCGGACGTGGATGCGGTGAAAAAAACGGATGGCGTGGCAGCCGTAGAACCCGGCTATTTTACGGACATTTTGAGCGAACACGGCGAAACCGAGGTCTCGATGCGCGTACATGCGCTGCCGCAGGGCCAAAACGCCATGAATATGCCACAGCTGGTGTCGGGCCGTTTTCCCCAGAAGTCAGGCGAATGCGTCCTCGACAGCTTTGCGCTGACAGCGCTGGCTGACCAGGCCTATCACATCGGCGACAAAATCCAGGTGTCCGAAGGCGGGGATGGGCTGCGCGTCAAGAGCCTGACGGTGGTCGGTTTTGTGCAGTCGCCGCTTTATCTGTGTACCCCGCTGGGCAGTACAACGCTCGGCAGCGGACAGCTCGACCATTTCCTGTATGTGCTGCCGTCGGATTTTGACATGGATGCATACACAACCCTGTATGTACAGGTCAAGGATGCGGCCGCGCTCTTTTCATTTTCCGACGCCTATACGGAAAAGGTCAAACCGGTTGAGGACGCCCTGACAGACGTCGGCGAAACGCGTGCGCCTTTGCGGCGCGAAGAGGTGACCGCGGACGCGCAAAAGCAGGTGACAGACGGCCGCGCTGCGTACGAAACGCAGAAGGCCAATGCAGAAAAAGAGCTGGCGGACGCCAAACAGGAGCTCGAGGACGGGCAGGCGGAAATCACCGCCAACGAAAAGAAGCTGCAAGACGCGCAAAAACAGATCGACAGCGGCGAAACACAGCTGGCCGAAGCGCGCAAAGAATACGAATCCGGCATGGCAACATACAAAAGCCAGAAGGCGCAGGCGGACGCCCAGCTGCAGGATGCGGCAGACCAGCTCGCCGCGGGCCGCAAGCAGCTCGCCGACGCACAGCAGCAGCTGGCGAGCGGCAAAGAAACGCTGGCCGCGCAAAAGCAGCCCCTGGAACAGGCACAAGAGACGCTTACGCAGCAGGAGCAAACGCTCAATGCCGAAAAAGCAAAGCTCACCCAGGCGGAGCAGGAAATAGCCGCCGCCGAGCCACAGGTGCAGCAGGCGCGCGACGCTTTGGCCCAGCTGGAGGCCGCCGGCCAAGGCGCTTCGGAAGAGGCCCAGACGCTGCGCGAGCAGATTACGGCGTTTGAAGACCAGCAGTCGCAGGTCAAGCAGTCGCGCGAGCAGTTTGACGCCGCCCAGGCGCAGCTTTCGCAGGCGCGCAGCGAATTTGAGACGCAGTATGCAAAAGCCAAGCCACAGCTCGATGCAGCCCAAAAGCAGCTCGACAGCGGCGAGGCGGAGCTTGCCGCACAGACAAAAAAACTCAATGCCGCAGAACAGCAGTACAATGAACAAAAGCAGGCCGCCCAGGCGGAGCTTGCCGCGGCCAAGGAAAAGCTCGACAGCGGCGCCGCGCAGATCTCCGAAAACGAAAAAAAACTCGCCCAGTCCAAGGAAGAGATCGCCAGCGGGCAAAAGCAGCTCGCCGAAGCGAAAGAACAGCTCGCCTCCGGTCAGGCGGCCTATGAATCGAATCAAAAAACAGTCAATCAAAGCCTGGCGGACGCCAAAAAGAAGCTCGACGACAGCCAGGCGCAGATCGATGCCGTGGAACAGGCGGAATGGTATGTGCTCGGCCGCGATAAAAATATCGGCTACAACAGCTTTACCAGCGACGCGGGCCGCATGGCGTCCATCTCCACCGTATTCCCGGTGCTGTTCTTCCTGGTGGCGGCGCTCGTCGCTCTGACCACCATGACCCGCATGGTGGAGGAGGAGCGCGGAGAAATTGGCACCTATAAGGCGCTGGGATTTTCCAACCGCGCGATTGCGGGCAAATATCTGTTTTACGGCGCGCTGGCCAGCGTTTCAGGCAGCGTGGCCGGCATCTGCATCGGCAATCTGGCCTTGCCTTCTGTCTGCTGGAACGCTTACCGCATCATGTATGCGGCGCCACCGATCCAGCCATCGCTCGCGCCGCTTTTATGCCTGGCTTCCGGCGCTGTCAGCGTGGGCATCACGCTTCTGGCGACCTATGGCGCCTGCCGCGCGACGCTTGCCGAATCCCCCGCCTCCCTGATGCGGCCCAAGGCGCCAAAAGCCGGGAAGCGGATTCTCCTCGAGCGCATCCGCCCGCTGTGGAAGCGGCTTCATTTCTCGCAGAAAGTCACGGCCCGCAACCTCTTTCGCTATAAACGCCGGCTGATTATGACGGTCGTCGGCATTGCGGGCTGCACGTCGCTGATGCTCATGGGCTTTGGCATCCGCGACAGCGTGACCGGCCTTGTGTCAAACCAGTTTGACGACATTTATCAATACAATATGACGGCGCAGCTAAAGGATCAGACGGTTTCAGACGGCGCGCGCTCTGTCCTGAACAATAAAAGCCTCGTAACAGGCTGGATGCACGACGAGCGGCGCAGCGCGGATCTGGAAAATGAAGACGGCCAATCCATGTCGGGTTACGTGCTCATTCCGGAGAAAATCGAGGATCTGCCCCGTTTTGTCCGCCTGCGCGACCGCGTCTCGCACAAGCCGGTTTCCTGCGGCAAGGACAGCGTCATCGTCACGGAAAAGCTCGCCAAGCGCCTGGGCCTTTCGGTCGGCAGCACGGTGGTGGTGCCGGACAGCGACGGCAAAAAGCTGCACTTTACCGTGACCGGCATCACGGAAAATTATGTCTATCACTTCGTCTATATTGACCCCGCCTTATACCAGCGCGTCGCAGGCGAGGCGCCGGCGTATAACGAGATTTGCGCTGAGACTGCGGCGGACGCCGACCAGCAGACGCTCACGCAGGACCTGAAGGCCCAGCAGGGCGTGGAGACGGTCAGTTATACGGTCGATATAGCCCAGAATTTTAATACGATGGTCGATTCGCTCAATACCGTCATCGTGGTCATCATCTTCTGCGCGGGCATGCTCTCGTTCGTCGTACTGTATAATCTGACGAATATCAACATCACGGAACGCCTGCGCGAACTGGCGACGCTGCGCGTGCTGGGTTTCCACATGGGCGAAACCGCGGGCTATATCTACCGCGAGACCACTCTGCTGACGCTCATGGGATGCGCGGCGGGCCTGGTGCTGGGCGTGGTGCTGCACCGGTTTGTCATCACGACGGTGGAAGTGGATCAATGCATGTTCAGCCGCGCCATCAGCCCGCTGTCCTTCTTGTGGAGCATCCTGTTGACCATCGCCTTCACGGCCATTGTGGATTTGCTGATGTATCCGAATTTCCGGCACATCGACATGGTCGAGAGCCTGAAATCCGTAGATTAACCAAAAACCCGGTCAATTGTAATGTGCTTTTCCACCGTCTTTTCCTTTTTGGTGGAAAACGCGCAAATCCATTTTTCTTTCAGACAGCCAGAGGGCTGCCGCAGAAGCAAAATTCTGCGGCAGCCCTCTTTTCGGTTTTTGTCCTTTTTATTTGATTCGTTTTTCGATGCGGAAACGCGGACGTCCCTTGACTTCGTTATAGATCTTGCCGATATATTCGCCCACAACGCCCAGGCACAGCATCTGGAGCCCGCCCAGCAGCCAGATCGAGCAGACGATCGCCGTCCACCCGGCCACAGCGCTGCCCGTAAAGTAGGAGACCAGCGCATAGATCAGGCCCACGATGCTGATCAGCGACACCACAATACCGAGATTCGCGATGATGCGCAGCGGCTTGACGGAAAAAGACGTGATGCCGTCAATGGCAAAGGAGATCATCTTTTTGAGCGGATATTTGCTCTCGCCCGCAAAGCGCTCGTGGCGGTCATAGTACACATAATCGCTGCGGTAGCCGATCAGCGGCACGATACCGCGCAAAAACAGGTTGACCTCTTTATATTCAGAGAGGGCGTCGAGCGCGCGCTTGCTCATCAGGCGGTAATCCGCATGGTTATAGACCGTCTCCACGCCCAGGCGGGACATGATTTTATAGAAGCCCTCGGCCGTGGTGCGTTTGAACCATGTGTCGGTGTCGCGCTTGTTGCGCACGCCATAGACCACGTCGCAGCCTTCCTGGAACTTCTGTACGAATTGTGGCAGCACACTGACGTCATCCTGCAAATCCGCATCCAGGCTGATCGCACAGTCGCACTCATCCTTGGCGGTCATCAGGCCCGCCAAAAGGGCATTCTGGTGGCCGCGGTTATGCGCGAGCTTGACGCCGTTGACAAACGGGTTTTCCTTATTAAACTGCTCGATGAGCGCCCAGGTCTTGTCCTTGCTGCCGTCATCGACAAAGAGCATCCGGCTTTGCTCGGTCGCAAGGCCCGCGTCGATCATTCCATTTAGCTGCGCTGTGAGCTCCTTCACGGTTTCGGGCAGCACGGCCTCTTCGTTGTAGCATGGGACGACAAAATAAACAGTCGCTGCGTTTGACATCGTACACATCCTCCGCTTTTCTAAAAATTTCTCTTTTTGAACCGATTCTAAGTTGTCTATGTGAATCCCAAATGCCGGTTTTGTGACCGTTTAGCGGTCGCTGGCGGCCGGTTTTGTTTCTGGCGTGCGCGCGCTGTGGCGGCGGGAAACCCAGACGTAAACGCCCAGCCCCGCGAAACCCACGGCGGTCACAGCCGCGCCAGCCGTGAAGCCCGGCGTGCGGTAATCAAAGCGAATTTCGGCAGTGCCCGCGGGCACCTCCACGGCCATGAAGCCGACGTTTACCTTGACAATCTGGGCGGGCTGGCCGTTGACAGTGGCGGACCAGCCTCCCTCCCACGGCACGCTGAAGAAGATAAGCCGCTTGGCGGTCGACTCCGCGGTCGCGGAAAAGCCCTTGTTGTCGGCGGTAAAGGTCTTGCAGGCCGTTGCCGCACGCTCCAGGCAATCGTTAAAATACGCTTCGCGCGTAAAGGGGCCGGAACTGATCGCCGTATTGTGGTGCATTGTCTGCGCGGCGATTTTTTCGTCCGCATCCTCGACCACCATGCTCTTGAGCAGCGCCAGGCTGCGGTCCTCCTCGCTGAGGGAATTGTATTCGCTTCGCGTAATATAGCTGTCGTAGCTATAGCCCATGGGGATGAAGTAGTCGTTCTGATAAATCTTGCTGCCGTTCTGCGTGGCATAATACGTCCAGCCGGGCATGCGCGTCTGGTTGGTGGCCGGGTCCACGAAGCTCTCGCCGCGCGTCACCGGGTCAAACAGCCACTTGCAGCTCAAGAAGCTGCGCAGCGCATAGACATCGGTGGACGGCCGGCTGCCCACATCCCGCTGAACGCCCACGGTCGGGTAAAATTCCATGATCGAGCCGGGCACAATGCTGTGGAACGCCTGGATGGTGGGCCGCTGCCAATACATGGGCAGGTTGTCCATGCCGTCGAACACATCCACCCGGACAAACTGCTTACCGTCCGTGGGCAGGTGGATATCCGCACCCTTGTTGAGGGCATAGGGGATCAGTTCATTGTGCGTGTCGTCGCCCTGGGTCTTTCCGGTCGTAATAAAGAACAGCCCGGCGACAACGGCGATGACCGCGACGCCCCCTGTGGCCAGGCGGAAAAAGCGCTCGCGGCTGCGCTTGTAATATTTAAATAGGATCGTCAGCAGCAGCAGCCCCACAACCGCCACGGCCACATACGCCCAAAACCGCGTCGGGTATTTTTCCAGGCCAAAGGTGGCGCTCTGCTTGCCGGAATCATCATTGGTCAGCGTCGGCATCAGGCCGATGGAAAGGCCGATGGCCAGCGTGATGCCCAGCGTCCATTTGATTGCGCGGCCCCAGTTCACGTCCTCGCGCTGCAGGGCTGTGACCGTGCACAGCGCCATCATCAGCGTCAGCATATAATACCAGCGCGCGTAGTAGCTCGCGTTGAGCATCTGGAAAAGGCTGTTGAGAATGGGCACAAACGCCATGAAAAGCAGAATGCAGACGATGGTCTTGACCCAGCTTTTTCTGCGCGCCTGCATCGTGGCGATCACGCCCGTCATGCTGAACAGCGGCAGCCATGCACCCAAAGACGCCCACTGGCTGTTGCTGTCCGGCGTGAAATTCGCGCGCGCGGGCAGATCCGGCGGGAAAAACAGGCACGACAAAATATGCAGGTACCGCTGGTTGGAATCGTAAAGCAGCGCGCCCCATCCGTTGGAGGGGTTATTGACGCGGTTATTTTGCAAAACCGCCAGCACGGTCGGGCACAAAAGGATCGAAGCGCACGCGACGCCCAGGACCGCTTCCAGCCACAAAAGCAAAAAATCCTTCGGCCTGACCGCGCGGTACTGCGGGTCGCGCATGCCCCAGCGCACCAGCCAGTAAATCACCAGGAACACGACCTGGCCGACAAAAAAATAGTAGTTGACCGTGCAGCACACAAAGACGAAAAACGCAAAGAAGCCCCGCCTGCGGCGATACACGTATTCGTCCAGCGCCCAGAGCATCAAGGGGAAAAACACGATCGCTTCATGAAAATGATTGAAAAAGATATTATAAATCGAAAACCCGGAAAATGCATAGAGCATCCCGCCCAGAATCGCCAGGTTGGGGCTATTGCAGTAGCGCTTTAAATAGATCGTGCCCGTCGCACACGCGCAGCCGAATTTCAAAATATACAACGGCCCCATCAGATGGGGCACCACGGCGCTCGGGAACGGGATGGTCAACCAGAAAAACGGACTGCCCAGTAGATAAAAGGAATAAGAACCGATGAAATTGGCGCCCAGATCGGTCGTCCAGCTCCAGCGCCATGCGCCGGAGCGAATGGCGTCGTGGCACATCTGATAAAACGGCACCTGCTGGACATTATAATCCCCATAAAACAGGAAGTAGCCGTAGTCGTAAATCATAAACGGGATAAATAGAACGGCTGCCGTGGCCATGCCCCACAGCAGCGCACGCACAGCCACCCCTTTTTGGGGCAGCTGCGGGCGTTGTAAACGTGTCAAACTGCCGCCTCCCATCCTGGCCTTTGCCGGCCTGTAATGTGTTTATTATTATAACACATTCCCGGTTCGGGGCAAGGCTTCCCAGAAAGCATTGCAAATTTTTTACAGTGGGTTTACAATATTTTCGACCGAATCGGGCACACTATCCCACGACGAAGAAGGAGTGCGTATGTATCATTTTTTCGCAAAACTTTCCCGCATGAAATACATCTGCCGCTGGGGCCTGATGCGCAACACCCGCCCCGAAAATCTGTGCGAACACAGCTACGAGACAGCGGTGCTGGCCCACGCGCTGGCTGTGCTGCGCAATGAACGCTGCGGCGGGCACGTGGACCCGCAGCGCGCAGCCACTTTGGCGCTGTTCCACGACTGCACCGAGATTTTGACCGGTGACCTGCCCACCCCGGTCAAATATGCGGGCCCCGCCCTGCGCAGCGCTTACCGTGCGGTGGAAAACGAGGCCCAGGAAAAGCTGCTTTCCCTTTTGCCCGCGGATCTGGCCGGACGCTACCGCCCGCTTTTGACGGAAAATTCCCCCGCCGACGCGAACCTGGTGCCGCTGGTCAAAGCGGCGGACAAGCTCAGCGCGCTGGTCAAATGCGTCGAAGAGCGCGCCATGGGCAATACCGAATTTGCCAAAGCCGAGGAAAGCACCCGCGCTTTGCTGGAAGAAATGGGCCTGCCGGAGGTCGAGATTTTTTTGCGCGAATTTCTGCCAAGTTACAGCTTGACGTTGGATGAACAGGGATAAAGCCCCATAAATCCACCTAAAATACGTTCTTTTCGCCGTATATGTGCCATTTTCGCGAAAATGTAACGATTTATTCATTTTTAATTCTAATAAAGAATATTACCGCCTATCGCTTTGTCGTATACTAGGAAGAAGATTGTCGATACATCCCCCCGCGGGCAGACTGGGAAAAGGACTGATCGTGTGAGCAGACAGAAAAGGCCCAAGCTGGCTAAAAAATATATTGTGCGCAACGTGCTCATCCTTGTGGTGAGCGTTGTCTTTTTGGTAGCCGGCATGGGCTGCCTGTATGTCAATGGCCTGCTTCGTAACATAAACTTCAGCAATAATACCCCCATTGAAAATAAAAAGATTACCGCCAGCACGGTGGATTCCGGCACCACTTTCACGACGAACGGAGCCAACCAGGTCAATGGCCTTTTAACCGACGAGGCCATCACGAACATCCTTTTGATCGGTGTGGATGACTATGACCCCAACGACCCCATCGGCCGCTCGGACAGCATGATGCTCATCAGCGTGGACAACCGCCACCAGAAGCTCAAGATGACGTCTTACCTGCGCGACACCTATGTGCAGATTCCGGGCCATACGGCGCAGAAGCTCAACGCGGCCTATCATTTCGGCGCCTATTATGCGGTGGAGGACGACGGCGCGAAAGCCGGCGACATGCAGAGCGTGGACGCGGGTGCCCAGCTTTGCATGAAGACGCTGGAGCTGCATTTCGGGATGGACATTGACCGCTATTTTGTGATCAAAGACTCGGCTTTTGACGCCATCATCGACGCGCTCGGCGGCGTGGACATCAAGATGACCGCCAAGGAGGCCCGCCAGGTGGATATTTCGGTAGAAGATTCTGACCTGGAGCAGGCGGCGGACGTGCAGGTCCAGCATTTGAATGGCGCGCAGGCGCATTATTACAGCCGCATCCGCCAGGACAATATCCCCAACCTCAACGGCCACAACGGCGACGTGGGCCGCGCGGAGCGCCAGCGCATGGTGGTGCAGGCAGTAATTGACAAGTTCAAGTCCTCGGACCTTGGCACCATCTCGACGGTCGCCAAAGAAGTTTTGCCGAAAGTCATCACAAACATGAACGCGGACGAGGTCACAAACCTGCTGTTGCAGTCATTGACCATCATGCACTACCCAACCGAAAGCAACCAGGTGCCGGCAGAGGGCGATTACGTTACGAAGGACGTAATGCTCGCCGGGCAGGAAAAACCGGCAAACATTGTGCAGATGAAGGATCTGAATGAGACGCGGGAAAAAGCGCTGCAGTTTATCTATGAAAACGACCGGCCGCAGACCTCCAGCGACGTGATCGATCAGGCTGAGGCTTTGGGCCGTTCCGAACAGCCGGACGGTGTAGAAAACTGATCTCGTGCGCTGCATTTTTCAAAAACGGGCCGCTGCCAGCAAAAAGCAGCGGCTTTTTGCTGTGTATTTCGCGAAAAGGAGAATTCGGATGACGCCAACCCCGCTTTATACCGCCCTGCAACATCACCGGGCGCTTGGACGCGCGCCCTTTCATACGCCGGGCCACAAATGTGCGCCGGGCGCTCTGCCGCAGGATCTTTTGCACCTCGATTTCACAGAGCTGCCGGACACGGACAGCCTCTTTGACGCGGCCGGGCCGATCGCGGAGGCGGAGGCCGCGGCGGCACGGCTGTTCGGCGCGGCGCGCACGCTCTTTTCCGCGGGCGGGTGTTCCCTGTGCATCCAGGCGATGCTGCGGCTGGCCTGCCCGCTGGAGGGCATGACCGTGCTCTGCGGGCGCAACGCCCACCGGACTGCCGTGCATGCAATGGCGCTGCTGGGGCTGCAGCCGCGCTGGGCCATGCCAGAGGATCTCCTCGACGTATTGAACAGCGACGAGACGCCGCTGGACGCCTGCTATGTGACAAGTCCCGACTATTACGGCCGCCTGCTCGATATCCCGGCGCTCTCGGCCGCGTGCCGGGCGCGCGGCATTCCGCTTCTGGTGGACAATGCCCATGGCACGCACCTGGCTTTTACGCAGCCAGACCTGCATCCGCTGCACCACGGCGCCTCCATGACGGCCGACAGCGCGCACAAGACGCTCAACGTGCTGACCGGCGGCGCGCTGCTGCAGATTGGCGACAGCCGCTTTGCGGAAAACGCCAAGGCCGCCATGGCGCTGTTTGGGTCCACCAGCCCCTCTTATCCCGTGATGGCGAGCCTGGATTTGGCCCGCGCCTGGCTGGCGGATCACCCCGGCGGTTTTGCGCAGACGCAGGGCGCGGTGCGGGCGTTGGCGGACCTGGCTGCGCAGCGGGGGATTCCAAACATCTCGCAGGATCCCACGCGCCTGACGTTGCAAACGGCTGCCATCGGACTGCATGGGGAAGAAGCGGCGGAAATTTTGCGTGCGCATGGCGCGGAGCCGGAAATGGCAGACGGCGGATTCGTCGTGTTGATTTGCACGCCGTGGAACACCCCGGCGGATTATGACCGCCTGGCAGCCGGCATCGCGGCCCTGCCCGTTGGTAAACCCCTGCCGCCTGTGCCGGAGCTGCCGCCCTTGCCGCCTGTGCGGGTGCCGCTGCGCAAGGCGGTTTTTGCCCCGGCGCACCGGGTACCGCTGCGCGAGGCGGTCGGCCGCATTGCCGCCCGCACGGCCTGTCCCTGCCCGCCGGGCATCCCGGTCGTCATGCCCGGCGAGGAAGTAACAGCCGAAGCCGCCGGGTTCCTGTATGGTTATGGATTTTTTTCACTCCCTGTGCTATAATAGTCCAAAAGCATCCCGCGCTCTGCGTTGCGCAGGGGACGGCTGCGGGAGCAAGGGGGAGTTTTTATGAAACTGGTGCTCGCAATTGTCAGCTCCGACGATGCCGCTATGGTCAACAACAGTCTGACAAAGGCTGGCTTTCAGGCGACAAAGCTCGCCACCACGGGCGGCTTTCTGAAGGCAGGCAACACCACGTTTTTGATCGGCGTGGACGACGAAAAGGTGGAAAATGTGATGGAGATCCTGCACAAACAGAGCCGCCGCCGGACGCAGATGATGCCTGCGGCCAACGGCGACACCGGTATGCTCGGCACGTATCCGATTGAAGTTGCGGTGGGCGGCGCGACGGTCTTTGTACTGGATGTCGACCAATTTCAAAAGCTATGATCCTGGATTTGCCTGCATCGCTGTGCGGGCCGGCTGTGCGGGAATCGCTGGCCGCTGCCTATGAAAAGGGCCGCCTGCCGCACGCCCTGCTTCTGGAAGGCCCGCCCGCTGAGGCCCTCGCCCTGGCGAAGCACTTGGCGCAGGCCGCGGTCTGCACGGACCCGGAAAAGCGCCCATGCGGCCACTGCGCCGCCTGCGTCAAGGCGCTGGCGGGCAGCCACCCGGACATCACGATTGCCGGGGGCAGCGGCGGGAGCCGTTCGTTTCACAAAGAGGACGTCGCCGCGCTGCGCAGCGACGCCTTTATTCGTCCCAATGAAGCTGCCTGCCGCGTGTTTATCCTCTCGGGTGCGCAGGATTTGTCGGTGCAGGCGCAAAACGCCCTTTTGAAAATCCTGGAAGAACCGCCCGATGGTGTGCAGTTTTTGCTAACGTGTGACAATGCAGCGGCGCTGCTGCCGACGGTGCGCAGCCGCGTGCAGCTTTTTTCCCTGGGCAATCAGCGGACGGATGCTGACAACGGTTTGGCAAACCGCATGGCTATGGCCCTGTGCGCGGCAAAGCCGAGCGCGCTGCTGTATGCCTCTGCGCCGCTTTTGCGCGACCGGCCGCTGCAACGGGCAACATTTGACCGGTTGACGGCGATCCTGCGGGATGCTCTGGCGCTGCGCTGCGGCGGACCGGCGGTTGGGCCGGAGGACGCGGCGGCGGCCTCGGCTTTGTCTCGGGCGCTGACGCGGCGGCAGCTTTACCGCGCGTTGCAAGAGACGCGCCGGGCCCGCGCCGCTGTGGACGCCAATGCGAATGGGCCCCTTTTGGTCACCACATTGTGCGCGCGGCTGCGGGCAGCAGCTGGAAAATAAAGCGGGCCGCCCGTTTTGGGGCGGCTGGGTTTTCATTGCGAAAAAATCGCTGAGAAAAGGAGGAACAATGGCGGAAGTTATTGGAGTCCGATTTAAAAATCTGGGCAAAGTCTATTACTTTGACCCGCGCGGCGAGACGCTCTCCGCGGGCGAGCACGTGATCGTCGAAACTGCCCGCGGCGTGGAATGCGGCGAAGTTGCCCTGGCAAACCGCGAGATTGACGATAGCCAGATCATGCAGTCGCTCAAGCCGATTATCCGCGTTGCAACCCCGGCGGACTTGGAGCGGCAGAAAAATAACGCCCAAAAAGAGGTGGAGGCCTTCGCCATCTGCCAGCAGAAAATTGCCGCGCACAAACTGGACATGAAGCTCGTGGGCGCGGAATACACGTTTGACAACAGCAAGGTCCTATTTTATTTCACAGCGGACGGCCGCATCGATTTTCGCGAGCTGGTCAAGGATCTGGCGAGCGTTTTCCGCACACGCATTGAACTGCGCCAGATTGGCGTGCGCGACGAGGCTAAGATGCTCGGCGGCCTGGGCATCTGCGGGCGGCCCTTCTGTTGCAGCCAGTTTTTGGCGGGATTTCAGCCCGTGTCCATCAAAATGGCGAAGGAGCAGGGCTTGTCCTTGAATCCGGCCAAAATTTCGGGCACATGCGGGCGGCTGATGTGCTGCCTGAAATATGAGCAGGAGGCTTATCAGGAGTTGCAGCGGACGACGCCGCCGCAGGGGTCCTACGTGCAGACGCCGGCGGGCCGCGGTGTGGTGACGGATGTCAGCCTGATAGCCGGCACGCTCAAAGTGCGGCTGGACGACTCCAGCCCGGATGCTGCGCCGCAGAGCTTTGCCGTGGCGCAGGTAAAACTGCTGCATGGATCATCCGGCCCCCGGCCAAGGCCGGGCAAGCAGCCGCCAACAGCGGCGGCAAAGCCAGCGCCAGCGCCAACAGCGGACGCAACCGCACCGGAAGCGGCGCCTGCCGCGTCCCGACCTGAGCAGCCGGAACAGCCGCACCGTCCGCGCGAGCAGCGCCGCCGTCCGCCTCAGCAGCACCGACGCCCTTCGCAACAAAAGGCACGTGGCGGCCACCCGCCGCGCGGCCGCAAGCCGGCCGGGCAGCGGCCGGAAAGACAGCCGCGCCCGCGCAAAAAGGCGCCGGAAAACTCCGAACAAAAAAGCAATGGCTAACACCCTTGCATTTTATCAAAATTATGATAAAATAAAGGCTGAAAGATATCATAAATGGAGGTGTGCATAATGGCATATCAGATTGGTGACGAATGCATTTCTTGCGGTGCTTGCGCAGCCGAGTGCCCGGTGGAGGCAATTTCCGAGGGCGACGGCAAGTATGTGATTAACGAGGATACCTGCATCTCCTGCGGCAGCTGCGCGGGTGTCTGCCCGGTTGGCGCTCCGAAAGAAGCCTAATTTTTGTTCATCCCAAAGAGAGCGGTGCGCTTCGGCGCACCGTTTTTTTGTTCTTTTAGAAACGCAAAAAGGAGGGGGACCTATGCATCTGGCCCCGGGAGAGCGGCTGGAACCGATCGGCGGCGGCAGCCGTGTGATCGTCAGCCCCGCCCACACCTTCAGCACGGACACGGTTTTGCTGGCGAACTGGTCCATGCCGCGGCCGGGCGACCGCTGTGCCGAGCTGGGCACGGGCTGCGGGATGGCGGCGCTTTTGTGGTGCACGCGGTCCGCGCCAGACGCGGTCTATGCGATCGACAACCAGCCCCAGGCATGCAGCCAGGCCGCCCGCAGCGCGGCGCTCAACGGCTTTGCCAATCTGCACGTGCTGTCCTATGACTTGCGGGAAATACCCGCACAGCGTGCCTCTGCGCTGCCGATGCCCATTGAACTGGACGTGGTGGCCTGCAACCCGCCTTATACACCGCTGGGTGCCGGGGCGCCGAACCCCGCGGCGCCGAAGGCCGCCGCCCGCCACGAGCAGTCCTGCACGCTGGCGGAGGTGGCTGCAGCAGCGGCGCGGCTTTTGCGGTGGGGCGGCCGTTTTTGCTGTTGTCTGCGGCCGGACCGCATGCCGGAGGCGTTCGCCACCTTTACGGCGGCGGGCCTGGCGCCCAAACGACTCCGGCTGGTGCAGCACGACCTGCAAAAAGCGCCGTCGCTGTTTCTGCTCGAATGCCGCCGCGGCGGCAAGCCGGGCCTGACAGTTGCGCCGGTGCTATTGCTGGAGGACCCGCCGGGCACTTGCAGCGCGGAGATGCGGGCTATTTACGGAGATTATGCGGAGGGACACAAATGACCGGAACACTCTATGTCGTTGGCACGCCCATCGGCAATCTGGGGGATCTCTCCCCGCGCGCGGTCGAGGTGCTCGGCACAGTGGATTTCATCGCTGCCGAAGACACGCGCGTCACACTCAAACTTTTGAATCATTTTGGCATCAAAAAGCCGCTGATCAGCTATTTTGAACACAACAAGCTGGCGCGCGGGGAAATCGTGCTCAACCGCATCGCGGCAGGGGAAAGCTGCGCGCTGGTCAGCGACGCGGGTATGCCGGCGATTTCCGACCCAGGCGAGCTTTTGGTGCGTCAAGCGCATGATCGCGGCGTGCCGGTCGTTTCGGTTCCGGGTCCGAGCGCTGTCGTCACGGCGCTCGCGCTTTCCGGTATGCCGACGGGCCGCTTTACCTTTGAAGGATTTTTGACAGTCAATCAGAAAAACCGCCGCGCGCACCTCCAGGAAGTCCGGGACGAGCGCCGCACGATGGTATTCTATGAAGCGCCGCACAAGCTCCTGACAACCCTGCGCGATATGCTGGCGGCCTGGGGCGACCGGGAGCTTGCGATTGTGCGCGAACTGACCAAGGTGCACGAGGAAGTCCGCCGCACGACTCTGGCGCAGGCTGTCGCGTTTTACACGCAGAATCCACCGCGCGGGGAATTCGTGTTGGTGATCCACGGCGCGCCGGCGCCCGCCAAACAGGAATGCACATTGGAGGAAGCCGTCGAATTGGCGCGCAGCCTGATGGCGGGCGGCGCTTCGGCGAGCGCAGCGGCCAAAGAGGCCGCGGCCGCGACCGGACGCCGGAAAAACGAGATTTATCATGCGCTCAACGCACAAGGGAACTAAAAAAGGCAGGGTCAACACCCTGCCTTTTAAAATTCGTCTAATGGATCCAACACCACGTGCCCGGCTTTGCGGGTAGCATTCAGATCAATGACCCGCTGGTTCTGGCTGCCGCGAAACTGCAACGTCAAGTCGCGCTGCGCTTCGATATACGGCCCATCCACCAGGTAATCCGCCAGATCCAGCAGGCGCCGGACGCCTGGTTCACTGTCCGCTTTTTCGAGCAGCTGCTCGTACGTCCATCCGGAATAAACCGTCAGAT
>ERZ1090878.354-NODE-354-length-25626-cov-34.488679_pt1 | contig 25626 bp, 18 predicted proteins | sample MGYA00478473_ERZ1090878 | MGnify/ENA primary metagenome ERZ1090878 (study PRJEB33644, sample SAMEA5815720) | chicken gut metagenome | biome: Chicken; feature: Gastrointestinal Tract; material: Caecum | place: Ireland | collected 2019-01-01 | study: A study of the... | reverse complement strand
GGATACGGATATTGTTTGCGAACAAAAGTGGCAAGCAATGCCGGTGTTAATACACACCGACCCGCAGAGTGCAAAATCCCTCCGTGATTTTCCTCTCCGCTTGCTTGTTGAGGGCAGCGCCCCCAAACCCCTTTGAACACAGAATTTCATTCTGTGGCTGCGCGTTCTGCGAACGCTTTTGACCAGGACCAGCTTACCGCTGGCCGTGGTCTTTTTCTTTTTCAACATCCTGTTCTACCTCCATTTTCAGGACCCGATCCACATTGGCCTTTGCCGTTAAAAGCTCCCGCATTTCCTCACGGGAACGCCGGTACTCGGCATAGGTCTTTTTCTTTTCTTCCAGCAATTTCGCGTACTCCGTCTGCAACTCTTTGACCTTGGGCAGCTTCTTGACTCCCATCTCATCAAAGGCATTCTTAGCAGCCTGGTGGAGCAGAATTTCTTCCTCATGTTCCTCCCGGAATTTCTTAGAGTAGCCTGCCTTGCGGTATGCCACATAGACCTCACGGGTCTTGGCATAATTTACGATGTGAGTACGCAGAACAGCAATCTCTGCCATGCGCTTTTCAGCCGCTTTGATCTGCGCCGAAAGTTCATTGTGATGTGCCGTGGCAGCCGCAGCCTTTTCTTCCAAAACCGCATACTCCAGCAGGTTATGCTCTGACAAGTAATTCATGGTCTGTGCCATTTGTTTCAGATTGAAAACCTTGGCCCATCGAGCATAACCAGCACCTTTTCCTGCCTGCAATTTTGCCTGAATGTCCACCAGCAGATTGACCTTCGGCGGCTCTGCCTGTGTGACTGTTTTCTTTCGTGGGATATGCGCTTTCTTGCCGGAGAGAACTGCCTGCAAATCTTCCAATCCATATCCTTCGCCCAGGCTGTCCATGCGGGCGGCTTTCCCCCAACCGGGGAGCTTCAAGCGATATGATTTCCCGCGTTTTGATACCTCACAGCCGGACTCTTGCAGCAGCTTCAGCAGCTCCTCAAAATTAGCAGGGCTTTGTGATAATGCGTTGTCAATCGCCACACGAAGCAGCTCTCGGTGAGATGGCTTTGCCTGATCGCCCAGCCATTTGTTATAGCTCTTTCCATGAGGGTTCGGATTCTCTACAATGGACAGTCCATTCTCAATGCAGATGGTGTCACTTAGCCGACGAACCGCCTTGGTGCTGCCCCAAAAGTTTCGGAATTTCCGGTCATATTCTAAGCTGACCGATGACCAGATAATGTGATTATGAATGTGCGATTTGTCTATGTGAGTACAGACCACAAAGGCATGATTGCCCTTGGTAAAACGCTTGGCAAATTCTACGCCCAACCGGTTGGCTTCCTCCGGTGTGATCTCACCGGGGCGGAACGACTGGCGCACATGATAGGCAATCACATCATCCGCACCGCGCACTCGTCCGGTAGCGGCAATGTACTGCCGCTTTGCCAGAAGGAACTCTGCATCCGCAGTCCGGCTGTCACACGCATAGCCGGTAATGAGTCTGCCGTTATCTGTTTTCTTTGGATTGGCCACATAGTCGATGATGTCACTGATCGCCCGACTTTCTGTGCGGCCCTTGCCGACATGAAGCGGCATGATTCTTGTGGTTGCCATAGGTCAGACCTCCTTCCCGAAAAAGAAAACGGCCTGCCGTAGCAGACCGTCTTGTGTTAATTATCTGTTTTGTATCTTATGACAGGAATCTGTTTTACTTTTTTACCGATCGTTTGCCTTTCCAGTGCAAAGACCATGTCTGGTGTTCTTTCCAAAAAGCCTTCATCCTTTTTCCAACTCATACCGCATTTACAATGCTGCAAACCAATAAACTGCTGTTTCATTTTCCTACCACAATTCGGACAGATTTTGTTGTTAGCACCCATATCATTCTTCCAGCTTATAAAAATCGTCCAAATTTAATTCATGCTTCAATTCTTCTTCTGTCGGCAGATAAGTAAAATATTTTGATGCAAATATCTGGTGATTATCTTCCGGCAGCGTGTACTTTACAATGGAGTCGCCTTTGTCTGCACAAAGGACAATACCGATAGGCTGTGAATCTCCCTCATTCATCATTTCACGAGTATAATAGTTCACATACATCTGCATTTGTCCCAGATCCTGATGGGTCAGTTTTCCCATCTTCAAATCAATCAGAACAAAGCATTTCAAAATGTAATTGTAAAATACTAAGTCGATGAAAAAATCCTGTCCATCCAGCGTAAACCGCTTTTGCCGTGCTACAAAAGAAAATCCTCGTCCCAGTTCCAGAAGAAAATGCTGAAGGTGATCAATCAATGCCTGTTCCAGTTCACCCTCATACACATGGGTATCTGGCTGAATCTGCAAAAATTCCATCACATAAGGATCTTTGATTATTTTTTCATATTCAGGTTTCGGTTCTGTTGTTTGAATTTCTTTTGAAACAGCTGCTTTGTCTTGGCTTGCTAAAATTCTCTGATAGTACATCGTGTTGATCTGCCGTTCTAACTGCCGAACGCTCCACGCAGACTTTACACATTCCTCCATATAAAAGGTTCGTGCCTGCTCATCTGGTACACGCATCAAAAGGCGATAATGTGACCAACTCAATTCAAGACACAGTGTGTCTCGAATTGGGAATGTACAGTAGAACTGCCTCATCTTACGAAGATTTGATTTGTCAAAACCCTTTCCAAACTCAGCAGTTAATTGCGCCGAAAGATAGTCCAACAAATTTTTCCCATATGCTGCTCTGTCATTTTCTCCACATGCTTTATAAATCTGTTCTCCGATTTCCCAATAAGTTATTACCATTGCGTAGTTCACCGCAGCACTTAGTTTATGCTGTGCTGATACAATAGACTGGCGAATGGAATGATAGGTCTGTTCTGCATTTTGATTTATTTGCAAATTGTTATCCATTTTGTACCCTCCTCACTGTGGGTGCTATTAAAATTATTATACCACAGAATCAATAAAAACACTCAAATCAATATTTATGGATTGATTTTGCAATTTTTCTGCAAAATCTTCAATTAAAATCTCTTTCGACTCTTTTTCTGAGTAACAATGACTTCAATCTGTCTTTCTATTTTTATCATAAAAGCACCTCCAAATACTGCCGTAAAATCGTTTCCACCTTAAACATCCCAGCATATTGCATTAAAGCTCGCAGGTTCTTATCTTTTCTACGGGCATAAGATTTTAGCGCTCCCTGAAAAGTCTGAATTTCAATTCTGCTGCGGCTTCTGATCAAATCACAGATCGTTCGCTCCATATCATAAACCGGCACAGTATGCCCGAACGGAGTTTTCGCTGTTGTAAGTCCTACATCATGTAAGTCTGCTTTAATCGTAAAAACTTGAATGCCTTCTGCTTTCATTTTGCTTGGATTGCATCCAGTTTTGACCGTAACTGTATATTCTATTGGCTCACGGTCTGTCAGATCGTGAAAAAATAAAGCTGTTTCATGTGAAAATACTGCTTGTTCAAATCGCAAATGAAGCAGATACATGGCATCCACCCAGGAATCTTTGGACAGATAAATCCCATGTGCGACTCTATCCAAATCTCGTGAACGCACATAATCATAAAATACCGGCTTTGAAATTCCAGAAGATACGACCTGTGATGTTCGTAGCATTCCTTCTTGTGCTGTTAGCATCTGATCCAGCTGTTCAAATTGTCCCATCATATCACTTCCTTTCGCACTAATATTATACGCGATATTAGTTTAAAAGTAAAGTCGTGGATATATAGTTCCTCTTTCCAAATTTAACAGACGGTGTTTGGCATTTTGTGGCTTTGCGTATTTTTTATCCATACACCCAATCCTGAATGGCAAATTTCAAACTCTGCACATTTCCCAGCAGCCAGATTGCAGCCAGCGGCACCCCCATCGGGCTAATCAAAAATGCCATAACCAGCAAAATCACACCATTTTGCAGGGAATAGGTAATAAGCACAGCCACGCCAAGCAGGGCAATCACAATGCTGAGCAGGCCAAGCACCAGACCGGATATGTAGATCAGCCCTGTGCAGAACCATACAAAAAGCGTCAGCACCAAAATAACCGGTGCAGTTACGATCATCAGCAGGCATTTCAAAATCTTCATTCCAGTTCCTCCTTCCAGCGGTTCAGATACCGTTTGCACAGGGCATCCGCTTCTCTCTCATCATCTTCCGTAAGCTCCCGTCTGCCTTTGGTCAGTTCAATCTCCAGATAAGTCCGGTAATCATCGGCTAAGAGGTCGAACAATTCCTTGGGAGTATGGCACACCTCACCGGTGCAATAGTGAAAGTCTTGGTCAAATTCAACCCTTACACATCCGTGACGGCTGATATAAACTTCGATGGTCTCGTCTGTGGTTAGGTAGTCCGCAAAAATCTCCAGCACTTTTTCAAAGGTCAGCATCTGTTTTCACTCCTTTGTTTTACTTCTTATTCTACTCATATTATCCGGTACAAACAGGCAAAAGACAAGGATACCGGCAAAAAGAAAAAGCGGAGGGAGGTGCAGCGAAGAAACGCCGTTCCTCCCTCCGCAAATGGAGTACCTATCCCTGTTATGAAAGTTTAGAAAGCTGGGTAAGGATTTCCTTCACACCCTCCCATAACTGTTCCTGCCGCTGGGATATATCCTCCAGATCGGCATCATAAACCCGCCCGGTCTCATGCACTTTGCGGGTCAGCTGATTCAAGTTATTGCTGCTTCGGCGCATCAGGGAGACCAGCTCCTTCAGCTCCGGCAGATCCAGCTTGACCACATATCCATCCAGTGCCATTTTCCGCAGATAAGCACTCAAATTTTCTGTCCCGTATTGCTGCATCTTTTGATGGATCAGCTCCAGTTCCTCTGCGGACACCCAAAACAAAACCGGAACATCCCGCTTACGCTTTGCCATGGTTATCGTTCCGGCTCCCGTTTCTTCGGGGCGGCAGGCTTGTGGGCAGGCAGCTCCTGTTTGAGCTTATCCCGTACTGAGGGGCGAGACGGTTGCAGTTTTTCTCCCTGAGTACGACTGTGCTGCTGTTCTTCTCGCACCAGATCAATAAAACCATCCAGCACAGCAGGGTGGCTGTTTAAGGCATAACCACAACGGACAGTTTCGGGATTATCGTTGGGAATGGTCTTAGCCCATTCTTTGTTGCGTCGGGAGTAGCGCCCATCCCAGTCCTGAAGCTGGACGGTGTTGGCAAGAACCATAGCCACACGCTCCATGCCATAGGTCTCGATCACACCCTTTGCCGCATCGTGGCTGAGATACATTCCGTCGAAGTGTTCCCGCACCGCCGCTTCAATTGATTCCTTGCATTGGAGATTTGCATTGTTGGAAGCCCGGTACTGCTCCAGTTCCCTATGTTCTCTCGCATAGGCGGCAGAGTGGGGATAGACCGGTGTTGTTCGCAGTTCCTCTTTAGCTCTGCACACATCGTCGGCACGGTTCTCAATGCTGTCCCGGATCACATCCATATAGCCGGTCTCCAGCTTTTCAAAATAGCGGTACACATCCGCCAGCGGCGAGGGAGATTCCAAAAGCGCCTTGGCCTGGGCGTCGGTCAGCTCCAGTTCCTCCATCGCCATCACGATGTCCTCACGGATGGTGTACTCATAGGTGTGGTGCAGGATTTCTTCCGGGGGCTGGCTTTTCAGCCAGTCCCTGTATTTGTCCTGCTCAGCAGCCATCTTTTCATAAAGCGTCGTATTCAGATCGTTGGTATTCATGTTATCGCACCTCCTCATGCTGTTTTGGTTTCTTGTCTGTACTGCGGGGCGGCATCGGGCGTTTCAGATGATCCAATACCGAAGGCCGTGTGCTTTTGGCAACAACAGCCTCAGCGTGTGCCGGTTCCTTTCCGTCTATGTTGAGCAGGGTATCCAGCTCCACCAGACGGGCGTTTTTGCTTCTCAGTTCTTCTTCATAAAGGAATGGCTTTCCAACTTCCTCCTTTGCGGCAGCCTGCTGCTGATAGAGGTTATCCAGCTGGGCCTTTGCCGCCTCCAGACGCTGGGGCATCTGGGCGAGGGCATTGTCGATACGGGTAAGATTTCCGCGAGGGTCTGTACCAAGGGTTGCCCGGTGGGTCATCTGTCCTTTCAGCAGGAGCGTATATTCCTGTTTCCAAGCGGAAAATTCCACAGACATGGCATAGCCCCGGTAGCTGCCGATCTGCACCGGATCGGAGGTTTTGACCTCCTTGCAGGCATCCAAAAGGGCAGCACCGGCGTTCTCCTTATCGGTCAGCAGATCTCCACGAATCTCCATACCGGCAAAGCCGTCCTCCGGGTGCGGGTGAGCTGCCAAAACCTCCAGGTCAGATTCAAAGCCTTTGATAAAGCCCTTGTGCTTTTCAATCTCCTCCGGGAAATATTTGAGCAACTGATCCTCCAAGCGGTACTGCTTACTCTGGTGGTCGGCTTTCATCAGCTTCAGGCGGGATACCTCCACATCCAAATCCATACGCTCTTTGATACGGGGATCTCCGGCACACAGAGCCTTGATCTCGGCAAAACTGAGGGCGGTTTCATCCACATCATCGCAGGAGCGCACCGGCGATTTAGAAGTCATGATCTGGCTGATGAATTTCTGCTTGTTCTCCACCGTCTGCCAGAGATATGCGTCAAAGGTTCCTTCGGTCACATAGCGGTACACATGGACAAGGGGATTCTGGTTGCCCTGGCGCTCGATACGGCCCTTTCTCTGGGCAAGGTCTCCCGGTCTCCACGGACAGTCCAGGTCATGAAGTGCCACCAGACGGTCCTGCACATTGGTGCCTGCGCCCATCTTGGCAGTGCTGCCCATAAGCACACGCACCTGACCGGTACGGACTTTGGAGAACAGCTCCTTTTTCCGCACCTCGGTATTGGCCTCATGGATAAAAGCGATCTGGTCAGCAGACATCCCCTGGGCAATGAGCTTTTGACGAATATCGTCATATACCGTAAAGGCCGGTTCCTGCTCCGGCAGCGGCACGGTGCTTTCCAGTGCGTGAAGCAGTGGATTATCCAGCGTTTTCGCCGCCTTGCTTGCAGGAGCTTTTGCCTGTGGTGTAGAAATGTCGCAGAAGACCAGCTGGGTCAGCTTGTCAGCTTCGCCATCCCGCCAGATCTGCATGATGTTCTCTACGCACTGATTGACCTTTGTTCCGGGTTCGTCCGGCAGCATCTGGTTGACGATCCTCTGGTCCAGCCCCAGCTTGCGGCCATCCGAGGTAATCTTGAGCATATTGTCCTGGGACGGGTCAACGGTTCCGCTGTGTACCAGCGATGCGCGCTCCGAAAGGGCCTTGACCATTTCCTGCTGATGTTCGGTAGGCTGCGCCACGATGTTGTGGTATTCCACTTCCGGGGTAGGCAGATTCAGCTGGTCGGCAGTCTTAATGTCGGCCACTTCTTTGAACAGGTTCATCAGCTCCGGCAGGTTAAAGAACTTGCTGAATCTCGTCCTTGCCCGGTAGCCGGTGCCTTCTGGTGCCAGCTCCAATGCTGTGACGGTCTCCCCAAATCGGGAAGCCCAGCAGTCGAAGTGGGTCATGTTCAGTTCTTGCAGGCGTTCATACTGAAGATAACGCTGCATGGTGTAAAGCTCGGTCATGGAGTTGCTGACCGGGGTGCCGGTGGCAAAGATCACGCCACGGTTTCCGGTGATCTCATCCATATATCGGCACTTGGCAAACATATCGGAGGATTTCTGCGCGTCCGATGTGGATAAGCCTGCCACATTTCGCATTTTTGTGTATAGAAACAGGTTTTTATAGTTGTGGGCCTCGTCCACGAACAATCGGTCCACACCCAGCTGCTCAAAAGTTACCACATCGTCTTTTCGCCCCTCGGCTTGCAGCTTTTCCAGTCTGGATTCCAGAGACTTTCTGGTACGCTCCAGCTGCTTGACGGTAAAACGCTCACCGCCGCTGGCCTGCACCTCTACGATCCCCTCGGTGATCTCGTCGATCTGCTCATAGAGAAGCCGTTCCTGACGCTCCCGGCTGATGGGGATACGCTCAAACTGGCTGTGTCCCATGATGATGGCGTCGTAGTCACCGGTCGCAATACGGGCGCAGAACTTTTTGCGGTTATGGGTCTCAAAGTCCTTTTTGGTGGTGACTAAGATGTTGGCGGAAGGATAGAGGCGCAGAAACTCCGACGCCCACTGCTCGGTCAGGTGGTTTGGAACCACAAAAAGAGATTTCTGGCACAAGCCCAGGCGTTTGGCTTCCATCGCAGCGGCCACCATCTCAAAAGTTTTGCCCGCGCCCACCTCATGTGCCAGCAGGGTGTTTCCGCCATACAGCACATGGGCGATGGCGCTTTTCTGGTGTTCCCGCAGGGTAATGGCCGGGTTCATGCCGCCAAAAGTGATATGGCTGCCATCATACTCGCGGGGACGGGTAGAGTTCATTTCTTCGTTGTACTGGCGCACCAAAGTCTGGCGGCGCTCCGGGTCTTTCCAGATCCAGTCCTTAAAGGCTTCCCGGATAGCCTGCTGTTTTTGGGCAGCCAGGGTGGTCTCCTTGGCGTTCAGCACGCGGCGCTCTTTTCCGTCTGCGTCCTCTATGGTGTCATAGATACGGACATCACGCAGGTTCAGGCTGTCCTCCAAAATCTTGTAGGCATTGGCACGGCTGGTTCCGTAGGTGGTGTAGGCTGCCACATCGTTGTAGGATACGGAAGATTTCCCCTTGATCTGCCATTCAGCGGTAAAGGACGAATAGTTGACCTCGATACTGCGCTGGAGATAAAACGGGGTGTTGAAGGTCTCGTACATAAACTGCTGGATGTACTCTTTGTCGATCCAGGTAGCACCCAAACGCACCTCGATCTCCGACGCATCCAGGTCTTTGGGCTGGGCGGCGGTAAGAGCTTCCACATTGACTGCATAAACCGGGTCCTGCTGTGCCGCTCGCTGCGCCTGACGCAGTTTGCGGCGTACATTGCCGGAAAGGTATTCATCAGCAGTCACATAATGGGGTGTGCCGTCTTTCTCAAACTGTCCCGGTACACGGAAGATCACGCCTTGCAGCTCTCCGGCCAGTTCTTCTTTTGTTTTTCCAGTAAGCTGGCTCATATAGCTCATATCCACGCAGGCTTTTTCCGAGATAGACACCGCCAGTGCTTCACTTGCCGTATCCACCACAGCCACCGCCTGATGGGGCTTGATGGTCCGTTTGGTGAACATATCCGCCTTGCGCTCCAGCTTTCCGTCCTCGTCGATGACTTCCAGCGCACAGAGCAGGCAATAGGAAGAATCGTCTGCATAGGCCAGACGGTTTGCACGGTCATTGATGAGACCGTATTCGGCGGAAAAGCTGTCATAGAGGCTGTTCAGTTCTGCCTGCTTCTCCCGAATGGTGCTGTCCGGAACCGCTGCATCCATCTGAAGGTCAATCAGTTCCTGCACACAATCACGCAGTCCCACAAGACCTTTCACGCGGGCTTCTGCGGTGGCGTTGAGGTCAGGGCGCACCATACGGCTGTTTTCCCGGTAGTACACCTGCCCGTCTACAATGGCATAGGAATAGTTCTTCACATTGGGGTCGGCAGGAATGGAGGTGTCAATGGATTCGCCTTCGCCCAGCTCCGGCAGCTCTGCCTCCTGATAAGTGCCATGAATGTACTTCACCGCATCATGCAGCTGGTCGGAAAGCTCCAGTCCCTCAATAGGGTTCACGGTGTAATCCATACCATGAGCAGTGCTTACCGGCTCCTGCCTGCCCAGCACCATTTCCGGGTGGTCGATAAAATACCGGTTGATGGCAAACCCATCCTCCGTCTGTCCAGTCTGGGTCCATTCCGGCACGATGTCCAGCGGGCGGTCCCGCTTTTGGAGGAAAATGATGTCCGATACCACCTCGGCACCGGCATTCTTTTTGAACGCGTCATTAGGCAGACGGATAGCTCCCAGCAGCTCGGCACGCTGGGCAAGATAGCGGCGCACGGTGGAATCCTTGGCGTCCATGGTATAGCGGGAGGTCACAAAAGCTACCACACCGCCGGGACGCACCTGGTCCAGTGCTTTGGCGAAAAAGTAGTTGTGAATACTAAAATTCAGCTTGTTGTAGGCTTTGTCATTGACCTGATACTGACCGAAAGGCACATTGCCGATGGCAATGTCAAAGAAGTCACGCCGGTCGGTGGTCTCAAAGCCGCCTACTGTGATGTCCGCCTTGGGATAGAGCTGCTGGGCAATACGCCCGCTGATGGAATCCAGCTCCACACCGTACAGACGGCTGTTTCGCATTTCCTCCGGCAGCATACCAAAGAAATTGCCCACACCCATAGACGGCTCCAGAATATTTCCGGTCTCAAATCCCATACGGCCCACCGCTTCATAGATGGCCTGAATGACCGTAGGGCTGGTGTAGTGGGCGTTGAGGGTGGAGCTTCTGGCGGCGGCATATTCCTCCGGGGTCAGCAGCTCTTTCAGCTGGGCATACTCGGAAGCCCATGTCGGTTTTTCCGGGTCAAAGGCATCGGCAAGGCCACCCCAGCCCACATAGCAGGATAGGACTTCCTGCTGTTCGGGGCTTGCCTGCTGTCCGGCAACTTCCAGCTCTTTCAGCAAACGAATGGCATTGATATTTGCCTGGAACTTGGCTTTCGGACCGCCTTCACCCAAATGCTCATCGGTAATACGGAAATTCTGTGCATTACGACGCAGGTTAGCCTTGTATTCCTCATAGGAGGCTTCTTCGGCAGCTTTGGCATTGGGGAAGGTCTGCCACTGGCCGTTGACCTGAATGGAAACCGGGTGTTCGTCCAGCACTTCCTCAAAGGTTTTCTCCGGCTCAGTCACAGGAGCTGGTGGCTCTGGCTCCTCGATATGCAGCCGTTCCACCACCACATCATAAGGCAGATTGTTCTTGTCGCCCGGATAGACGGCCACGGTCTCGGAATGGAAGGTCGGGGATTCGGAAGTTGGTTCTGACTGCTCCTGTCCAAAGCCATCCAGCTGACGGGCATACATTCCGCGCAGCAAAGGCGCAACCTCATCCCAGCGAAAATACAGCACAGCCAGACGCTTTTCCTCTGCGTCCAGGACTTCCAGCTCCATGCCCTGTGCCGTGGTACGGTAATCGGCAATATCGCCGGTCTCCAGATTCAGCGTCTCGATCTCACCGGAATAGGCTCTGCTCAGCCAGTAGGCGATCTCGCTGTTGCTCCTGCCGGATTGCAACAGCGTGGAAACCTGTTTTTTATCTGCTTCATCCATCAGTCCATGGACCAATACATCCCGCAGGTCCTGATCTGCCTTGTCCGGGTCAATGGGAAGAAACTCGGTATAGTAAGCATTGCGGCGGTCTGCCCGAAGCAGCTGCTCGAACTGTTCTTTGCGCTCTGCCCGATAGATGGGATATACCATGCCGGTGGGCAGAAGCTGCACGGTGTCATCCCGCAGCTCGGTGATCTGATAGGCGTCATCCTCGATATACACGGTATCGCCCACGGCATAGACCGGGGCGGCAGGGTCATAGGAGATTCTTTGCGGAGTTGGGCGGCGAACGGCATCATATTCCTCATCGGAAATGGAAACTTCGGAAGTCTGCTCTGTCTCGGCAGCTGCGATCTGCTCTGCATCTGACATCACCTGTTGGATAAACGGGTCATTGTCCAGTTTTTCCGGGTCTGCCACCTGGCCGTTGACGATTCCTCTTTCCTCCAGAGCTTCCCGGATGGCGATGGGGTCGATGTTGTCAAAACGGTCCTGTTCTTCTTCGGTATAGAACCGGTCCTCCTGAATGAGCTGGGCAAGCCTGCGCTGTACCTTCGGCCAGGGCAGCTGTGTTTCCTCCGGGCTTCCGGCACGGACAACGAACAGGCTGTTGCTGCCGCCGTATTCCTGAGCCAGCCATGCAGCGGTATCTTTCTCTCTTGCATGGTCTTTCATATAGCGGACGACAGCGTGTTTACTCTCAATATTGCCGTTCCATGCACAAAGGGCAGTATCAATATCTTCCTGAGAAAGAGGGCGCAGAAGCTCATGGAGCTTTGGATAGGTTTCGTCGATCACTTCCCGGTGCAGACGCTGGCGGAACTCCGGAACATCCGAATAGAGGCGGATCAGCCCCATATCCTTAGAACCAAGGACCACACGGCGCACAGCAGCATTGCCCTCGATGACAACATTTTCATGGTCGGAATGCCCGCAGGCATTGCGATATGCGGTATCCTCGGAAATAGCGGCAGTTACCACAGGCTTATACTGCTCAAACTGCTCCCGAAGGGTAGGCTTTGGAGTTTCTTCCTCCACCTCCGTCTGCTGGGCTTGGATAGCATCTTCTTCTGCCAGTTCCTTTTCAGCCTGGATTTTGTCATACTGCGCCTGTTCCTGTTCGGTAAGATAGCGGCCTTTCTGAACAAGAGAGGTAATGCGCTTGGCAACATTTTCCCAGTTCAAGTGAACATCCGGGCAGTCCTGCTTTTTATAATGCAGTCCTTTTCCGTCGTGATCTTCGCCGCTGTGTGTTGCGCCGGACAGGGCATGAGAGCGACCACCAATGCCATACTCGTCTTTGAGGAATCTCACTTTTTCCTTGTCCGTATGGTTTTCCATGAAGAACGCATAGATACGGCCTTTTCCTCCGGCAAAACTGCTGCCGCTGGTCATGGCGGCGTCAATCTCATCCTCGGTAATGAAGTGCTGGACGGTTGGCATTTGGGAAAGGTCAGAAGTAAAAGTCCTGCGTAGTAGGTCAAGTTCCTTCAGGTTCTCCCAGATCTCCCTTGGTTTATGATAGTGAAAGCGCAACAGGTCTCGGTCCTGCTGATAAGCGGTCCAGAAGGCGGCGTATTCTTCCTTGAGGGTCTGGCGGAAAGCTGGGTCACTCAGCTGCTCATTCAGGCGGTGGGTCTCCTCTGGGAACCCATTGCCTTTGATCTCTGACAGGCAGGACAAATATCCGGCTTCTCTAGCATCCTCGCTGAGATCGTGATACAGATACCAGAGCTTTTCTGAAAGGAGGGAGCGTTCATAGCCTGCCGCTTCCGCAAGCTCCACATTGGAGGCAAACTGGCCGTTTTCCAAAAGCTCCCCGATACGCTCTGCGGCATTCTCCCAGGAAATGACCTGGGCAGACCTGTTATAACGGACAGACTTCCCATGAGAAAGATGGATACCATCCTCGGCATACCATGCGCTCACACTGCCAAGGCCATTGCCGCCGTGGTACAGCGTTTTCAGTATCTCGGCAATCTCAGCGGTGGTTTTCTGCTTTTCAAAGGCTGCAACCACACGCTCCCTCTGGCGGTCTGTATTGCCGCCCAAACGCAGCACATGGTCGATGTCATTTTGAGCAAAAGAAAAAGCAGAGGATGTATGCGCTACATTCTCTGCTTCATCTATGGATTGGATCTGTTCCGCTTCGGAGAGGAACAGGTTTAGGGTCAGCTGTTGATAAGCTCCGCCATCAGGATCTCCTCGGCCTGGGCTTTGCAGGTGTTCATCAGCCCCACCCACTTCATGGGATCGCTGGCTTTCAGTTCCTCGGTGGCTCCCGCTTCCTTCGCCAGCTGGGGCATCATCTGCTCCAGTCTGTTCTGGGCGGTCTCGTCGATCTCCAGAAGGTGAGGGTACAGCTTCTCGCTCAGCAACATCTGGTTGTAGAGGATGGGACGGTGTTCCTTCAGGTAGGTTTTCCTCATCCTTCCGTACTTGCCCAGGGGTTTCTCCGGCTGCTGGCTCAGCTTCAGGTCGGGAATCAGATAGTCTCCGTTCTGGATATAGGTCATGGGATTGTTCATCTTGTTTGCTCCTTTCTTCTTGGGTGGCTTCGCGCTCTGCATTTCGGACGGTGACGCCGATCTGCCGCAGCACCTGCTGGTTGATCTGGCTGACCGCTGTTCCCAGCGCCCCGATGGTGGATGGGGTGTTGAAATCAAAGATCGCCATGAAATCTTCGTGGTCAAAGTAGCGTTCCGGCTCCAGTCCGCAGCGGGACATCAAAGCGTAAGTGATGCTGACGGTGGCGGCTGCCTTGAACTGCACTCCGATGTTATACTCATCATATTCCTCCAAAAAGGAACCGTCAACGATATAGAAGAAGTCCTGCTGATGCTCCGTCCAGTATTCCTCAGCCAGTTTTCCGGCTACCTCAGTGAGCTGTCCGGCAAGGTCATCACCGGAAACATCATAGGTGCGCTCCAGCATAGCCTGCACGGAATCCAGATGGCGCTCCTCCAGCTGCCACAGCCAGGGAGTGCGGGAATGTTCACGGGTTCCGGTGTCGGAAATATCAAAGACATAGCGCAGGCGGGGCCTGTCCCCGGAATCGTCCACCAAAGCGATCCCCTTGGAGCCGCGCCTTACATATCGGCCCATCTTTTCATTCCACAAATCGTACTCCGCACAGGCGGTGGCGTCCGGTCGCTGGGCGTAGATCATCAGCTGTTCATGGAACGGGTATTTGTAAAGTCGGGAAGCAGTGGTGAGAAACCCTGCCCATTCCTGCCAGCTCCCCGTGAGCTGTGTTGCCACCTTGTCCGCCATCTGTGCATATAGTTCAGCTTTGGTTGGCATGGTGTTCTGTCCTCCTTTCGGTTTTGGGGTAAAGAGGTGGGGTGGCAAATTGCCACCCCATCCCTGCGGTTATGGTGTTTACTGGTCAAAATCCGGGTACAGCTCCAGCTGGGCAAAGTCCTCATTGGTCATCGCACAGAGCTTCGTAAGGGCGCTGTCGGTCAGCTCCCTCAGTTCCGTTTCCTCCGGTGATAGCTCGCCGCGCATCTCACGCAGGCTGTTGATCAATCCGGTGCGGCTGCCGGTATTGTAAATGCACATCAGGTTCATTTCCTCAAAAGTAAAGTTTCCCATAATCAAATCTCCCTTTCCGCACTCTTTTTGGGTGCTGTCTTTTTGTGTTCTGCTTTGGGCTGGTTTTTCAGCTGATCCACAACGGATTTCTTCTTTTCCCGTTCCTCCCGATGGGTGGCGGCTGCCAGATCCATCAGGGAAATGGGCTGACCGCTTCGGGCCTGCTGTTCCAGCTCTGCCACCGTAGGCTCTTTTGCGCCATTGTTGATGATACCGTCGATCATGCCGTAATCGTCCTCCACGGTCATCTCCGCATTTTTCAGCGGATTTTGCGAAAAGAATCCAGGGATCTGGGTAAAACCAACGCTGTCACAGTAATGACAGGATACCTTACCGTCCTGCTTGATCGCAACGATGTCACTGACGCTCATGGAGGGGCTGTGAAAGTCCACGGGTTTTTCCAGATTGAATTGCTGATAGAGTTTTTCCAGCTGCTCCGGCACAGTGCCAGACTCACTCAGCGGAGCGGTGTAGATTAGGTCATAATTGCTGCGGTCTATGGAAATATCATGGGACTTTAGCCAGTCCAGATTCATAAAGCGCACATTCTGCGGATCGTCACGGCTTACCTGATAGATGGCAAAGCAATCTCTATTCTGGGAGAGAAATGCCTGTTCTCGTTCCTGCTGATGTTCCTGACGCTCCATGACCTTTTCATGGAACTGAGGGCTTTTCTCCCATTCCTCACGGTCCACACCGCAAAGACCGCCATGCTCCATGATCTCCTGTGGGTCAAACACCATGCTCTCCGTATTGTCCTCATGCAGCACATAGACAGTCAAACCGGCGGCATCCAGTTCCAGCGCCCGTTCTCTGGTAACAGGGAGCATCCCATCATAGGAGTAGCCGTATTTCAGCATATCCGGTGTGGAGATCTGCTCATCGGGCATGGGGTATTCATCCAGTGCCTGCTCCTGTGCTTCCGGCAACTGGGAAGAAGTAGCCATCTGGCTGGCCTCTGCCTGCATCTGCTGATAGGCAGCTTCCTGCAAGGTCTCGATCATGGACAACGGTGCGTATTTTACCGAGTCTTTGCCCAAATCGTTGTCATCACAAATCTGGAGAACTGCCTTCATGCGGGAAAGCTCCGGCATATCCAGCTGACCGCCATCCATCTCTTTCATGGACGCAGCATCGTAAAGGGTGTAGTCCCAGCCGCTGTCACAGGGCTGGATATGAAGATAGGTGGCATCGTCGATCAGAAACAAAGCCTCCTGCTGGTTGGCGTCCGCCCCCAGCACCTCCATTTCCGGCATGGCCGCAGCCAGTTCCTTTACCGCTTTCTGTACCAGCGGATTGTCACGGTAATAGTCGATTGCCTGGATGGTATCCAGATCAATGGTCTGCCCGGTCAAAATCGGAAAAGGTCCTTCATAGTCGCTTCCGTCTTTCAGCTCAAAACCAATTCCTTTGATCCCGTTCATTCGCTCTGCCGGAATCTCCTGATAAATGCGGACAGCTTCCTCCAAAGACAGATTATCGTGGTATTCTCCAAGGTTTGGAAACTCCATACACTCTGCTACATAGTAGGTCAGATTGCCGGTTGGCTCGGTGTCAGATACCTGAGCGGCATCTGTTGGCTGCTCTATCGGGGCGGTTTCCGGCTCTGCTTTTGCATTGGGGTCAATTCCACGCTCTTTGCAGATTTCCTTATAGTGGCGCTCAATATCAGAGATCAAAGTGCCGGAGGTCTTATTGATGGTCTCCAAACTGGCTCTCAACTCTTTCAGTTCCTTGCCCTGACTCCAGCTTGCAATATAGCCGAAGCTGTTTTCTCCGGTCTCAATGCCAAAATACTTGCAGACCGCATAGGAGATGCTTTCAGCCTCCACTTCCTCCGTGTGGCGATTTTTGATTGCCTGTTTTTCTGCGGTTGGATCTTCCTCAACTGCAAGACGCCATTCAAACTGATTTTCGTCCACATAGCGCCAATCCATACCAGAAGCAAACTGTTCAGCTTCTCTTTCTGTGGCAAAATCCAGCTTGAAATCATGCTTGGTTCCACCTTCGCTTTCCAGCACAACCTTCCATGACGGTAGCACTTCATATTTTTTAGGGTCATGGAGCTTGCTGTGGGCAATTTCGTGTACTGTGGCTGAAACCGTCTGCACCTCACTCATGCCCTGACGAATGGCGATTTTCTGATGATCGGCAGAAAAATAGCCGTCCGTATCGGCGGCCATTGCTTCAAAAGTGATCGGCACCGGCGCACTACGGCGCAGGGCCTCCATGAATGCCTCATAATTTGGCACATTGCCGGAAAGGGAGGAAGCAAGCTCCGGCAACGGTTTCCCATCGGTCTGGCTCACATCAAAGACCTTGACCGGGCGAAACATGGGGATCTCGATTTCTTTTTCCTCTGTAACGATTTTTCCGTCTTTATCCAAAATCGGAGCCTTGGTATCCGGGTCCAGTTTCTGCTCCTCGATTTTCTTCTTGTACGGTGTGGGGGCGATGATGGTAATACCATGTTCGCCCTTTTTTACATGACGCTCAAACTGGTCTTTCCACTTATTGTATCCGGCCACCAAAGTGGCGTCCGGCTTCTGCATATAGATGAGCATGGTGTTGTTTACCGAATAGCGGTGGAAGCGGGACATGACGGACAGATAGCGCATATACTTTTCACTCTCAAACAGTTCTTTGATGCCCTGCTCGATGCCATCTGTGATTTCCCTTAGCCGCTCTCGGTTGGTGGGTTTGTTCTCAGCCATGATTTTCAATCTCCTTTCCAAGTGTGTGATTTCTGCTGTGTGTTCTGCAATCCATGCCTTTTGTTCTTCTTCACTTTCATAAAGAAAAAGGTCCAGCAGGTACTCTACATAGGTTTTCTTCTGGATCGCTTCCACAAAACGGGGGTGCGGTTCTTCCTCCGGTGTCCGGGGAGAATTGTCGGCCTCCCATTTTTTCAGCAGATAGTAGTAATCGGACAGTACGCGATAACACCGCTGCCGGTCCTCCCGAAACTTTTGTGCCTCGGTTTTCTGCCGGACATACCTCCTGCGGGGAGGGGCCTGACTGTCATAGATCAGGCCAAAGTCCTGTGCCAGTTTCTCCGCAGCTTCTTTTGGGGAGAGGTCAAAGAGCTTTGCGGTAAAGTCGATCACATCGCCAGTAGCTCCGCAGCCGAAACAGTAGAAATATTCCTCGTTCAGCTTCATGCTGGGGTTCTTATCATCGTGAAAGGGACAGCAGGCCATGCCAGTTCGACTGACTTTTATCCCGTAAAACTCTGCCGCTTCTCTGGTGCTGACCGACTGCTTGACCGCTTCAAATACATTCTCTGCCATGTGCCTTTAACTGCTGGACTTTCTCACAGGGGGCTGGTATCCGGCAGCTTTCGCACGCTCACTGGCAGCTTTGCGGCGCTCTGCGCTGTATGGCTCCCTGACTGATACACACCGCTTGGGGACGGTAAAGTTATGGGCGTCCTTTCGGGTGATCTGGTCGGGGTGCTTTTTTGCCAGCAGTTCCAGCTTCTCCATCAGACGGGGATCGTGGGTGTAGACCTCAGCCATTGGCTCCGCCTGGTTATAGAGGAGAATGGTTTCCCGTTCCACTAAAGAGAGCTTCATCGGCTGCCTCCTTTCCGCTGGTCAAATTCCAGCTTGAAGTTGGCGTACTGTCCATCGTCCTCCAAAACCACAGTGGCATCGTAGGTCTTGCCGGTTTTCTCCGAATATAGGCCCGTTACGCGGACACGGCCATCTTTCAGCAGTGCAGACACCACAGCCTTGGTCGGCTGTTTTTTCTTGGCATCCCACCATTTGTTGTTTTTCCAGATTGCAAATTTGCAAGAATCATTCTGACAGAAGAAGCCTTTTTGCAGTTCTGCAACTTCACCGCCACAGCGAGGGCATTTACCCACCACCTCACGGGGCGGGGTGAACAGGTACTCGGTTCCCTTGATGACCTGATAAGTCCCCACCAGATCTTTCAGCATGGTGCTGATCCCATCCAGAAACTCCTCCGGGGCAAGCTGCCCGCGCTCGATCTCGCCCAGGCGGTACTCCCACTCGGCAGTCAGAAGCGGCGATTGCAGCTGTTCCGGCAGAACGGTGATCAGGGAGACTGCATCGTGGGAAGGGAGAAGCTGCACCGTTTTCCTGCTCTTTTTTCGTTCCAGAAAACCGGCAGATACCAGCTTTTCCAAAATACCGGCACGGGTGGCCGGTGTCCCCAGACCTTTTCGCTCGGCGTCCTCTGGCATATCCTCTTTTCCGGCAGTCTCCATCGCGGACAATAGGGTATCCTCCGTAAAGTGCAGAGGAGGACTGCTTTTGCCTTCTTTGACGATTGCCGCAGAAACAGAAAGGATCTGTCCCTCGGTCAGCCCCGGCAGAGCTTTCTCTGTGTCCTCTTCTTTCGGCTCTGCATCCTTCATTTTGGCACGGTAGGCGTTCTCCAGTGCTTTCCATCCGGGGTGCTTTACCGTTTTTCCTTTGGCGGTAAACTTCCCACCGGCACAATCGGCAATTACAACCGTTTCCGAATAGATATGGGGCTGGGCTACGGCGCATAGCAGACGCAGGGCCACCAGCTCCAGCACCGCTTTTTCTCCCGCAGGAAGGGCAGAAAGGTCTGCATCCTTGAGATTTCTGGTAGGGATTACTGCATGGTGGTCGGTTACTTTCTTATCATTGATGACCGCATGGGGGTCACAGGTAATGGCGATCTCTTTGCGAAACGGCATAGCATTGGCAACCAGATTGACCAGCACCGGCAGGCTGTCTGCCATATCACCGGTCAGATAGCGGCTGTCAGTACGGGGATAGGTGCAGAGCTTCTTTTCATACAGGCTTTGCAGATAGTCCAGGGTCTGCTGGGCTGTAAATCCAAGCAGGCGGTTGGCATCTCTTTGCAGAGTAGTCAGGTCATAGAGGGCAGGCGGCTTTTCGGACTTTTCCTTGCACTCCACCTTTTTAATTGTGACAGCTGCACCCTGACAGGCTTCTTTCAGCTGCTCGGCAGCAGCCTTATCCGCCATGCGCTCCCCGGATACAGTAAGACCGGGCAGCTCCAGCGCCACGGTATAAAAGGGAACCGGCTTAAAGGTGTCGATCTCAGCTTCTCGCTGGACAATGAGCGCCAGCGTTGGGGACATAACGCGCCCGATGTTGAGTGTGCGGTGATACAGCACGGAAAAAAGCCTTGTGGCATTGATCCCCACCAGCCAGTCGGCCTTGGCACGGCAGAGGGCAGCATCCCGAAGTCCGTCATAGTCCGCACCGGGGCGCAGGTTTGCAAAGCCCTCCCTTATGGCGAGTCCTCCATCGAAGAAATCCAGAGCCTTTTCATAGGCTTTTGGCAGCCTGCCAGCTCATAGACGCTGCGGAAAATCAGCTCGCCCTCGCGTCCGGCATCACAGGCATTTACCACCTCCGTCACCTCCGGGGAATTCATCAGCTTTTTGAGAATATCAAACTGCTTTTTCTTCTCCTTTCCCACCACCATCTGCCAATGCTCCGGCAGGATAGGCAGGTCATCATATCGCCACTTGGCGTACTTGGGATCATAACTGTCTGCATCCGCAAGACCAGCCAGATGGCCCACGCACCAGCTGACACGCCAGCCACTGCCTTCCAGATACCCGTCCTTACGGGCAGTTGCGCCGATCACCGCAGCCAAACTCTGGGCAACCGATGGTTTTTCGGCAATTACCAATTTATACTGAGCCATGATGGTTCCTCCTCTCCTTGAGCCATCGGGACATTTCCCGGTGGCAGACGCCTACGCAGGGACTTCCATAATTCCCGCAGTCATAACAGGGGTGGCTTTGGGGTAAAGAAGGAGGACGGGAAGTTTTCTTCCCGCCCTCCGGCCTGCGTGTCATCATGCGTTCATAGGGACTGTCTGTGAAACGGGTCATTTCACGCTGTCCTCGTCATCTTCTTCTGCGCTGCCCCCGTCAGCGTCAGGCTCGTCCGACTCCTCATCCTCGGTTTCCCATTCCTCGGAATCTTCCTCGCCATAATCATAATCGTCCAGACTGTCATTGCCCTTAGTCTTAGGCTTATTCTTAACGAGTTTCAAGTAGGCAAATACGCCACCGCCACCCAGCAGAGCCAGCAGAAGGATCAGCGCAGCCGGGTTCAGTCCGGCAGGCTTCTCTTTTTCCGGCTCCGGTGTTTCTGCCGGAGATTCCGGTGCTTTTCCCGTACATTTACTCTTATCAGTTACACAGACCGGGCAGGCCGTATTAACTGCCCCTGCTTCACATTTCTTCGTGCAGCTGCACACAGCAGGCGGCTCCTCTTTGGCATTTCCATCTTCCATCAGTGCCATCAGGTCCGCTTCATCCACCTGGTTCAGAAAGTGAACAGCAGTCTTTTTATCCTCATTGGCCCTGTCGATCAGGATATAAAAATAGTTGCCTGCCTTGGTGGTAACGGTAATGAGCTGCTTGTTGCCACCAAAATCATCCACCAGAGCGGCATTACCCTCCGGGGTCAGCGGAGGTGCTTTTTCCGTTTCTTCCACCACCACATTGCTGTCATTGGTGGTATCCTCTGCCGGGGGCGGCGCTGCGCCCTGGGCAAAAGCGGGAATAGTAAAGCCCGATGCCAGAACCAGCGTCAGGCAAAGGGCAGAAAGTGTTCGGAGCAATCCTTTATTCCTCATAGCTGTTTTCCTCCTGTTCGTTGTTGTCATCAGCCAAACTGCCGGGAACTGTGCCTCCGGACAGCATGGCGCTCAGCTGAGCCGGGGTCATACGCAGGGCGCGCACCATCTGGACGATCTCCAGATTTTCAGCCTCGGTTTTCTGTGCCTCCAGCGCCTTGAGCTTTTCCTGATACTCTGCGATCTTCTCGCGGACCTTTGTAATCTCCTGGTCAATGCGTTCAATTTTGTTCTTTGCCATCGTCTATCACTCCTTCTAATAAATCTCTGTTACCAGTTCATCAGGCCGTAGCCCTTGATACTCTGATAATTCAGGTCATAACTTTTGATCTTGCAGGCATCGCCGGAATTTCCCTCCACGGTATAAACACGGCTGCCATCGGTGCCGACAACAATTCCCACATGGTCTGCGGAACCATCCAGATCCCAATCGAAGAAAATGGCATCACCGGGGGCGATGTTTTCATATCCTCGTGCGCCCCACTGTCCATGAGACTGGAACCATGGAACACCCTGCCACTCACAGCCTGCAAAGCGCGGCTCACTTTTTCCTGCCTGGTTATAGCACCAGGATACGAAGCAGGCGCACCATTCCACGCGGCTGTCAAAGCCATACCAGCTCCAGTAGGGATAACCGCCCACATTGCCCACCTGACTTTTCGCCAGTTCCACCAGCTGAGGATTGCCGGGGCGGGTGCCGTTAATGAACTGCACACCGGATAGATCTTCCGAGCCGCTGGTATCAGGGGAACCGCCGCCAAATAACAGCGGCTTATTGCCCATGGTCTGTCGGTAGACCTGATACATTTCCATCTGCTCCGGGGTCAATAGCTCCGACGCCACAGCGGAAATGGGCTTGCTGGTGAGTTTCACATTCAGAATGTAATACTCATAGGGTACTTCTTCTGAGGTGGTCTCGCCGGTCTCCGGGTCGGTGGAGGTCTCCGTGCGGTAGCGGATCTCCACTTCCTCGGTAAGCGTCAGCTGATACTGTGCTGCAAACACACGCGCCAGCTCTGCCTGGGCGCTTTGCCGGGTATAGCCCTGCAAGACAGCAGAGAGAAAGGCCGCCAGCTCATGAGGGTCATGGCCAATCATGCCAAGGTCATAGCGATACTCGTCATGCCCTGGGTGGCTGCTCTCGATGTTGTCGATTTCTTCCTGCAACTGGGCTTCTCTGGCTGCATAATCTGCCTCCACTGCCAGCATTTCCGGGTCATCTGACGGATAGGTGGTGCCGGAGAGAACGGAACCGATGCTCTGCGCCATCATGGAGCAAGAGGACATCGTATTCATCAGCATATAGGCGATGAGGAACAAGACTCCTGCGATCAGGAAGCCTTTCTTGTGACGCATAACGAATGCCCCTGCCTGCTGTGCCTTTTCTTTTACCGTCCTTGCGGCTTTTCCGGTTTTGGACGCAGCCTGGGCGGTATTTCCGGCAGTCTGACCGGTTCGCTTGGCGGCGGCATACTGCTTTTTGATACTCTGTTTTTGCTGCCAACGGGAAAGAGGATTGCTGGAAAACTGGGGATTTTCCTGCAAAGATTTCTGGTACAGGACATTTACATTAGCCTTTTCCAGTTGACGCTCTGCCTGGGCTGCTTTGCGGTACGGCTTCAGCTTGTGACTACGGTAGCCCTCCCGCACCAGATAGGCGCCGGTCTCCACCGCCTCCTCGGACTTGTGGGCGCTTTCCACGCCCACATTATCCTGTTCTGTTTCCCGGATCTCTTTGTGGAGCTTGCCCGCGACCAGATGGACGGGAGCTTCTTTGACCACTTGAGAAACTTTGGAGGGTGGCTTTTTCTTGTCCTCAAAGGTCAGCTTCGAGGTCTTTTTTCCGGTATCCGGGTCAATAACCGTCTGCCTGACCTTTTTCTTTGGAATATTGGCCTGCGCCTTATCTGCTCTGGCCGCAGCTTTCTCCGCTTTACAGATCGGCTTTTCCAGCGCTGGGTCAGACCGTTCCTCATCGGTAAAGCGCAGGCGCGGTTCCTTATTCAAACCATTCTCCCAGCATGAGGGAGGACATCATGTAGTGCAGCTCTGCATAAATGGCCATCCCCACAGGATCGTTGAACATACAGCCGGACAGGTAGGCATAAAACTGTGCCACCACATCGGACAGGATCTTCGCTTCGGTTCCTTCCAGAACCAGACCGCCCATGCCTTCCTTGGCACGGATGGCGCTCCAGACCTCTGCCAGACGGAGAAGCCCCACCTGACCGGTCTCATTCAGTTCGGCTGCCTGGTCTGCCGCCGTGCGGCACTCACTTACCGCAGCAGCCATGACCGTGAGCAGCTGGCTGCGCTGGGCATTTACCGCCCTGTCAAAAAACATCAGCGGGTTTTTATTCAAAATGTTGGGGTTCATCATCATTCATCCTCCTTCTTTTTCAGTTCCTGGGGTTTGGTGGTCATAATGCGGTAAAGCTCGGTATTCTTCGGGAAGTGGTCTACAAACGGCAGGATGGTGGAGCCATAGAACAGCAGGCCCTCGCCCTCACCGGAGTGGGTCACATAGCTAAGCTGGTGCGTGGAAATGCCCAGCTGCTTGGCAAGGATCTGTCGGTCTCCGCCTGCCTGGTTGAGCATATACACGAAGTCCGAGTTTTCAAAGATGTTCTCCACCTCACGGCTGGAAAGCAGGTCTTTGACATTCTGGGTAATTCCTGTTGGGATCTGTTTGTGATTATCAGACAGTTTTTTATCTGTCTCTCCGGGGATTTCTCCCATTTTCAGCGGTGTGTCATTTCACACCCGGCATAGCATATCTTTTTATCTGACAGCTCTGCGCTGCCTGCCGAAATGATAGCGGGAACTCGTGGAGCTATTATATTCCGGGTCATCACAGACCAGGGGTCAAGCTCTATGCGTTGCGTGTGTACCTGCTATTACACAGGGACTTCCACTCGGATTAGGATTGCAAAACCCTTTCCGTTTCTTTCCCACTGATAATCCTGACTGTCTGAATCGGCTTCGGTCAGGACGGCATACTCTGTGTTTCCATGCAAAATCAAAACACAAAGTAATTTACCTCCCCATTTACGGAATCGCTTCCAGATTTCCACCGTATAGGCGGCAGTCTGCTCCTCCTTCAAAAGCAAGTGCATCTCGTCGATGTAGTAGCGGGTGGACTTGTGAGCGGCACGGTTGATGGTAACGCGGTTCCACACCTGATCCTGGACCACCAGCATACCGATTTTCTTGAGCTGCTTGCCCAGTTCCTTGATGTCATAGCAGACAATGCGGTTATTGATGTCCACATTGCTCTGGTGGTTAAACACATTGAGGGAGCCGGTTACATAGATTTCAAGGGCCGTGGCAATATACTGGGCTTCCTTTTCCTCCTGTGAACGGAGCAGGTTATATAGGTCCTCCAGTATGGGCATATTCTCCGGGCGCGGGTCATTGAGATAGGTCTGATAGACCAGACGCACACAACGGTCGATGATGGTTTTCTGCACCGGCTGCAATCCGTCCTTACCGCCCACGATCAGCTCACACAAGCTGAGGATAAAGTCAGACTTGAGCGACAGCGGGCTTTCATCATCCGAGTAGTCCAGATTCAGATCCATCGGATTGATGTAGTTGGTTGAGGTAGGCGAGATCTTGATGACTTGCCCATGCAGACGCTCCACCAGAGGTGCGTACTCTGCTTCCGGGTCACAGATGATGACATCATCATTGGTAAGCAAAAAGCAGTTGGCAATCTCACGCTTGGCGCTGAAAGACTTACCGGAACCCGGCGTACCCAAAATCAAGCCGTTGGGGTTTTTCAGCAGCTTTCGATCCACCATGATGAGGTTGTTGGACAGAGCATTGATGCCGTAGTACAGGGCTTCTTTGCCGTTCTGAAACAGTTCCTGTGTGGTGAACGGTACAAAGATAGCCGTAGAACTGGTGGTCAGCCCTCGCTGGATCTCGATCTGATTGAGTCCCAGAGGCAGACAGCTCATCAGCCCTTCTTCCTGCTGGAAGTCCAGTCTAGTAAGCTGGCAGTTATACTTCTGGGCAATAGAGCCTGCCTGGAAGATGTTGTTGCCAAGCTGACGGGGATTGTCCGCTGTGTTCAGCACCAAAAAGGAGACAAGGAACATTCTCTCGTTTCGGCTCTGCAAATCCTGCAACAGCTTTTTCGCCTCACTGCCGTAGGTGGCAAGGTCAGAGGGAAATAGCGATAGGTAAGCCTTTGAAGTTATCTCCAGCTTTTCCCCCGCTTCA
>ERZ1090878.353-NODE-353-length-25771-cov-31.195559_pt1 | contig 25771 bp, 25 predicted proteins | sample MGYA00478473_ERZ1090878 | MGnify/ENA primary metagenome ERZ1090878 (study PRJEB33644, sample SAMEA5815720) | chicken gut metagenome | biome: Chicken; feature: Gastrointestinal Tract; material: Caecum | place: Ireland | collected 2019-01-01 | study: A study of the... | reverse complement strand
TCATCACCGGCATCATCAGGCCGGAGAGGAACTGGCTTTTCCAGGCGGATTCGTACAGCTTGTTGTTGGCGGCGCCGAACTCGGCGAGCACGGCGGCTTCCCGGTTGAAGGCCTTGACCACGTTGTGGCCGGAGTAGACTTCCTCCACCTGGCCGTTGACGACGCCGAGGTATTTCTGCTGGGCGCGGAAGTATTTCTGGCTGAACCGCACCACCACCGACACCAGCGCCACCGACACCGGCAGGATCAGCAGGGCGATCAGGGTCATCAGTGGGCTGATGGACAGCATCATGACCAGCACGCCCACCATCGTGGTGAGGCTGGTGATCAGGGTGGTGATGCTCTGGTTCAGGCTCTGGCCCAGCGTGTCCACATCGTTGGTGATGCGGCTGAGCACCTCGCCCACCGTCCGCTTTTCAAAGTAGGCCAGCGGCAGGCGGCTGATCTTTTCGCTGATCTGGCGGCGGAAGTCGTAGCACAGTTTCTGGGACATGCCGCTCATCACCCAGCCCTGCACAAAGCTGAAGCAGGCCGACAGCAGGTACATCCCCAGCAGGATCAGCAGAATGCGGCCGATCAGCGCAAAATCAATGCTGCCGGTGCCGGTGATCATCGCCATCCAGCCGGTGGCCAGGGCGGTGGTGGCTTCGGCCAGGATGCGGGGCCCGGCGATGTTGAACAGGGTGGAGAGCATGGCGAAGACGAGCACCGCGAAGAAGGCGGCCTTGAACCGCCCCAGCGTGCCCAGCAGCCGGCGCAGGGTGCCGGTCATGTCCTTGGGTTTTTCGGCAGGACCTCTGTGATGTACGGGCGGCATCAGGCGTCGCCTCCTTTCCGGGGTTCGCGGGCGCCGGCTGCGGCCAGGTCCCGCTCGCTGAGCTGGCTTTTTGCGATCTCCCGGTATTCGGGGCAGCCTGCCAGCAGTTCTTCATGGCGGCCGCAGCCCACCACGCGGCCTTCGTCCAGCACCAGGATCTGGTCGGCGTGCAGCACGGTGGAGATGCGCTGCGCCACAAGGATGACGGTGGCGCCGCCGGTCTTTTCGTTCAGGGCGCGGCGCAGCGCCGCGTCGGTCTTGTAGTCCAGCGCCGAGAAGCTGTCGTCAAACAGGTAGACCTTGGGGTTCTTGGCGATGGCCCGGGCGATGGACAGCCGCTGTTTCTGCCCGCCGGAGACGTTGGTGCCCCCCTGGGCGATGGGGCTGCGGTATCCTTCCGGCTTGGAGGCGATGAAGTCGCTGGCCTGGGCGATGGCGGCGGCCTGCTCCATGGCCTGGTCCGAAATCGTGTCGCCGCCGAACTTCAGGTTGGACTCGATGGTACCGGAGAACAGCACCCCCTTCTGCGGTACATAGCCCAGCTGGGCCCGCAGCGTGGCCTGGGGCATCTCCCGCAGGTCCACGCCGTCCAGCGTGATCCGCCCGCCGGTCACGTCATAGAACCGGGGGATCAGGTTGAGCAGGGTGGACTTGCCGCAGCCGGTGGACCCGATGATGGCGGTGGTCTGGCCCGGCCGGGCGGTGAAGGAAATGTCCTTCAGCACGTCGGTGTCGGCGCCGGGAAAGCGGAAGTCCACATGGTCGAACTGTACCACCCCCTGCCAGGGATGGTCGGCCAGGCCGGCGGGCTGCCGGTCAGGGGCCGGGTCCTCGATGACCGGTTCGGTGCGCAGCACCTCCTCGATGCGGTCGGCCGCCACCCCGGCCCGGGGCAGCATGATCGAGATGACCGTCAGCATCAGGAAGGACATGACGATCTGCATGGTGTAGGTGATAAAGGCGATCAGGTCGCCCACCTGCATCCCGCGGGTGACCATCGCGTGGCCGCCGAACCAGACGATCAGCAGGCTCACCCCGTTCATGATCAGCGTCATGCCCGGCATCATGAAGGTCATGGTCCGGTTGGTGAACAGCTGGGTCTTCATCAGGTCCCGGTTGGCCTCGTCGAACCGGGCTTCCTCAAATTTCTCGCGGCTGAACGCCCGGATCGGCATGATGCCGGTCAGGATCTCCCGGCTGACCAGGTTCAGCCGGTCCACCAGCTTCTGCATCTTTTTGAAGCGGGGCATCGCCACCTGCATCAGCACAAACACCAGGCAGAGCAGCAGCGCCACCGCCAGCACGATGATCCAGGACAGGCCGGTGTCGGTGCCGGCCACCCGGACGATGCCGCCGATGCCCAGGATCGGCGCATAGATCACGATGCGCAGCAGCATCACCGCCACCATCTGCACCTGCTGGATGTCGTTGGTGGTGCGGGTGATCAGCGAGGCGGTGGAAAAGCGGTCGGTCTCGGCATGGGAAAAGTCGATGACTTTGGCAAACACCTGCCCCCGCAGGTCCCGCCCGATGGCCGCCGACACCCGGGAGGCAAGGAAGCCCACCGAGATGGCCGCCGCGGCCATCAGCAGGGCCACCAGCAGCATCTCGCCGCCGGTGGTCAGCAGGTAGCGCATCTGCACCTGGCCGTCCACCCCCTGGGCCCGGTATTCCAGCCGCACCAGCTGCACGGCCTGGCTGGCTGCCTGGCTGGAAAGGCCGGCGGCGGAGCCGTCGGAGGTGATGGTGCCGGAAGCAAGCGAGACATCCTCCGCGCTGCTCAGTGCCTGGCTGACGGCGGCTGCGGCGGCGTCCAGGTCCTGCGCTTCGGGCAGGGCGCTCTCCACCCCCTGGCGGTCGGCCGACAGGGCCGCCGCGGCCTGGTACAGCATCACGTCGGGCAGGGTGAAGGCTTCTTCCAGCTCGGCGCTGGCGGCCTCGGCGCCATGGCTCAGCGCGCGCAGGCCGTTTTCGTCCGGCGCGGCATACCACTGCTCGGCCAGGGCGGCGTCCTCGGGGGACATCAGGCTTTCCAGCGCCTGCAGGGTGGAATCACGCACCGGGTCGGGCAGGGCGCTGTCCACGCCGCCCTGCTGGATCCCCACGTCCACAATGTCCGAGGTGTATCCGGGCAGGGCCAGGTCGCAGTTGGCCTGCACCAGCAGCAGCGCCACCACCGCCAGGATGGTGGCCCAGTGCTTGAAGAGATAGCGGAAAATTTTCAGCATGGGGGCAGGTACCTCCTTCAAAATCGTAGGCTCAGCGGGCGGCCGAGGCCGACAGCTCGCCCTGCATGGCTTCGTCCCACCGGCGCCAGGAATCCAGCATGGCGGCAAAGTTTTCCTCCCCCATCCGGCGGATCACCCGGACCATGTAGGCCCGCAGCATCGCCTCGGTCTCCCGGCGGGCCGCATCGCCGGCGGGGGTCAGCCGCACCAGTGTCCGCCGGTGGTCGGCCGGGTCGTGGATGCGCTCGGCCAAACCGGCGTCCTCCAGCTGGCGCAGCGACCGGGACACCGCCGTCGGCAGCAGCCGGGTCTGCTCGGCCACCGCCGACACCGGGATGGCCGCCCCCTCGCCCCGCTGGCGGATGGCATAGTGCAGCCGCTCCAGCATGAAAAACTGGCTGTGGGGGCAGCGGCCCTCCACCTGCTGCATACAGCGCTGCACCGATTTGCGCATCTGCCACAAGCGCTCAAACAGTTCGCCGATGGCCTGTTCTTCTGTCATGGGACAACCGCCTTTCCGTTTGTGAGAAGAATACTTATCACTAGTTACTTAACTTGCGTTAAGTATTTTGCAGCGGTATCATACACCTTTTGGCCGGCCATTGCAAGGGGAGGCGGCCAATGTTTTCTTTTTGTTCATATTTGCCCGCTGGCGCTCTCCTTTGTCCGGCCGCCCCGCCCGCCCTCCGGGGCCGGGCAGTCTTGTGTCCCTTCAACGGCCGGACGTTCCGCTGGCAAGGTCCCGCGGTGAGCAAATGGCAAAAGATTCATTGTCTTTCGTGGAAAAAGCTGTTATAATTTTCCTGACTACATTACCAGTTCTCGTTCGATCCGTCCAATCGGAGCTTGTGACATTTCCTTGTTCGCAGTTTTTGCAAGTTCTATTATGGCAACATCTTATCCATTCTTAAGGAGCTGAAAAATATGTGTAATGGACTTGAGAAAAAACCGGACGCTGCTTTGGAACCATTGATGGAAACAAGTTATCCTTCAGTGATGCCGGAACTTGACTTATCTGCCAATACCACAAAAATCCCGTTATCCGATCTGTCTGCATTGGGGGTGGCATTTCAGCCCCTGACCGTGGCAATTCAAACGGTAGTTTCTGGCGGCGGTTCCGGGCTGTACTATGTGAACACCAAAGGCATGCAGATGTTTTCAACGAGTGAGGGTTATATCGGCTCGCTGAAAACCGCTGCTGGTACTGTTGGTGGCGGACAAGCCCGGATGACCGCACTTCCCTGTGATCCGACAATGCTTTTTATGGCGGTTGCTCTAATGGGAATCAACCAAAAGCTGAACAACATTCAGGAAGCGCAGCAAGAAATCCTTGCCTTTCTGGAGGAGAAGGAGCGTGCCGTCCTCCAAGGCAACATCAATGTGTTGAACGACATCATGAGCAGCTACAAATTCAACTGGGATAATGAAGCTTTTAAGACAAACAAGCACATCCTTGTGCAGCAAATCAAGAAAGAATCTGAAGCCAGCATCATCCTGTACCGCGACCAGATCGCGCAGAAAATCAAAAAGCGTTCTCTGATTCATGTAGATCAGGAGGTCAACGCCACGTTGAAAAAGCTGCAAACCCAGCTGCGTGACTATCAGTTGGCATTGTACCTGTACGCTTATTCTACCTTCCTGGAAGTAATGCTTCTCGGGAATTTTGAGAAAGATTATATGGACAGCGTAGAACAACGGATATCTGAATACACATACCAGTATCGGTCTCTCTATACCGATTGCTACAATTTGATGGAGGAATACTCCAAATCCTCCATCCAGGCCGGTGTGCTTGGCGGGCTCGCTGTTGCCAGTAAGTTGATGGGAGAGGCCATTGCCAAAGCCCCGGTGCTCAGCAAATCGCAGTTGGACGAAAATCTGATCAAGGCAAGCGGCAAATTGAATCGCCACGGTGAGAAACGCACCACTGAGGCATTGCAGGGACTTATTCAAAATCGTGCAAGTGTAACTCTCCCTTTTATAGAGAATCTCCGCTCAATCAACGACCTTCACAATAAGCCGACAACCTATCTGTTTGACGGTAAAAACATCTATATTCAGCAGGCGACAGCTGCGATTGCATGATCAAAATACGAAGGATGATTTCGGAAATTGTCTCCGGTGGCAGTTGGGCTTGCCCGTGCCCATAATAAATCGCTGTTCCCGAATTGCTTGAAAAGGTAATTCGGGAACAGCGATTTTCTATTCATCCGCAAAGCCAAACCTGACAGACAGTTGTCCGGTTCCTATGGTATAATACAGGCAAAAGAACAAAAGGCGGTGGTTGCCATGAAAATGGATCGGCTGATTGATGCTGTTCGCCTCCCGACACCGGCGGGGAGCGAACAGGCAAAAAAATCCCCCTGCAGCTGAAATCAGCAGCAGGGGGATCGGCGTATCAAGGGTAGACTCCTGAGCCGGGATCACGCCGGCGGTCTTGGCGTGTCACGCCGGCAGGCGCTTTTTGGAATGCCTGCGCATCCGCCAAGCCGAGCGTGGGCCAAGAGTCCGACAGAATTACTTCCGGGGGTTCTTGATCGCAGCCTGTCCTGTGCCAATCCCGCCGCCGAAATGTCCCCATTCAGCCGACCGTTCCTGTTGATCAGAAAGGCTTGACGGGAAGCCCCGGAGGGCGGCCAGGCCCCCCGGTATAAATTGCTTTCCAGTGTAATGCGCGGATATTCCTTCCGCCCGTTGACCTCACAGACCAGCGTCTGGGGTTCGGGCGCCAGATCCAACACCCAGGCGAACCGCGTATCGTCGATGGGTGTGATGCGGCGGACAAAGTTCTGGATGAACCACTCGCTCACCATGCCGTCGGTGAAATCCACCGCTTCGCAGAGGCTGGCCTCGATGGCGTCCATGTCCAGCGCCTTGTAGTCCCCCTGCTTGGCCAGCAGTTCTGCCTTCTCCTTGTTGACCCGCTGCTGCTGGACGCCGATCTCGTTGCTCTGCTCCACAAACTGGCTCAGGGTGATCTGGTTGGACGCCTTCATCATGATCAGGTTGTCCAGCCGTTGGTTCAGGGCATCCATGCGCTTGTCCAGGGCTTTCAGCTTGGCCGGGTCGGCGCTTTCCTCCCGATAGCAGGCATTGAGTATCCGGCAGGCTTCCAGCACCGCCTCCCGCCGGTTGCCCCACACGGTCTCGAAGATTTTCCGGGCCATCAGTTCCAGCTTCCATTCGGGGAAGGCTTTCAGTTCACAGATGCCCTCGGGCAACCCGTGCTTCTTCAGATACAGGGCGGATTGCTTCTTGTGGCGGTAGCACTCAAACCCATAGACCTGGGTGCCGTCCGCCTTGGTGTTCCACAGATACCGCCGCAGCTTGGAACCGCAGTGGCACACCAGCTTGGTGACCCATACGTTCTTGGCGACGGTACCGCCGTACTTGCGGGGCTTGCCGTTCTCGTCCAGCAGGTTCCGCTGACGGCTTCGGCGAATATCGTTGCACCGGTGCCAGAGTTCCTCGTCGATGATGGGGGTGAAATTTCCCTTTTTCAGGATATAGGTTTCCTCGTCGTTGTTCTTCTTCCGGCTGTGCTCCAGCAGGTCGGTGGTCTGGGTACGGTTATAAACGCAGTAGCCCATGTAGGTGGGATTGCGCAGGATGCGAGTGATCTTGCTGGAATCCCATTTCAGTCGTCCGCCGCCGTCCTTGCGGCCTTTTGCGATCAGGGCCTTGGCCACCTTTCCCAGCCCGTCGCCGGTGGCGTACTGTTCAAAGATCATCCGCACCGTCTCGGCCTGTTCCTCGTTGATGACGTAGGTGTTGTGGGCCTTGTCCAGATCGTAGCCCAGGATGTTGCCGTTGCCGTACAGCACCCCTTTTTCCCGGCTCATCTGGATGCCGGCCCGCACCCGCTCGCTGGTCTTGCGGCTTTCCTCCTGGGCCATGGTGGCCATGATGGTGAGCCGCAGCTCACCTTCGTTGTCCATCGTCCAGATGCTGTCCGCGGCAAAGTAGACCTCCACCCCCAGCTTGCTCAGCTTCCGGGTGTAGAACAGCGTGTCCATCGTGTTGCGGGCGAAGCGGCAGACCTCGCGGGTGACGATCAGGTCAAATTTGCCGCTCTGTGCATCTTCGATCATCTGCATGAAAGAAGGGCGTTTGGTGGCCTGGGTGCCGGTGATGCCCTCGTCCACATACTGGCCCACCACCTCCCAGTTGGGGTTCTTGGCTGCCAGTTCCTGATACCAGTCCATCTGATTGTCCAGCGCCGATACCTGGGCTTCGTGTTCGGTGGAAACCCGCCCGTAAAACACCACGCGGCGGGGACGGTTCCGGTATTCCTGTAAAAAGCTCATAGGATCAACCTCCTTTGGTGTAAGCTCATTGTAGCGTATTGGTTTTCGTTTGAGAAATGTACAAACGGGTATTCTTCAACGCCGCTTCTTTTTCTTTTTGGCCGGGGCAAGCGGCACTGCCGGGACTGGCGGATAGGTGGCCAGCACATTGTCGTAGGTAGCCTTGTTGATCTTGCCCTGCTCGTACAGGCGCTGAATCAGCTTGTGGGCAATGTAGCGGGAATCAATCTGCAAACCCTCCATAGGGATTTACCTCCTCTCCGTTGGGTGTGTTGGGTGTAAAGGGCGAAAACGTCCGGGGCAGCATGGCCCCCTGCATGAGCAGCACCGTACTGCTCAGCAGCTGGAGGGTGTAGTCCAGCTGCTCCCGGTTTTCGTCGGTGGACTGGTTGCCTGCCAGCTCTTTCAGCTGGGTTTCCATCCACTGCATCTGCCGCAGCAACAACCGATAATCGGCGGGCGGCAGCGCCGTGGGTGTCTTGTGGATGATGAGCAGACGAAGATACTGCTCCCGGGATAGCCCGGTGAGGGCCACGTTGTCGTTGAGCCGTGCCAGCTCTCCCTCGGTCAGGCGGACCTTCACTTCTTTGGTCCGCTGTTTGGTTTTGTTTTTCATGGGTTCTCCTTTTGGTTCGTCAATTTGGGTAAGTATGCAACAACGCAAGGGACAGCGGCGGCGCGCCCTTTTGCATGGTTGCCTTGGTTCATACATTCAGCTGCCAGTACCACTTGTCCCCTTTGCGGACACTGCGGATGTTCAGCCTGCCTTTGACCAGATTCACCGTCCGGTCCTGGATGCCTTTGTTCTTGAAATGCTGGATGATCTCCTGATTGGATACGGGGCCTTTTTCCAGCAGCCGGGGCAGTTCTTCTTCCACCTGCTGTTGTTTGGTGGGAGCTTCCGACAGACTGTCGCAGCCATTCAAGAGGGATTCCGCGTCCTCATCCAGCTGCCGCAGCCACTCCACATGGTCGCTCAGCTCAAACAGCAGTGCCGGACCGGCAGCGGCCAGATTGCTTTTCACCGGCACCAGCACCCGCTGTGTGGGCGAACGCTGGTACCTGGTTACGGTCAGAATGGACCGTACCGCACCGGCAATGTCGATGGAACCGCTGGTGCGGTACAGGGCGCTGATGCCGCTCATTTTGTTCATGTGCGCCACAATCAGCACGGCGCATTTGGTGCGCTGGGCCATGGCGTAAAGATTGCGGAAAGCACCCCGTACCTCGTTGGCCTGATTCATGCTCACAGTAGGGCCGATGTAGGCTGAGAGCGGGTCGAGGATCAGCAGACGGGCATTCTCCTGCAGGATGCTCTGCTCCAGCCGTGGATCATCGAAGGTCAGCGCCCGCTTTTCTTCATTGATGATCTTGATGCGGGAGCAGTCGGCCCCCGCACTTTCCAGCCTCGGCTTGATGGTGTCGGCAACGCCGTCCTCCGAAGTCTGATACAGAATGTTGATGGGCTTCCGGACGGCTTCCTCAAAGGGTAGGCTTTCCCCTTTGGAGAGCAGCGCCGCCAATGACAGCACCGCCATGGTCTTGCCGCAGCCGGGGTCGCCCTGGATGATGGTGACCTTCCCGTATGGGATGTAAGGATACCAAAGCCATTTCACTTCCTCTGCCTGGATATCCGCAAAACAGAGGATCTCTTGTTCATTCACAAAAGTACCTCCTTCATGAAGTTCAAATAAAAGGCCGGTCCGCCGAATCCGTTCCTGTCCGGGTGTCTCCCCAACGTCGTCTCGCTCGCCCTGTGGGGTCATGGCAAGATCGTATCTCCTTCAGCGGCCGGGTATTCAGTTTTCAAGGTTCCGTGGCAACAGAATATCACGTCCTGACGCCAAAAGCTATACATTTGGGATCGTTTTCGTGTGAAGATGGGTTTGCACGTTATTTTTGTAAAAATGACACGCTTATCTTTCGATACATCGCACTTTATTGGCTTTTTGGCATTTTGAAAAATTTTCGCCGTTTTTTCCGTGTTTTTTCGATTTTGAGGCCGCGAAGCCGATTCAGCATAAACAAAAACAGCGCTACCGGCCAAAGGACAATCCTTTGACCGGCAGCGCCGGTGTATTTTCATCTGTTTTCAGCCTTGTCGGGCACCGCTGCACTCGGTCTGCCAGAGGGCCTCCTGCTTTGGCGTGACCTGATAACTTTTGTACTCCTGCAGAAATCCCTCATGCCCCATGAAGGATTTGGAACCTTCAAAGTACAGATAAATCGCCTTGGCTCGTGCCAGCGGGTCGGGGTAGGAAGTGAAATAGATCTCCTTGGTGACCCAGCTGGGAACGCTGGCAATGGGCGGCTCCCCAAAAGGGAACCGGTCATAGAAGGCGTTTTTCTCGGAAATCCAAGTGACCAGATCTTGGTCACCGCACAGCAGCACCCAGACGGGATGCTCCCCCTGCGGGCAGGTAAAGCAGCCCTTGGCGATCAGCGCACGGAAAACATCACTGAAGCGGGTGTCGCTATCCAGTGGGAAGGTACAGAGTTCGCCGCTTCCGGGGAGCCGGACCTGAATATGAGCATTTTGGAATGTTGGGTTCATGTTACACCTCTTTAGAAATCTGCGGTCATCGCTTATCGTGGTCGAAAACGGCCTCGTTGCCTGGGATGTTACTCTGCGTTGCTTGTGGCAACGGACTGTTTGGCCTACAATGATGGTGAAATCCGAGGAAACGGAGGTTATTCTCAATGCTCAGCCAAAATCTGAAAACAATCAGAAAATCGAAAGGACTTTCACAACAGGAGCTTGCCGTCAAACTGAATGTGGTAAGACAGACGATTTCCAAATGGGAACAAGGGTTATCAGTTCCTGATTCCGAGATGTTGATTTCCATATCAGAAGTTCTGGAAACTCCTGTGAGCACCTTGCTCGGGGAGAATGTCGTTGTGCCGGAGTCAGATACCCTGAAAGCAATTTCTGAAAAATTGGAGGTGATTAATTTACAGATGGCACAGAAAAAGAACACGAGAAGAAAAATCATTCACTGGTCGCTCATCGGACTGTGCGTGATCATCATGGCGATTTTTGTGGTTTTGTATTTTTGGAAAAGTCCCTACCTAGCATGGGATTATGCCAATCCCGAAACTGCTGTTCTCGGCGTAGCATTTCACTCGTTGGAATGGCTGTTCGTCAGAGTGGCTCCCCTTGTCTTTGTGGGGGCCATCGTCGGTATTGTTCTGACCCGAGAGAAGTCTTAACCCGTACTGTCCTTCATTGACCAACCGGAGCCGAAATCCCATAAATACCTGCTGTCCGCCGGCAGCATTACCAAGCAGAAAATCAGAAATGATTTTCTGCTTTTCCTTTACCCCTAAGCGAAAGATGGCCCCATCTAAAGCGCTGCTTACGCTTCCCTTCGCTATAGTGCTTTTCTCTGATGATAGCACCATCATAACGTGTTTGGGGCGATTTAGCAAGACGATAGATGGGTTTTTCCAGTGGAAAAACATTCCCGCCAAGCCAAACATGACAGACAGTTGTCCGGTTGCTATGGTATAATACAGGCAAAAGAACAAAAGGCGGTGATTGCCATGAAAATGGATCGGCTGATCGGCATTTTGTCAATCCTTCTCCAGCGGGAACAGGTCACCGCACCGGAACTGGCGGAGCAGTTCGAGGTGTCCCGCCGCACCATCCAGCGGGACATCGAAGCCCTCTGCCGGGCAGGCATCCCCATCACCACCGCGCAGGGCGCTGGCGGCGGGATCTCCATCATGGAGGGATACCGGGTAGACCGAACGGTGCTCACCGCCCCGGAGATGCAGGCCATTCTGGCGGGGCTGCGCAGTCTGGACAGCGTCAGCGGCACCCGGCGCTATGCCCAGCTCATGGAAAAGCTGTCCGCCGGAAACAGTACCCTGATCTCCGGCGGTACCCACATGCTCATTGATTTGTCCTCGTGGTACAAAAGCAGCCTTGCCCCTAAAATCGAGGCCATACAGAATGCCATGGAGCGGCACCACCTTGTACATTTCACTTACGACGCGCCCAAGGGCACCTCGGTGCGCAGCGTAGAGCCCTATTATCTGGTCTTTCATTGGTCCACATGGTATATGTGGGGCTGGTGTCAAACCCGGCAGGACTTCCGCCTGTTCAAGCTCAACCGCATGACCGACCTTTCTAACGGAGAGCCCTTTTCACCTCGTCCGGCCCCTTTGCCGGACCTGGACCCGGAGCGGATTTATCCAACTCAATATCAGGTGTGTGTCCGCTTTGACCCGGCCTGCCGTTGGCGGCTGGTGGAAGAATACGGTGCAGACAGCTTTGCCGTACAGCCGGACGGCTCCTTGCTTTTCCGTCGAGGTTTCCCGGACGCGGACAGTGTAATCAGCTGGATTCTCACCTTTGGGGATGGCGCTGAGCTGCTGGAACCTGCCGAGTTGCGGGAACAGCTGGGGGCTCTTGTCAGGCGGCTGGCCCAGCGCTATGAGAAACGGAGGTAGCTATGGCATCTCATTCTGATTATGTGGAGTATGTGGTGGAACAGCTGCACGGTGCCGGAAGCGTCCGTGCCCGCAAAATGTTCGGGGAATACGGCCTGTTCTGTGACGGGACTTTCTTCGCCGTCATCTGCGATGACCAGTTGTTTATCAAAATCACTCCACAAGGAGAAGCAGCCTTTCCCGGCCTGCCAAAGGCTCCGTCCCATGAAGGAGCAAGCGATTCCTTTGTGATTGAGGACGTGGATGACCCAACCATGGCGGTGGAATTGACCCGCATCACCTGTGAAGCGCTGCGCAAAGTGGCATCCCAAAAGCGGAGGAAATGAAGATGGCTTTTGACTATAAGAAAGAATACAAGGAATTTTATCTGCCGCCCAAAACACCGGGTATCGTTACGGTACCTGCCATGAACTTTCTGGCGGTGCGCGGGTATAGCGATCCCAACGAGGAAAACGGGGCCTACAAACAGGCTATCGGCCTTTTGTATGCGGTAGCCTACACCATAAAAATGAGCAAGATGGGCAGCCACAAGATGGATGGTTACTTCGACTATGTGGTGCCGCCGTTGGAGGGCCTGTGGTGGCAGGAAGGTGTCCATGGTGTGGACTACACTCACAAAGAGGACTTTTGCTGGATTTCTCTGATCCGTCTGCCGGACTTCGTCACCAAGGCCGAGTTTGACTGGGCCGTGCAGGAAGCCTCCCGCAAAAAGAAACTGGACTGCTCCCCGGTGGAGTTCTTCACCTGGGAGGAAGGTCCGTGCGTTCAGTGTATGCACATCGGCCCCTACGATGCCGAGCCTGCCACGGTAGCCGCCATGGCGGAATACGCCATGGCGCACGGTTACACGGCGGACTTTGGTGAGAACCGATTCCACCATGAGATTTATCTGAGCGATGTGCGCCGGCGCAAACCGGAAAGCCTGAAAACTGTGGTGCGCCATCCGGTGCGAAAGGTGGGGCATGTATGAAAGGCTTCACACGGGAACATACCGAGTTCAGCCTGTGTGGCCTGAACTGCCTGCTCTGCCCCATGCAGTTGGGCGGCTACTGCCCTGGCTGCGGAGGCGGACCGGGCAACCAGAGCTGTGCCATTGCCCGGTGTTCATTGGATCAAGGCGGACATGCCTTTTGCAGTGATTGCTCCTCTTATCCCTGCGTTCGGTATGATGAATTTGATGCGGCAGATTCCTTTGTGCCTCATAGCCGCCGTGCCGCCGATCTGGATCGCGCCCAGGAATTGGGGCTGGATACCTACATAGACGAACTGCGGGCCAAACGGGCCATTCTGGATAAGTTGCTCGCCAGCTATAACGAAGGCCGCCGCAAAACCTTCTATTGCGCGGCGGTGTACCTGCTGCCGTTGGAGGATTTGAAAAACGTTGTGGCCAAGCTGGAGAATCAGCCGGAATGTCCCGTCAAAGAGCGGGCCACGGCTGCCGTGAAGCTGCTGCAAGAGACAGCTGATGGTCACGGTGTCTGTCTAAAGCTGAAAAAGAAGAAGGGGTGATTGTGTGGCGGTTTCTAAAGTGACACGCTCGTTTTCCTGTACTGTAGAACAGCTGTGGCAAATCGTGACCGATCTGACGCATACCGACTGGCGCAGCGATCTGGCGCGGGTGGAAGTTCTGGACGAAACCCGCTTTGTGGAGCATACCAAGAGCGGCTATGCCACCCATTTTACGGTTACAACCTGTGAACCAAAACAGTTTTGGGCCTTTACCATGGAAAATGGGAATATGTCCGGCTTCTGGGAGGGACAATTCGAGGCGATGGAAGGTGGTTCCCAGTTGACCTGCGTGGAAACCGTCAACGGCAAGCGCTGGTGGATGCGCCCCTTTGTCCCTGGCTATCTGAAACGACAGCAGAAATTGTATATGGATGATCTGCTGCGGGAAGTGAACCGCATCACAGACGGAAATGCTGCCCGGTAATCAGTCCAATGTCACCCGGAGGTGAATCCCTTGATCATCAGCGCCAGCAGGCGGACTGATATTCCCGCCTATTACCCTGATTGGTTTTGCAACCGCATCCGGGAGGGCTATGTCTGCGTCCGCAACCCCATGAACTTCCATCAGGTGAGCCGCATTTCCTTGTCGCCGGATGTGGTGGATGGCATCGTATTCTGGACCAAGAATCCGCTGCCGCTGCTGTCTCGGCTGGAGGAACTGCGGGCGTACCCGTTCTATTTTCAGTTCACCCTGACCCCATACAGCAAAGACGTGGAACCGGGCGTGCCCAGCAAAAACGACGTAATCCTTCCTGCCCTTCAGGAACTTTCCCGCAAGATCGACCCCGAACGGGTGATCTGGCGGTACGACCCTATTTTGTTCACCAACCGCTACACGATGGATTATCACATTACCTTTTTCAGCCAGTTGGCCCGACGGCTGGAAGGCTATACCCGCAAATGCATCATTAGCTTTGTGGACCTGTACCGCAACACCCAGTCCAGCATGAACGGTTTGGGCTTTGCACCGCTTACTGAAAAAGAAATCATGGAACTGGCACAGCGGTTGGCCGATATTGCGGGTAAACATCACCTTGTGCTGGAAACCTGTGCAGAACAAATAGACTTATCACCATACGGCATTGCCCACGGCCACTGCATTGACCGAAACTTGCTGGAACAGATTGCCGGGTGCCGTCTTACATTGGAGAAAGACAAAAACCAGCGCCCGGAATGCGGCTGCATGGCCAGCATCGACATTGGTATGTATGACACCTGCCGTCACGGTTGCAGGTATTGTTATGCGATGCACAGCTTGAAAACTGTTGCGCGCAATACACAAGCCCACGATCCGAACTCGCCGCTGCTCTGCGGGCAAATTCTGCCGGAGGATGTGGTGAAAGAACGGGCGGTAAAGTCCTGCAAGGAGGAACAGTTGCGGTTTTATTGATTTCTGGGTAACTAAACGACTTCCCCGGAGAGTGTATATTACTCTCCGGGGAATGTTTTTGTAAATTTTTTCTGAAAGATAGGCATGGGGACCATCGTCAGGAAACCTCTAAACTTGACGTAGTTCCTGCCGCGTGATACGATGAGAAAAAGGCGTAAAGATATACGCCTTTTTCGCGTTTTTACGATATTTTATCGCCAAAATTCGACAATTATCGAGGATTTTTCCATGCCGACCAATTTTATCTTTCGCTTTGAAAAAGCGAATCTTTTCATTCCGTTCCAGATGCCCAACAAAAGGCAGAGGCAGGCAGCCGTAAACCGGCAAACCACACCGGAGGATGCCAAACGATCTTCCGTAATTGCGCGTATGGAGAAAATTAAAGACCAGCTGCAAATCCCGGAGTATGTGGAGCAAAACCAGCCCAGAGTATGGCTGGAAGAATCCTATGACGTGGGAGATCTGGTCTTTGCTGTGCTGGACATTCCCTGGAAGGCTTTCTACGAGAAAGCTCAAAACCTTCTGGAACAATACAAGGACTACGAAATGACCGTCTGCACAGACCTCCTCACACAGGTGGATTGGCGCCACTATCAACCGCCGCAGTCGGAGAAGGAATCCCACGAGCCGTCGTTCAAGAAATGGTTTCCGCTGAATCTATTTACCCGCCCTGCCAAAAAATCCTCTGGACAGGAGCCTCCTACATCAACAGAAGGGACATCACACCGCACTCCCCGCACGATTGCCCAGGGATTGGCCGCCCCGGAACAAGCAGCCTATTGTCAGGTGGCTCAGCTGTATAACGATGTCAAGAATTCTTTATCCGATTATCCGGCTATGGCCGCCTTGTTGGCTCACTATTGCACCAACGCCGCATCGGATTACTATCTGCAAGCCATTAAAACGCTGGACATGACAAGGCTGACCGATCTTGACCGCAGTATCATGGAACAAAACGGCTTTTTAAGAGTATTGCATCATGAGATCTATTGGTGCAATGCGCTGGTGCAGTGCAGTGAATGTGTGGAGCGCTATATGAAAAGTTTCCCCACACCTGATTTTCTCATGAAATCCTACGCCGGGATGGATGGTCGGGAACTGTGCGCAGCATCTGTGACTATTCTGAAAATGATGGCCGAGCAATTCCGTCTTTTGGCGGATTTCCAGCCGGAACTGTCCAGCCTGGTTCAGTACACGTTGGTAGAAGCGGATCTCCACCCGGACAAAAGCGCCGATCAGCGCTATGGGGATGCTTTGCTGGTGAGACACTCCGGTGTTGCAGCCGGGCAGAAATTATACGAACAGCTGCGGCTGCGCATACTGGGACGATTGTCTCTGCCGCAGGAAAAAGCCTCCTCCAGAAGGCATCCGGATATCGCCAGCCGCAGCTATTTTGTTGCGGACAATCTGCCTGCAGTTGCCATGGCGGAATTCGTGCAGCTGTGCAGCCAACACGAAACTGCCCGGAAATGCCAACACTGCGGAATGCTGTTTTTGTCCAAAAACACAGGTGCAAAATGCTGCAACCGGAAGAGCCCTAATGGAGGGCTGCGCACCTGCCGCGAAGTCCGTAAAGAGGAACGAGCCTGTGAACGGGAAGTTCCGCCCCCGGTTGATGTTCTCAATAAGGTCAACAAACGAATGAACGGCAGACTTGCTCGTTCTTTGGGTATGACCACAGAGCGCCGTGCCAGCATCCTAAAGATCTGGCGCAAAGAGGTCAAACCTCTTGTGCAGGAAGCAACCGATCATCCAGAAAACTTTGATGAAGAGGCTTTTGATGCTCAGCTGTGTGAGATCTTTGACAGAGTCCGCCAAGAAGAAGCCGCTGCAGAGCGGCGCAGGCAAGAGGAAGCTACCAAGAAGCGTGGGAGGCGGAAGACTGGGCGTTGAATTACCATTATTTTAACGACAGTTAGATAGGTTCAAGAAATTGCAGCAATTCTTCTACTTATTAGAGCATTTTATTGAAAAACAAGCAATATTTTGCTATTATATAAAATATAATTATTCTATGCACGTTATTCTTTTGAGGTGTTTTCATGAAAATCTGTTACAAAAAATTGTGGATGCTTCTTATTGAAAAAGATATAACAAAAGCTCAGTTGCGAAAGGATTTATGCCTTGCTACAGGAACTATGAGTAAACTTAATAAGGGAGAAGATGTTGCACTCTCCGTACTTTTGCGTATCTGTGAGTATTTAGATTGCGATATTGGAGATATTTGTGAAGCAATAAAGGTGAACAAGGAATAAGCCAATTTGGGGGAGATCTGTTTATTATGCAGTGAAGCTTTAAGTAAAAGATTTTTGCTGCAGTGACAATCACAACTAATAAACTTGCACTAGGAGAAATAAGATGAGTACAAATATATCAAAGCTAAAACGTGAAGACCTGCTGAATAAAATCAAAAAAATCCGAACATTTATTGCTTCAGCCCCCCAGGATGAAAATACGGGCAATCTGCTTTCCTATCTTTCCGATCTGGAGAAAGATGTTAATGGCAAGAAATATGGACTTGTATTCGAGGAACATCGAGAAGAGATCGACGAAGTGCTGGATACACATGCCCCGGTGCTGACTGAAGAGAAAGAACTGTTCATTGATAATGGTGGACAAATGAATTTTCTCATCGAGGGTGACAATCTTGCCTCTCTTAAATTGCTTGAAAAGACACACAAGGGTAAAATTGACCTCATCTACATAGATCCGCCATACAATACGTTAAAAGATGGATTTACATATTCAGATACTCTTGTAGACAAAAGGGATACCTTTAGACATTCAAAGTGGCTATCATTTATGAAACAAAGATTACTTTTTGCTAAAAAATTGTTATCTCAAAATGGAGTTATCTTTATTTCACTCGATGATAATGAAATCGCAGCACTTAGACTCCTGTGTGATGAGATTTTTGGTTATCAAAATTTTGTTGCCAACATAATATGGGAAAAGAAATTTTCACCACAAAATGATGCAAAATGGTTATCTGATAGTCACGACCATATTTTGCTGTATGCAAATGACAAGGAAAATTGGCATCCGGCATTATTATCAAGGACACAAGAAATGGATAATCGCTATTCAAATCCAGATAACGATCCCCGAGGGCCGTGGACATCCAGCGATTTTACTGTCAAAACCGCTTCTGAAGCATATATGTATCCGATAACTACTCCTTCTGGTAGAATTGTTCTTCCAACCGCAAGCCGAAGTTGGGTTACATCTGAGGAAAACTATTTGGCTTTGAGAAATGATAATCGAATATGGTTTGGAAAAAAAGGAAACAATGTGCCAAGAATTAAAACTTTCCTGTCAGAAGTTCAACAAGGAACTGTTTGTAAAACAATATGGTACCGTTCAGAAGTCGGAGACACACAAGAGGGCACACGAGATTTAAAATCGGTTTTTGGTAAAGCTGGTGCATTTACAAACCCTAAACCTTTACGGCTTATATCGAGAATGCTGGAAATTGCTTCAAAAAACGATAGCACTATATTAGATTTTTTTGCGGGTTCTGGCACTACGGGCCAGGCTGTATTACAGTATAATGCAAATCACGAAGGCAGCAATCGCCGATTTATTCTCTGCACCAACAACGAAAACAATATTTGCCGAGAGGTTACTCATGAGCGTATTAAGCGAGTGATTGACAAAGAAGAGTACCCTGCCAGTATGAAATACTATAAAGTAGACTTTATTCCCGTCAGTGAACGTATGTACTATGAATATGCAGACGAATTGCTTTTTCATATTCGAGAACTTGTTGAACTTGAAAACGGCGTGAATTTCACGGGTAATACAGAAATTGGTATTGTGCTGACGGAAGATGAGCTTCAGAGCTTTGTCGCAAATGCAAATGATTTTGCGAAGTGCAAAAAGCTTTATATGGGTCATGATCTCCTACCGACGGAGGAACAGGAACAGATTATTAGAGCACACGGAATAGAAATCAATATTATTCCTGATTACTATTACCGTGATTTGCAGGAGGTTTGATTATGGAATTAAAAGAATTTCAGCTAGAAGCCGTAAAAAAACTGTTTGAAGCAATGGAAACTCCTGCTCGTGATATTATCCTCAAAAGCCCAACTGGAAGTGGTAAAACCATTATTCTTACCTATTTTATGCACCAGTACATACAATCTTTTTCAAAAACGGTATTCGTATGGCTCACACCGGGAAAAGGAAGTCTTGAAGAACAAAGCAAGGCGAAAATGGATAAATACATCCACGCTTCACAGACAAAGCTACTCCCTGATGTAATGACAGCAGGTTTTGAGGAAAACGACTGTTGTTTTATCAACTGGGAGAAGTTGACGAAAAAAGGCAACAATGCTCTTAAGGATAGTGAGCGCACCAATTTTTTGGAGCACATTCAACATGCTCTAAATGATGGTTTGCATTTTGTAATTGTTGTGGATGAAAGCCATCAAAACAATACGATAAAGGCGGATGAAATTATACAATATTTTCATACAAACAAAATCATCCGCTGTTCTGCTACGCCGAAAGGAATAGCAAAAGCAGAAATTATCGAAATTTCTGAAGAAGAAGTTATTGCAGCAGGCCTTATCAAGAAAATGCTTGTTATCAATCAAGACTTTCCGCAGACGATTGAAACAGAAAATCAAACGGAGTTCTTGCTTGAAAAAGCACTTTTCAAACAACGTGAGCTCCGTTCTGAATTTTTAAAGATAGATGTTGATCTCAACCCCTTAATTATAATACAACTACCAAATAAGTCAGAAACCTTAGAGGACAGCGTTGAACGCTATCTCGAAACCAAGGGCCTTACCTACGAGAATGGTCAACTTGCAATTTGGCTTTCTGACCGGCACGAAAATTTAGAAGGAATTGACGCTCCCAATGCAAAAGTATCGGCAGTTATCATCAAGCAGGCGGTTGCTACAGGATGGGATTGTCCCAGAGCATATATTCTTGTAAAGCTCCGTGACAATATGGATGAAACCTTTGAGATACAAACAATAGGTCGCATTCGCCGTATGCCCGAAGCAAAGCATTATGAAAATGATATTCTTGATAGTTGCTATCTTTACACGCTCGATGAGAAGTTTACTGCGGGTGTAAAAATGGCCCTTGATAAAGGTGCATTAAATGCCTGCACACTTTTCCTTAAAAAGGATTATAAAGATGTTATGCTTATCGGCGAGAGGCGAACGATGATAACTTCTCCTCGTAATCCTCAAAAAGCATTACAGGCGATTGCTTCATACGCAGAGAAAGAATACGGAGTTAGTACAAACAAGGCAGAGAATAGGAGTCGTTTGCAAGCAGCAGGATTTGAACTTAGTGAAGATATTGTGAAGCATACTCTTTCAGGCGAAACGGCAACGCTTGTTTTTGATTCCACGGACATGAACAAAATTGAGGTTACGGAAAGACTTGATACCCATGTACATGGTCGAGAGTACCACCAAAAAATTGGCAAAATTGGTTTGGAGATTGGTATGGAATATTCCTATATGAATACCATTATCCGGAAACTGTTCGATAAAAATTTTAAATATAGCCGCAAAATCCTTGCATTAGAACCGAGAGCCGTTTACGCTTTTGTTATTAACAATGATGATAAGATTCGCTACTTAGTGCGTGAAGCTATGGCTTATGAAATGGCACAGATGAAGATGGACGTGCCATCAAAATCCTATTATGAATTTCATATTCCCCAGGCTTGCCTATTCACCTACAATGGTGATGCAAAAACGCAGCTTATTATGGAGAAGAATGTTTATCAAAATTATCTTTCTTCTGCTGCTCCCCGCTCAACACCAGAAGTGAAGTTCGAAAAATTTTGTGAACATTCGGCCAGCGTAAAGTGGTGGTATAAGAACGGCGATAAAGGTAATGAATACCTCTCAATTGTATATCAAGATAACTCAGGAAAACAGAAACTCTTTTATCCAGATTACATTATCGCCACAGACGAGGGAATTTGGATTATTGAAACGAAAGGCGGATTTGATCGTAGCGGCAATAGCCAAGACATAGATCTTTATACTCCCAAGAAATTCAAAGTTTTGAAGGACTATCTTATTGCACATGGCTTAAAAGGCGGAGTCGTACGCAACGATGCAGTAACAGACGAATTGTGTATCTGTATGGATGAGTACTCCGACAATATCAATGATGATAATTGGGTTGTACTAAGCAGTCTTCTAAAGTGAGGTGATTGCCTTGAAGATAACCGACTACAGAGTATTGACGGAGTATTCGCCAGCAACTGTACAATTTTTCAGAATAGATCCAGAAGATTTATCTGAAACACTGTCGAACATTTTGCGGGTTCTTATGGATTTATCTTGGCTCAGAAAATTTGATCAAGATTATGAAAAAAAGGCATTTACTTCCCGTGCGCAGAAAACTATCGATGATATTAAAGACAAGTTTGATCAGTGCTGTGATGATCAAATAACAAAAGAAGCCGGTGAGTACGTTGTATCAGAGTTAGCTAGGGAAACATTAATCTCTGAATTGGATTATCTGGACATTCCTCTCGATGAACTTGTTGGAAAGAAGCGATCTGGAAACCCTGGTTTTGATTTCCATTCGCAGAACAAAATGACGGATACAATTATTTTTGGGGAAGCAAAGTATGTTTCCACAACAACAGCATATTCGTCTGCACTCCCCCAAATTGTTGAATTCATTGCGGATGGAAAGGATGTCGAAGATCTTCCTGAGTTAAAGCCTTTCTGCTCACAGTTAGCTCTTCAAAGAACAGCTGATGGGAAAAAAGGATTTTCTGCTGCGTTTTCTGCTAAAAGGACAGCCTCGGATAGAATAATAAATAACATTGTCAAAAGACAGGATTTTCAAGAGCTACTTCAATATGAAGAAGTGATATTGGTGGCGGTTGATTTATGAGTACTATATTGGATAAGGGAAACCTAATCAAAAGAATTCGCCAAGGGGAAGACTTGGATAATATTATCCATTATGTTAAGGATGAGCTCTACAGAAACGGCCCCCATAGCGCAATGATATTGGAGATTATTTCCTATTTTAAATTGTTTCAACCCGAATACTTCAAAAAGTTTGAGCAGGATATTATAGAAATAATGGGACTCTTTTTTAAACATCCAAATGTAGAGAGTCTTACAGGATCTGTTTTTGAGATATACCACCAGTATGTTAAGAATGAGCTGGGGAACGACTATACCCCTATGCAAGCAGATATCCTTAAAAAGATAAAAAATTTACAATACTTTAGCTTTTCAGCACCTACAAGTACAGGAAAATCTTTTGTTTTTAGGAATCTTATTTCATCCTGTTCAAATGATGTTGTGGTTGTCGTTCCGTCACGAGCCCTAATCAACGAGTATTTTGATCGACTGAACCACATAGTCAATATAAAAGAAGTGAATGTTCTTACATTCGTTGATCAGATAAACACAAAACATGCGCATAGAAACATCTTTATATTGACACCTGAACGGGCGAGAGAACTATTCAAGAATAGAGATTGGCTAAAAATTGATTTAATTCTCTTTGATGAAGCACAGCTTAGTGATGAACACTCTGTTCGCGGTTTATACTTTGATAGTATTGTAAGGCGCGCACTAAAATATTTTCCAGATGCAAAATTCGTTTTTGCACATCCATTTGTTGAAAATCCAGAAGCACAACTGCAAAAAAATGGAATCGATTTAATAGATACAACTTCAGCCTATAGTAATTATGAATTGAAAAATGTCGGCCAAATATTTTATACGCATGACACTACTGCTCAGAAATTTTATCACTTTGGCAGTGACCCTAAAGTGCTTGGGATGAATAAACTGGAAGCATCATTTGATCCTATTGAAACCGCACTAAAAAAAGGGGGCAGCGTATTAATCTATGTGCCTAAATCGCACATTTACAGCAAGGAAATATACAGTCAGTTTCAGAAATACATTTCTATGTGTCCACCAATCAATAATCCTATAGCTTTAAAAATGATAAATGAACTAAAAGATTATATTGGTGCTTCAACAACAGATAAATCTTACTATAATTCAGACATGCTTGAAAAATTGAGCTGTGGGATCGTCATTCATCATGGCTCCATGCCTTTAACGGCACGACTTTTACTAGAGCATTTTACTCAACAAGGGTTTTGCAAAATATGTTTTGCCACTTCAACTCTGGAACAAGGGATCAACATGCCGTTCGATGTGGTTTATTTGGATAGGTTCGAAGAAAGCAAGACATTATCTGTAAAGAACCTGATTGGGCGTGCAGGTCGTTCGACACGTAAGCCCGAATTTGATTACGGCAGCGTAATATTACGCCCAAATGCGATGAGCAGATTTCGTAAAGTATATCAAAAGAAAAATGTCCTTTCCTCAAAGTCTCGCTTGGATATAAAAGATGATAAAATGGACGAAAAATATGAGGAGTATAAAGAGGCAATTAACACGGGCGATTTCTCTGATGAATACAATTTAACAAATAAAGATTTGGAAAAGTTGAAATCGGATAGTGTTACGACGATTGTTCCGACCCTACTTGATATGATGTTTAATGGATCGGACTTCGTATTGCCTAATACTGTTGCCAAAGAAGTATATGAAGATTTTCAATGTTTGTATAAACAGTATTTAGGAAGAGATTTAACTGCGGCAGAAAAATTTGTCTTTGATTCAGCAATAAAAATTATGATTTGGAAGGCAAACGGAAAAACTTTCAGTAAAATATGTCAAGAAAGGTATGCATATGTTTCGAAAGTTTCTGAACGACGCTTTTTTTCGAAAACGGGCCATCAAGAAGTGGCTGATAACCTGAAGGTACGGTATATCGCAGGATACAACGACATTCCGAATAAAGAATTAAAAACCTTTCCATTGTTTCCTGCAGAAACTAAGGGAAGAGATGTGGACTATGACCGCATTGTCTATGATACATATGATTTCCTTGATAAGTTAATTGGCTTTAAGCTAAGTGATCTGTTCTATGCGGTCTTTCATCAATATTTTATGGAATATCAGGATGATCGCGCCGAGAGACTAGCGAAATTGATTAAATATGGCACGGAGGATCCAAATGAGATATGGATGTTACGGTATGGATTTTCTTTTGAAGAAATCGAATGGCTAAAGCCATGCGTAGAAAAAATTGATCAAACGGAAATCAGATTCAATGATGGCATTCAAAAACTTAGCGATGCTCAGAAAAGCAGCATCTCTAAATATATTTATTGAGGTGTAATGGTTTTATTGTGCTGGATCCTTAGAAAGGGTACCCTTGGGATGCCAATTTTCTAACCATAGAAAACGCACAATAAAAGAAGATTTACTAATTGTTTATAAGGGGTTCGTTTTTAGTAAGCAAATAATTGGTTTGAACTTGCTTAGCCCTTGCATATTTTATCATTTTTTGAGTATTGCTGGCGCAATGATTTACATAAGCAATAAGATAATCTACATAATCCACGACATAATGATTAGCCTTTAAGATAGCCAAACGCCGCGGGACTTTCTCCATCCCCTCCGGGTAGAAGCTTCCGTTGAAACCTTCTGGTACTTCTACTTTTTGTTCAGCCGGGTGGTAAGGCAGTAAAAGCCATAGGGATATTTCCGGGTGGGCTTGTTTTGCCTCAACCAAAGCCCTTGCGGCCATGCGGTCAAAATTTCCATAGTGTCCTACGATGAATTCGGTTACTCCCAGTTCGGTGATGTGACGTTCAATTTCTCTTTGCAATGCGGGATAAATACTCTCGGGAGCATCATGGTGGCCGATTAGGAAACAGCGCTTTTTATCCATCTGAAAATCACCAACCCTTTTGAGTTATATTAGCTCAAAAGGGTTAATCTTTTCAATAGCAAACGGGTATCATTTTCTTGGAAGTGAGGTGATACCCTTGAACATTGGTGAGGCGGTCAAAGAGCGCATCCTGGAACTATGCCAAGAGCAGAACATTTCCATCAACAAGCTGTGCAATATGAGCGGTGTCACGCAATCTACTGTCAATAACATCATCAGCGGACGAAACCGCAGCGCTACAGTTTCCACCATCAAAAAGCTGTGTGACGGATTGGGTATCACTATCGAGGAGTTTTTCCATTCTGACTTATTCAAGGATTTGGAACAAGAACTGAAATAACAAACAGCCCCCACCTGTGCGCGCAAGCACAGATGGGGGCTGTCGCTTATGTCACGTTACAAAGTGGGAGTGCAGGCTTTCTTACAGCGGCTCCGCATCGATCCAGTCGATGATACCGTACACGTTTGCCGCCAGGGTGCAGCGCCAAATGGTGCGGTCACGGACCTTGGCGAAGTCGATGGTGCATTTGCGTGGCGCGTAGCGCTCCCCAGCACCGCGCCAGCAGGCCAGGCGGATCTTCTCGCTGGTGTCCATGTCGGTAAAGTAGCAGAACAGGCACATGTGCTTGCCCCAGGTGCGATGATCAAGGCGCAAGCGGAAAGTTCCGGCTTTTTCGGGATGCTGGTACCGCTGCAGGTTGGCTTTCATGCGTTCTTCGTAAGTAGTCAAAATTCCATTGGGATTCATAGTCTTTGTCCTTTCTGTGATAGGTGGATTATCGTTCTTTCCGGTGGGCGGCGCGCTGCTGCTCCCGGTCGTTCAACAGTTGGATATTCTCCCGCATACGTTTGACACGGGCAGGGATTTGCTGGACGGTTTTCAGCTCCTTTCTTGTTTCGGTAATCTGTTTGGTCAGTTCATCCTTTTCCGTGTGGAGGGCCTCGCACTCGGTCGGGTCGCGGCAGCGGCGCAAACGGTTGCGGCACTTGGTGCGCCGGGTTTCCAGATCGGTCAGTTTCTTCTCTTGCTCCGACGTAAAAGCAGCTACGTCCTCTGCGGTATTCAGCGAATGCCGTTCCAGAAGATGCAGCTGCTTTTCAATTTCCGCCCAGCGGCGGTAATCCTCCCTCATGGCTGGATGAGGTGGGCGGTAGTTGGGTGTTGTGGTGGGCAGCTTGCCCAGCAGGTAACAGTAATACAGGTAGGTGCGGTAGATGCCGAACGCTTCCATGATAGCCTTGCGTGCAAAAATCGCCATCCCAGCCCCATCTGCACGCAGTTTTAGCACCACCTTGC
>ERZ1090878.347-NODE-347-length-26106-cov-47.977698_pt1 | contig 26106 bp, 22 predicted proteins | sample MGYA00478473_ERZ1090878 | MGnify/ENA primary metagenome ERZ1090878 (study PRJEB33644, sample SAMEA5815720) | chicken gut metagenome | biome: Chicken; feature: Gastrointestinal Tract; material: Caecum | place: Ireland | collected 2019-01-01 | study: A study of the... | reverse complement strand
CCTGCTCGTCCGATATGAACGCAGGGCTGATATCCATTTGGCTTTTTTCACCCTTTGGCTTTTTTCACCCTTGCTGCCGCTTTGATCGCTTTTCGGTTTTGTTAAGTGTTCTTAGACGACTTGGCAGACTGGCTGCTATTTTTTCGCCCTCGCCGTTCGATCGCCAATCCTTCCGGCCCTTCTTCAAGATAGATTCGCTCCCACCGTTCAATGATGCCATGGTTGTTGATCTCAAACCTTCGCATCGCTTCGCGAACACTTATGTGTTCCTTTCGCATTGTCTCTACTACCAGTTGCTTAAATTCCGGCGTGTAGCGCCTGTTCGGTATTCCTTTTGGCATAATAAAACACCCCACTTGTTATCCAGTATACCATACTGTCTAACAAATGGGGTGCAGTTCACATGTGGTACGGCTGCTTTTTTGCTTTTATTACACATTTCTCTTCATTCATAACAAATTTATGGAAAATTAACGGTGAATACGCTATATTCAGTTACACAATACTAAAAGCCCTCCCCTCAAGTTGTTTTTATCGATTGTCAATAACTTCAACTCGGTTTATCTTATGTGTGGAAAGGCTAAATGCCTCTTACCATAATTTATAAGAAAGGAGAATTGCTATGAACGAAGCTATGGACCTCCAGAACCTCGACATTGTAGAACTGGAAACTCTTCTTGAGTCCGAGGATGAATTGGTTGCGCTTGATGCATCGAGCTGCAAAGCATCGGGGCACTAAAACAGCATTGAAAGGGTGAGTGATCAATCGGTCGCTCACCCTTTTATAGATTGAAAAACAAAATAAAATTATTATGAAAAAGTCAAAATATAATTATTCCTTTGAACATAATGGAAAATTCTATCTTTTCAATCCATATAGTGGATTGTGTGAGCTTTCCTCTGAGTTGTTTAATCTATATAATGCGGATATTAATTTGTGGCCAAATTCCTTGAAGGAAAAGCTAATAAGAAAAAAATATGTTGTGGATGAAATCGATGAATATAATGTATTCTTAATCATGAGAAATCGAATTGTTTATAGTAAGAATACATTGCTTTTAGAAATTGCGCCAACATTAAATTGTAATTGTCAGTGCGGATATTGTTTTGTTTCTAAAAAAAGTCAATCTATGAATATAGAAACACAAAATAATATACTAGACTTTATTGCAAGACGTATTGTACAAGGTGTTCGAATTGTAAAAGTTACCTGGTTTGGTGGAGAACCTTTGCTTGCATACCAAACAATTTCTGATCTATCAAAGAAAATCATTTCTCTTTGTGCCCAACACAATGTACAATATCAATCATTTTTAATAACTAATGGAATATTGTTAAATAAAGAAATTGTCGACAATCTATCGAATTTAAAAATAAATGGTTTGCAAATAACATTAGATGGAACGGAAGAATTCCATAATCACGAAAGACCTTGCTCACATACAAATGGTTTTCGGCAAATATTAAATAATTTAAAACTATTCACGTCAAATATTAAACCAGTAATAAGGGTTAATGTTTCACACCGAAATTGCGAAAGCATATGCAACTTATTATATCAGCTCGATGAATATGCTCAGTTTATCAAATCAATCACATTTTCACCAATCTTCTCAATCAATAATACTGAGAGCTCGTATAAAGAAGAACTTTTTGACGGAAAAGTTTTTTCTGAATATGAAATACGATACATAAAAACGCTTGCAACCACAAAGCTTAAATACGAGTTCTTCCTTAAGGGTAAGTTTGTTGGCGATTCGGCTCATATTCTAAATTATTTTTGTATAGATCCAAACGGTAATTTGTATAAAAGCAGTTTTATGCTCGGAAATGAAGATTATATAATTACAAATCTCAAAAGATTCAACATGATTGACTGCTTTTACTCTCCAAATTTTTCTCGATATATAAACAATGAATTTGAAGAGAAGTGTCAGCAATGTTTTTTCTTGCCATATTGTATTGGTGGTGAAGCTTCAATGATATCAGGAAAATGTGACAGTATTCGGTACAACTTTCAGACGCAATTGGAATTTTATATTGATTGTTTAAATACAAATAAATTTGAAAGTGAGAGTCAGTAGGATGAATATTGTATGGAAAAACACGTCGGATCCGGATTTTGAATTGTACAGATGCATCTTTGAAACAAAATATCGATTTAAATTTCGTTCTGATCGATTTCAAAGAGAGTTCGTACTAAGAAATATTGAATCGGCCGTTCATGGAAGATATAGTAACATTTCCGCTCCGATCTGGGTTGGTGTCAAATTAACGAATCGATGTAATTTATCTTGTAAACACTGTTGGACTGAAAATAAGAATTATTCACCTTCTTTGGATGAAATCAAATTGATGCTTGATAAATTATATCATGCACATGTTAAGTTTATTGGATTTTCAGGCGGAGAGCTTTTTATTCGAAAAGATATTCTGGAAATTCTGAAATATGCTAAAAGCAAAAATTTTATTATTGAATTGTTTACAAATGGAACATTAATAACAAGTACACTCTTAGATTCGCTTGAAAGAATTTTGGATAAAAAAGTTGATGTTATTCAAATTAGTTTAGATGGAATCTCAGAATATTCAATTAAAGAGCAACGTGGACTAAGCAGCGCAAATCGGATTCTTTGGTCAATAGAAGAATTTATAAAACGTGGATATATTGTAAGAATCAGTTATGTCGTAACAAATACTAATATTGAAGATGTAGTTCCAACGTTTTGTGAAATTGATAAGATGGGTGCTAGTGGTTTCAGTGTAAGCGCAGTATACCCAATTCTAAAGGGGGTTGAAGAACATAAAAAGCTTGACATGACACAATACTATCGTAAATTATATGAGATTATTAATATTCCACATAAGACGGAACTGCAATTTTTCTTGCAAATAGATTTTTTTGAAAGAGTTTCACATTATATAGAAGATCTTTCCGTAGAAACAGACCATAATGGTTTTTTAGAATGCGGTTTTGCTTCATGGTTTATTGATGCAAATGGAAATGTTTATCCAGAATTCCAACTTTGCTATGAAGAACTTATGGGCGGCAATATTTATCATGACAGTATATCCAGTATTGTCCAGAAATTTTCCTCAATAAAATTACTTTCGAATGGACGTTCTTTACAAAATACAGATTGTGCCAAATGCATTTTTGAACCATTATGTTTGCGTCATAGTTATGATCAAGCCTTTGAAAAATATAGACAATTTAACTATAAAAATCCATACTGTAAAATGAGGTAATACGATATGAATTACTATGAATTTTGGGAGACTCGCTTAAAAGATAATAGGTTCAAAAATGTACATTCAAAAACTAGATTAGAAAATATTTTATATTACTATGCTTTGGAATCTCATGCCAGATTAGATGCACCTACTATTGTTGGTTTAGATGTAACATCAAGATGTAATTTAAGATGCAAGCATTGTTTTCAAAATGAGCGTATTATACCGAATGAATTAACTACTTCTGAATGGATCAATGTAATTAATGAGCTCAAAAACATGAAAGTATATCAGATATACATAATGGGTGGCGAGCCATTTATGCGAGCTGATCTTTTACAAATTCTTGAAGCAGTAAAAAATGCGGGTATGACGTTATCAATTAATACAAATGCAACACTAATAACTCCTAGGATAGCGGAAAGACTGAGTAGAATTTTAGATCCAAGAACTGATTATATTCAAATAAGCTTAGATGGAGCCAGTCGTGAAATTAATGATGATATTCGCGGGACAGGTCAATTTGATATTGCGATAAGGCAAATTAAGCTTTTAAAAGAAAATAAAATCTCTGTCAGAGTAAATACAGTGATTAACAATTCTAATTTCTGTGAAATGACAGAGTTGTATGAATTGTGTTCTAACTTAAAAGTTGACCGACTTGCACTTACTACTATTTATCCATATAAAAGAGAGAGCTTGTTAAGCGTACCGGAGGATAACGCTTGCATTTCTGAATTTAATCGAATGCTACAACGCGCCTCCGAACTAAACTTTCCAGTCATAATTGATCAGGATCCGATTTGTGTTCCATACAGACTGGACTATTTTCAGCCGTATTTAAAAACAAGTTTTTCTAGAGCCCCTATGCTCGTATGCAGAGCGGGATTATATTCTTGCGAAATAGATCCTACAGGGGATGTTTTTCCATGTACATTTATGCATTACGAAAAATATAAAGCAGGTAATATCAGAAAAACAAGTTTCAAAGAAATATGGAAGGATGACAGGAATTGGACTACTATCATTGATAAAGTTCAAACGTTAAATGCTACCTGTAAAAGTTGTTCGTATGTTGAAAAATGTAAAGGAGGATGTATTGCCGCTGGTTTGGATACTGGACATGGAATTGGCGGGGGAGATCCAAGATGCATCGAAATACAAAAGGATCTCTTTAAAGAATTCTAATTGAGGCAATGTAATTTATAAGCATTAAACTGGAGATAATAATTATGAAGATAAAAATTGGAAAGTACATCTGTTATCGGTATGAAAGTAAAATTAAAGGTGGAAAATGCTTTATCTTTAATTTAGACACTGGTAAAATATACCTATCAAGTAAAGCTGCATTTGACATTCTGGAATTTATCGAATTTAATGAGCCTTCGCCTGAAGAATTGTACAACAACTTTGCCGGAGATAAACCGAAGTTATTTGTCCATAATATGGTAAATATTGGAGTGCTTAGTTATGAGTCTTGAAATCAAAAATCTCTCAAAAACATTTAAATCCAAATCAAAAGAAGTACACGCATTAAATAACATTAATCTCACTGTAGGAAGCGGAGAAATTATCTGTGTATTAGGACACAATGGGGCGGGAAAAACAACGCTGATTAAATCTATTTGTGGACTATTAAGACCAGATGATGGATATGTTTCTATCGATGGACGGATTGTAGATAAAAACCGACGTTATGCGCACCAACATTGTGGTGCAGTATTGGAAGGTTCGCGAAATATTTATTATTATTTAAGTGCTTATGAAAATATTCGCTACTTTGGGCTGCTAAACGGTTTGGCTCAAAATCAAATAGATTTGTTTGCTGAAAAATATTTGAAACTTTTTGATTTGATAGAGTTTAGAAACACACCGGCCAGTGCTTTCTCTCGAGGAATGCAACAAAAAGTTGCGATTATAATTGCACTGATGAAGCAGCCTGATATCCTTCTTTTAGATGAACCTACTTTGGGCTTAGATATTATTTCATCTGATTCTGTTATACAAATTTTGAAGCAACTGGCCGAAGAGCAAAAGCAAACAATCATAATTACAACCCATGATGTTCATTTAATTGAGGAGTTAAATTCACGACTTGTTTTTATGAATCATGGTAAAATTATTAGAGACTGCAAGCTAATTGACTTTGAGTTGTTGCAAAACGAATCAAAGTATAAAATTACATTTCTGGGAACAAAGTTAGAACTGCCAAAAGATGCTCGGAATATCGAATGTCACGATGGATATATATATTTTGAAACTGTTAGCTATGATTGGATACAAAAGAAATTGAATGACAACTCCCTTGTTCAGATTGAAAAATTAAAGCCATCAATTGCAGAGGTTTACAAGGGGGTCATGGAAGAATTATGAAAATTTTTTCATTGCTTAAAGCAGAATGTTCAAAAGTTTTTGGTGACATCAAAATATATTACATAAATTACATTTTTGGAAATTTGAATGTTTTCTTTATGTTTTTTGGACTTTTCTACGCTTTTTCCAAAAACAATCAAACCGACACATCCAAATTGCTGTTTTTATTTGGATTAATGTATTGGTATTTTGGGGTCCATGCTATAGATTTGATCAGTATATTAATAGAAGAAGAAATCGAACAAGGAACATTGGAGCAGTTGCTTTTAACTCGCACTTCTTTAAGTATTTCATTGGCATTTAGAATTATCGCGCAGATACTTTTTGATTTGTTCAAGGGCATATTTGTCTTTTTTATTTGTATGGTAAGCTTTAAAATAGATTTTTCTATTGTATTTAGTCTAAACTTCTGGATATCGGTTCTTGTGTTTTTTGTTGGTTTGTTCGCTATGTATGGATTTGGATATTTAGTGGCAGGACTTTCTCTTATTTATAAACAAGCCTCTTCGATTGCTTCAATCTCATCTACTTTAATTTTGTTTTTTTCAGGAACAACTATTAGCATTGAGAAATTTCCAGAAATTATACAATATATTATTATGATTTTTCCATTTTATTGGAGCAATAATTTGATTGAGTCAATTCTTTTCGACAACTACGCCCAAATTCCGTTTTCAATGTTGATTCTATTTGTAGAACTGCTTTTTTGGATTTCGATTGGAATTTTAACCTTAAATTATTGTTTGGAAACTGTTTATGAAAAAGGAACTTCTGGAACATATTAAATTGACATTAACGGATTTCTTGAAACAATGCTATCATGATTCTGGAATTTATATTTCCATTAGAGTACATGGTCTATATACGATAACAACATTGGTTGGATGCGAAAGAACGGATTTATCTCCTGAGATGAGTTCAGAGGATTACTGCATTGAAGCAATTCCACCCGAAGGAAACGTTTTAAAAGTTTCAGGCACAAACTTTAATGTTGATCAGGTAAAGGAAATCGTTCGGAATTTGATTTCTCATATTAATAATTTTAAAACCGAGAGATTACAAAAAAATCCGTTATATAAACCAATTCGTGACACCGATAGAACTGCTGTTCAAAAAAGTCACATTCATAATAGTGTGTCTTTTATGGAAGATAGCAAAGTATTGGCTTTAATAAAAGAATATCATCTCTATTTTCTTAATAATCTTTTTCCCTTTGTACCAACAACAATTCGAACATATTGTTTACAATTTAAAGAGTGGAAACTCACACTAAACTCAAAAGGGGATTTTATTTATGATATGAACCAAGATATGTCCATGCGAACGGATGTTGTTCTAAAAAAACTATCAGTTCAATTCAGTGCTCATTCGATTGATTTGGTTTCAGCAACACCTGAAGGCTTATTTTATAATATTACTTCAAAATTCTTATATAAGATAGATATTTTAAAAAACGGTTTGTATGACGAGTCAATAAATATATCCCAGAAATCCCATTCACTGATATTTGACTTTGATTCTTTTGGTGCGATTTTACATGAAGGAGTTGGACATGCATTTGAGTTTGTTGGGCCCAAGTATCCAGCTGCGTATCAAGTAGGTGAAATTCTCGAATGCAACAATGTTAGCATTTTTGATTCCGGAAGATATTCAGAATGGGTGTTTGTTGCATATGACGACTTTGGAAATCCACGCTTTCCAATAGAACTAATAAAAAATGGTCAGGTCGAGCAGTTATTAACTGGTATTACTGGTGCAATACATGGACACAAATGGAATTATTGCGATCGAAGAGAGCAATCAAAAGACTTGCCTTTAGCAAGAATGAGTTGTTTAAAAATGTCGTTTTCGTCAATAGAGGATTATCACTCAAAATCATTTTCATCGTTGCACGAGTTAATCTGCCTTCTCAACAATCCTTTTGATATGTTATTTATTATTGGAAGTAAACAGAGTTCATATGATATAACTTTTCAAACTGTAACAATCAAGCCAGAAATGATCTGCTATTATAATGAGGGGAAAATTCACTTTAAAGAATGTGAATTTATAACATTTCAAGCAAAATTGGCGATAAATAATATAACCAACGGATATGGGATAGAAAGCGAACGTTATAATTTCTGCACAAAAAAACATCAAACTATATCTACAGCGTGCATTCTAAATCAATTTATTGAAACCAACAATTTTATACAATCTTCATTCAAGGAGTAGAGGAGACGAGTATGATACAATTATTAAAAATTGAGTTGTTCAGATTGATGTCCGAAATAAAGGCTTATAAATTGGATAATATTGTTGGTATAGGAGATGTTGTTTTATTATGTACTGGGCTCTTGATCGGAACTGGTCAGAACCTTTTTCCCGACCAAAGTATGGTTTATGCTTTAATTGGTGTGATTTTATGGCGAACTACTGTTGTATGTCTGCAAACTTCTTGTGGAATGATTCAAAAAGAGCTGCGATTAGGAACGTTGGAACAGCTCTTTTTGTCTTGCTACCATTTTTTGGAAATTCTTTTTATTAGACTTATTGCTAAACTTATTGTAGAAGGCGGAAAACTAGCATTTGCATGTTTTATTTTATCGATTGTTTTTAAGATTGACTTTTCTGAGAAAATCAATTGGACTAAAATTACTTTTGCAGTACTTATTAGTTTGATTGGTTCTATAGGAATGAGTTTTTTGGTTGCTAGTGTGGCTTTAATTTATAAGAAAGCGATGGCTCTTGTGAATTCTGTTAATTATTTTATGCTTTTTTTTACAGGATTTCTGATTCCGTTAGAGGCGCTCCCGGCATTTTTTACACCTGTTGCTAATCTCTTCCCGTTTGTATGGGCTGTCCGGTTCATTCAGAATACACATGAAGTATACAGTGTAATTGCGCTGACTTTTACATCGATTGTATGGGGTTTGATTGGCGTGGAGATTTTCTTTTTCTGCTATAGAAAAGCTTTATCAGAAGGGACAGCTGGGCAATACTAACGCAGACCAATTAAGCAAAGTCAATAGCATAAGTGGCCAACAGGGGCAAGAGTAGATGGTTTTCACCACGGCTTCGCCGCTCTTGACCCTGTCAACCACTTACGCTAAGCAGAAAACAAGGGTAGCAAACGCTGCCAAATTTTTAATTTGGGCATAGCAAATAAAGCCCTGCATTTGTTTCAGGGCCTGAGTTTCTCAAAAGCTTCAGGCTGCCTTTACGAATCCCTGTTCAGCCGCATGTTGCTCTGGTGTTTTCAGTTCAAAAGATTTTTGGTCACGCAAAACCGCAAAGATAATAAAGACCAATTTGTGCATCGACGCTGCTAGAGCGACCTTTGCCGGTTTGTTTTTACATTTCTTCTCATAGTAACTGAGCAGTACAGGATTTGGTGCTGGTTGCTTCCCATGCTTACAAATCGCATTAACTACTGCCATATGCAGTGAGGCTCTTGCATAGGGCGATCCACGCTTTGAAATCTTGTTTTTCGTGCCTCTGAATGTTCCGGATTGCCGTTCAGATGGATCTAACCCAAAGTAAGCTGCAAGCTGTTTAGGCTTTTTGAACAGAGTGAAATCCCCAATTTCTCCTAGTAAAAGAGCTGCCGAATGGCTGCCAATACCAGGAATGCTTTGCAGCAAAGAAACGTTGTTTCGCATTTCTTTTATCTGCACCAACAAATTGTCTATTGCTTTCTCAATTTGAAACACACTTTCAGATAATGTACGAAGCATTTGAATGGTACAAACAATGAGGGTTTCATCGGCACAGGAATGAATTCCCAGGGTTTGTGCTTTCTGTGCCGCCAAGATCAGCAATTCAGCTTTCTTCTTAGCAAATCCATACCCTGACTTGCTTGCTGCAGCAATCACTTCAACCAGTTCTGCTTCTTCTGCTGCAAGCAAAATAGCTGGTGTTGGAAAACGCACAAGCACGGCACACGAAGTGATTCCTCCTAGATCTGAGAAGACCTTATCATAGCCTGGAAAGGCTTGATCCAGGAAAGCTGTCAATCGGTTTTTATAACTCGAAACGTCATTCAAGAATTCCACCCGTTCTCTGCAGAGCTGGCGTAATGCACGCATTGCAGTTTGAGGAACCTGGGAAGGCCGTAATGTCTTCGTCCGATACATCATTGCCAATTTAAAGGCGTCTACACGATCTGTTTTCCTCTTTCTAATAGAGAAATCTTTCATGGAGCTGCTTTGAAGCGGATTCACCACAATTACTTCGTATCCATGCTCCGAGAAGAACTGAAATAGAATCAAGTGGTAGTGCGAGGTGGATTCCATCACAATAACAGGCTTGCTGGAAAAGATCTGCTCAGCCTTTTGAAGCAGGGTGTTTGCCCGATTGATCGATGTTTCATCGTGATAAATCTTTTCCTGAGCAAAGATTTTGTTGTCTGGCGACAAAATACACATATCACTGAATCGTTTGCTAACATCAATTCCTGCTACCGGACCAAAATTCATATACATCTCTCCTCTCAGGGACAGTTTCGCTTCTTCGCAAAAGCAACAGGCGCGTTGTTGACACGGGTAACGGTTGTGCCGACCCAACCAATCGAAACATTGATTCTTTCACGAAGCGAACGGACGGTCTACATTGTTAGTAATTCCTGAATGGAAACCAAGCAAGCAATTTTGCCACTTTCAGCCCCAGTTAGTATTTCAATGTTACTATGTTTCGGAAATCGGCACAACCATATAACCGTCTGTGATGAAACTATTTTTATTTCATCGATGACATTGTACCGGCAAGCAGTGCGACCTGGTACCAAGTCGCGTTTTTTGCTCCGTGTCCTTTCGGCCCCGGGCAAAATGCTTGTTGGGAGCTTCCCAAACCCTTCTCAAAACTGCATCCGCTGGATGCAGGCTGCGCGTTCCTTCGGAACACTTCCATCCCCGTACAAACAAAAAAGCACGCCAAAGGTCGATTTTGCGTCGGCCTTTGGCGTGTTTCGTTTACCGGCTCTGCTGCCGGTCCGGCTGCGGTGTCTCTTCTGCGAAGAATCGCTCGATATTTTTCTGTGCCCGCAAAAGCCGCTGCATCTCCTCCTTGACTTTGCGGTATTCCAGATAGACCTCCTTCTTCTGCTTGAGCAGCTCGGCATACTCGGCGTTCAGGTCCTTCATCTTGGGCAGCTTTTTAAGCCCCTGTTTGTCAAAAAATTCCTTGGCTGCCTGGTGCAGCAAAATCTCCGTCTCATGCTCAGCACGGAACTTTTTGTTGTACCCAGCCTTGCGGTAGGCTGCGTACACATCGCGGGTCTTGGCATAGTGGACGATCTGTGTCCGCAGCTCCGATATTTCGGCCAGGCGGCTGTCTGCTGCACGAATCGTCTCCTGCAGCTCGTGAAAGTGCTTTGTTGCTGATTCAGCTTTGCCGTTCAGCTCGTCCAGACTGGCAATTTTGTTTTCCTGTAGGAAGATCAGGGTCTTGGACATCTCCTTGAGGTTGAACTTCTTGGCCCACCGCTGGTAGCCGGTCCCCTTCCCCTGCTTGGCGGCAAGGTCGATCAAAAGCTGGAACGCATCCTCTTTGACTGAAGCCGCCGGCCTTTGCCGCGGATGGTGCTCTGCCTTGCCTTCCAAAACAGCACGAATTTCTTCCTCGCTGTAACCTTCCCCCAGCGTCCGAAAGCGGATGAACCGTTTCTGCCGGTTGCCCTTCACCGAGGTATACTTGCCCCGCTTAACCTCGTAGCCCTCCTGTTCCAGCTTTTGCAGAAAGACTTCAAAGTCAGGGGGCTTGTCCCGCAAGATGTTGTCGATCACTGCACAGAGGCAATCGCGATTGCTCTCCTTGGGCGGGTAGAGAGTACGTTTTTGCCGCTCGCGGTAGGGTTTGGTTTCAATCACCGACAGCTTGTGCTCCAAACAAATCACATCACTGAGCCGCTGCACTGCCAGCCCCGACAGCAAAAAGTCCCGGAACTTCCTGCTGCCGTCCATGGAGGTAGAGTTATAGAGAATGTGATTATGAATGTGCTGACGGTCGGTATGGGTACAGACGAAAAACTGGTACTTGCCTTTTGTCCAGCGCATGGCCAGCTCATAGCCCACCTTGTTGTCTTCTTCCGGCGTGATCTCGCCCGGCTTGAAGGATTGCCGGATCTGGTAGGCAATGACGTTATTTTTCTGGCTGCGCCCAGTGGATTGCTCGTATTGCCGTTTGCACAAAAGAAATTCCTCATCCACTGTCAATGGGCTGCACCCGTAGCTGCTGACCAGTTCGCCGCCGTCGGTTTTCTCCGGGTTTTGAGCGTAATCAGTGCGGCTTTTCAGGCAGGCCGCAACGCTCTTTCCCTTATTTTGGCGCAGCGTAATGAGCCGTGTGGCTGCCAGTTTCCTTCACCTCTTCCCTCTTTATTGAAGCATATGCTCCCGATCTTCTGCGCCCTGCAAATAGAGGGCCTCGCCGAGCATCCGCTGTGCTTCCCCGGCAAGATCAGACATCTTCAAATACAAGTTCCATGTCTCGTCGTCGATGCGTGCGTGCAGTTCATCCTCCATTTCCCTCACCATTTCTTCCGCCTTATGATAAGGAATGTTGCCCTGCACTGCTACTTCTGTTCTTTCAGGCAAAATGTTACGGTAGAAAAAGCACATAAAATCACGATCCATTCGTCCGGTCCTCCTTGCTGACCTTTTATTTTGCAGACTCTTTTCAGTCCGCTTGCAGTATAAAAATAAGCCGCAGCCTTTGCAAGGATGTTGCGGCTCATAGGGCGGCCAGCTGCGCCAGAATTTGTTTGGCAAGTCCGATCAATTCATCTAACCGCGCCCGTAAGTCCTCTATATCTGTCTGGTAAACGCGGCCGCTCTCGTTGGCACGCTTGGCGTACTGGTTCAGGTTGTTGCTGCACATTTGCAGCAGGTAGGCCATTCGGTTCAGTTCCTTCAAGTCAAGCCGGATGCAATAGCCATCCAGCGCCATTTTCCGAAGATATGCCCCGATGCTCACAATGCCCAGCTCCGCCATCTTGACTTGAATGCGGTCCAGTTCCGGCTTGCTGACCCGGAAGTGCAGCTGCTGGTCGCGGCGACCCCTCACCGCTCCGGCTCCTTCTTTTTGGGCGCAGCCTGCACGGGCGGTTTTTTCTCCACCATTTCCTGCGCCTGCTTGAGCCGTTCCCGGACAGAGGCGCGGGGCGGCTTCTCTGTCTCACGGCGCACTTGGGTCAGGAACAAGTCCACCAAGCCGGGGTGGCTTTGAACAGAGAAATCCCGCCGGTGGGCAAACAGCGGATCGGCCTTCGCCGTTTCGGCCCAGGCTTTGTTGTCCTGGGAAAAGCGGCCGTCCCATTCGTTCTGTTGGAGAGTACCCGCCAGGACATACAACACCCGCTCTGCGCCAAACTTCTCCACTACCTCTCGGGCCGCCGCTCTATCCAGACGGCCGCCATCGTAGTGCCGGGCTATCGCCTGCTCGATCGCCAGCTTGCACTCCACATTTTCCTGATATTCAGCCCTTGCCAATGACAACTGGATGTCTTTCTCATCCACCGCCACCAGCTCCTGAAAGTCCATGCCTTCCAGTTCATTTTCAATCAGCTCCTGCAGCGAGCCGTACTGCCGGACGTCCAGAGGCTTGCCGTCCAGCTCCCGCTCGATCTTGTACCCTTCCAGGTCCACATGGACTTGCAACGGAATGTCCTCATCGCCCACCGTAGTGTAAGCGATATTTACCCTACTCAAGTCGCTGAAATCCGCATGGGAAGCATAATCGTAAGTGCAAAAATCGTCGATCAGGGTTTTGGCGCGGTCCAGTTGTTCATCCAGCACGATATTCGCTCGGTCTACAACGCAGCTCCATACTTCCTCCATGTGGCTGCTTTCTACATAATCCAGTTCTTTATACACATCCGCCAGCGGCGCAGGCGAGGCAAGCAGCGCCGCTGCCTGGGCATCGGTCAGGTCGTTGTGCTCCAGCGAAAGCAGAATGTCCTCCCGCATAACATACTCATAGGCGTGGTTCAGAATCTCCTCCGGCGGCTGGGCCAGCAGCCAGTCCCGGAACTGCTCCTGTTCCGTAAACATCTGCTTGTAAAGGGTGGTATTCCACTGTTCATTGGTCATCTTTCAGCCTCCTTTTTATGCTGCTTATTCGGTACAGATTTCTCAGCTGCGGCGGCTTTCAGTCCGGCCAATACCGAGGGGCGGTGCTCGTCCTGTTCGACCTCCGGTTCTTCCCGCTCCGGCTCAGGGCGGCCCTCCATGTTCAGTAAGGTGTCCAGCTCAGCCAGACGGGCGGATTTTTCGGCCAGCTCCGCTTCTTTGGGGAAAGGCTTTTCCACCTCAACTTGCGCCGCGTCCCGCTGCTGATATAAAGTCTGCAACTGGTTCTCGGCGCGGGCGATGCGGTCGGGGAAGTTGTCCAGCGCGTTGTCCAGGCGGGTCAGGTTGCCGCGGGCGTCGGTACCGAGGGGAACGAAGTGACTGGTCGCGCCCCGCAGCACCGCCTGGTACTCGTTGCGGAAGGTATCAAAACGCAGATCAAGGCCAAAGCCGCGGTAATGCCCCAGCGTCATCGTCTCGGCGGTGGGCATTTCCTTGCAGGCCAGAAGCAGCCGCTCACCTGCGGCCAGCTTGTCATCCAAGTGCATCCCTTTCACGGTCATACCACAGAAGCCGTCCTTCACCTGTGGGTTATCTTCTGCTACTTTGGCATCTTGTTGCAAAGCAGAAATTTCTACCTTCTGCCGTTGGATGCTGGCGGGAAACTCTTTGAGCAGCTTATCCTCCAGCCGGTACTTCTGGCTCTGATGGTCGGCTTTCAAAACCTTCAGCTTTGCTACCTCCACATCCAGATTCATCTTTTCCTTGATGAGCGGATTGCCTGCACACAGTGCCTTGACCTCGGCATAACTGAGCACTTGCTCGTCCACGTCCTCACAAGAACGGACGGGCGATTTCGAGGTCATGATCTGTCCGATGAAGCGCTGTTTATTTTCCAGCGTTTGCCAGAGGTACGCATCGAATGTCCCCTCGGTGACGTAGTTGTAGATCTGAACCGTCTTATTCCGGTTGCCCTGTCGGATGATGCGGCCGTTGCGCTGGGTCATGTCAGAGGGTTTCCAGCCCACATCCAGATGATGAACGGCAACAAGACGGTCCTGCACGTTGGTGCCCGCCCCCATTTTTGCCGTACTGCCAAGCAAAATGCGCACCTGTCCGGTGCGCACTTTGGAGAACAGCTCCTTCTTTTTTGCCTCGGTGTCGGCCGTGTGGATAAAGGCCACCTCGCTCTCGGGCACGCCCACCGCCAGCAATTTTTTCTTCACATCATCGTAGACATTGAACTGCCCGTCGCCTTTGGGCGTGGACAAATCGCAGAACAAAAGCTGGGTCAGTCTGTCCTCTTTGCCTTCTTCCCAAATGCGCAGGACATTTCGGACGCAGGCGTTCAGCTTACTGTTTGGGTCATCGGGCAAAAGAGGGTTCATGAGGCGCTGGTCGAGGCCAATCTTACGGCCGTCGTTCGTCACACACAACATATTGTCCTCGGAAGCATCCACCATCCCGGCGTTGATCTTGCCCGCCCGCTCCGAAAGAGACTGCACCATTTCTTTTTGAATTTCTGACGGTTTCACAAGCACTGTTTCAAATTTGGCCTCCGGCACCGGCAGATGGAGCTGGTCACTGGTCTTAATGTCCGCTACCTCTTTGAACATGGTCATCAACTCGGGGAGGTTGAAGAACTTGGCAAAGCGGGTCCGCGCCCGGTAGCCGGTGCCCTCGGGGGCCAACTCGATAGAGGTGCTGGTCTCCCCGAAGGTGGACGCCCAGCAATCAAAATGCGTCAGCCCCTTTTGTTGCAACGTGCCGTACTGCAAATAACGCATGACCGTAAACAATTCGGTCATGGAGTTGCTCACAGGCGTACCCGTAGCGAATACCACGCCCCGGCCTCCGGTCAGCTCATCCATATAGCGACACTTACCGAACATATCGCTGGACTTTTGGGCCTCGGATGTGGATAAACCGGCGACATTGCGCATTTTTGTTACGAGAAACAAATTTTTGAACGAATGGCTCTCGTCCACAAACAGCCTGTCTACGCCCAATTCTTCAAAAGTGACCACATCGTCCTTTCGCTCGGTGGCCCTCAGTTTTTCGAGTTTCATTTCCAACTGCTTGCGGCTTTTCTCCATCTGCTTGATGGTAAACTTCTCCCCGGACGAATGTTTCAGTTCGGCAATGCCACTCTGGATCTCGTCGATCTGCTCCTGGATGATGCGCTCCTGCCGCTCAAAGGAAAGCGGAATCTTCTCAAATTGGCTGTGCCCAATGATGACCGCATCGTAGTCCCCGGTGGCGATACGGGCGCAGAACTTTTTGCGGTTGGCGGTCTCAAAGTCCTTTTTGCTGGCCACCAGCAATTTTGCACTCGGGTAGAGGTGCAAAAACTCCTGCGCCCACTGGAGGGTCAAGTGGTTCGGCACCACGAAAAGAGACTTCTGGCACAGGCCCAGCCGCTTTGCCTCCATGGCAGATGCAGCCATCTCGAAGGTCTTGCCCGCGCCCACTTCATGGGCCAGCAGGGTGTTGCCGCCGTACAAAACGTGAGCAATGGCGTTCCGCTGATGCTCCCGCAAGGTGATCTCCGGGTTCATGCCCACGAAGTGAATGTGGCTGCCGTCGTATTCCCGGGGACGGGTAGAATTGAACAGCTCGTTGTATTGCCGCACCAGCATTTCCCGCCGCTGCGGGTCCTGCCAGACCCAGTTTGCAAAGGCATCCTTGATGGCCTGTTGCTTCTGCCCGGCCAGCATGGTCTCCTTTTTGTTCAGCACCCGCTTGGGCTTGCCGCTGTCATCCTCCATGGTATCATAGACCCGCGCATCCCGCAGGTTCAGAGTGTCCTCCAGAATTTTGTAGGCGCTGGCCCGCGTGGTGCCGAAGGTCTCGTAGGCCATGACATCGTTGTGGCCCGTTTTGGTCTTGCCCTCGATGCGCCACTCCGCCGTCGCAGGAGAGAACTTGACCCGAATGGCGTACCTTAAATAAAAGGGGATCTGGAAAGTCTCGTTCATGAACTTTTGGATGATGTCGGGCGAAATCCAGGTCGCCCCCAGCCGCACATCGATCTCGGATGCTTCCAGCTCTTTGGGCTGAGCTTTGGTCAGGGCCTCCACGTTGACGGCAAAAGTCGGGTCATTTGCAGCAGCCAGCCTGGCGATCTGCAATTTGTTGCGGACGTTGCCGGACAGGTACTCGTCAGCGGTTTGCCAGCCCGCTTCCGGGTCGCTCACATCCTCCGAAGGGTCTTTGAAAATCACGCCCCGCAGCTCGCCGGTGATACGCTCAAAATCTTCCGGCGTGCCCAAAAGTTCCGCCATATAGGGCAAATCGACCTTGCCTTTTTCCCCAATGGACACCGCCAGCGCCTCGGCGGGGGTGTCCACATGGGTGACAGCGCGCTCGGGCCGGATGGTCCGTTTTGTGAACATATCTGCCTTGCTCTTGAGCTTGCCGTTTTCGTCCAGATTCTCCAGGGAACACAACAGGTAATAGGAGGAATCGTCCTCAAAGAGCCGCCCGTTTTTGCGGTCGTTGAGCAGGCCGTATTTTGCGGTGAAAGCGTCGTAGGCAGCGTTCAGCTCGGCCTGCTTGGCGGCAATGTCGGCATCCGGGAAATCTTCCAGCTGATAGACGATCAGCTCGTTGACAAGGCCTCGCAGCTCCACCATCCCCTTGACCCGCTCCTTCGCGTCGCCGCTCAGCTCCACCGGGTTCATGACCGAATTTTCACGGTAGTAGACCTCACCATCTACCACCGTATAGGAGAAATTTTTGACGTTCGGGTCGGCGGGCAGAATGTGAGAAGCACCTTCGTCCAGCTCCGTTTCCGCCCTCTCGGCGGCAACGTACCGGCCTTGAATCTTTGCAGTGGCCTCCTTGAGCTGTCCGGCCAGGTCGGCCCCCTCGATGGGATCAACTGTCACATCTTCCCGGCCATACTGGGTGCTTTCGGCAGAAAGTTCGCCCAAAATCATCTCGGGGTGGTCCACGAAATACTGATTGACCGTGAACCCCTCGGGCGTTTGGCCCACCTGCACCCACTCTGGTTCCCGGTCGATGGGCCGCTCCAGCTTCTGCAAAAAGAGGATATCGGAAACCACTTCCGTGCCTGCGTTGGCCTTGAAGGCGTTGTTGGGCAGCCGCACCGCCCCCAGCAGGTCAGCCCGCTGGGCCAGGTACTTGCGGGCAGAGCTGTCCTTGGAGTCCATCGTGAAACGGCTGGTGACAAAGGCCACCACGCCGCCCGGCCTCACCTGGTCCAGAGCCTTGGCAAAAAAGTAGTTGTGGATGGAAAAACCAAGGTTGTTGTAGGCTTTGTCGTTGACTTTGTAATTACCGAAGGGCACATTGCCCACGGCGAGGTCGTAGAAGTCCCGCTGGCTGGTGGTCTCGAAGCCTGCTACCGTGATATTGGCCTCCGGGTACAGTTGCCGGGCGATGCGGCCCGTGATACTGTCCAGCTCCACGCCGTACAGGCGGCTGCCCTGCATGGATTCAGGCAGCATCCCGAAGAAGTTGCCCACGCCCATCGACGGCTCCAGAATGTTTCCAGTGGTGAACCCCATCTGCTCCACCGTGTCATAGATGGCCCGGATGACGGTGGGGCTGGTGTAGTGGGCGTTCAGGGTGCTGGCCCGGGCGGCGGCGTACTCGTCCTCAGAGAGTAACCCTTTCAGCTCCTTATACTCCTTGGCCCAGCTGTCCTTGTCCGGGTCGAAAGCGTCCGCCAGGCCGCCCCAGCCGACGTACTGGGACAGGATTTCCTGTTCCTCCGGCGTGGAGCTGCGTCCCTCTGCCTCGATGGCCAGCAGGGTACAGATGGCTTCGATGTTGCGGGCAAACTTCTGCTTAGGGCCGCCCTCGCCCAAGTACTCGTCTGTGATGCGGAAATTCCGGGCAGGCGGGGCAGGAATTTCAGGCTGCGGCGGCTCAACATGGAGCCGTTTGACCGCGATATCATAGGGCAAACCATTTTTGCCGGCGGGGTAAAAAGCTACTGGCTCGGAGGTCAATGTCGGCACGGCTGGTGCGTCAACTTTGCTTGACGCGGCAGGTTCAGGTGCAACAGGTTCCGGGATTATTGGAGCATTTTCTTCGATATCAGACTGGCCAGATTCAACACGTTCGGATTCGGCTATTTTTGAAACAGGTTCAAGCTGTTCCACCGCCTTGGGTTCCCGAACAAACTCGCCCTGCCCGACCTGATAGAGGGTTCGCAGCGTTCGGGCAACTTCGCCCCAGCTCCGGCTGATCGTGGTTTCATATTTATCCTGGATAACCAGTTCAAAACCCACCTGGGTCCCCCGATAGTCCGCCAGATCTCCGCCCTCAAGCTCCACAATGTCGGCCGCGCCGCTGTATCGCTCGGCTAGACGCTGTGCGATTTGGCTGTTGCCCTCACCGGCGCGGAAGGCCGCAGTCAGCTCCTCCCGCCCATCTACATCCAGCAGACCGCCTTCCATGGTCAACGCTTCTTCCAGGTCGGGGTCGATGGCGCTCAGGGAGTCGGTCAGGTACTCAGTAATGGAAACGTTCCGCTCATCCCTGGCGAGCAGCTGTTCAAACCGCTCCTTTGGTTCACTCCGAAAGATCGGGTACGCCAGGCCGGGCGGCAGCAGCTCCACATGGTAGCCGCTCACTCTGGTGATCTCGTAGGGACTGCCCTCCAGATACACTGTGTCACCCTTCTGATAGGCTGGGGCAAGCGGGTCACGGGCGGTCGGGATGGATTCTTTAACCTCTACCTGTGACTGGGCCGTTTCATCTGGATAAACGCCAAAAACTCGTAAATACGTTTTCTCCTGCAAATCGTAGACTGCCGCGCCGTCATAGGCAAAGCCATCGTTTTCCAGAGTTCCATCCACATATTTCTGTGCCGCCTGTTCCGCTTCTTCCAGGGTCAAATACTCCCGACACTCATCAAAACCGCCCTCTGTCTGATGGTAGACGATCACCTGATACCGGTTTGCAACAGTTTCTTCCGCTTTCTGCTCATCCAGATACTGTCCCATGGCAATCAGGACGTGGATGCGCTTTTCAACCTCGGGCCATTTCAGACGTTGCTCCTGTCCGTTGGGATAGGAACGCAGCTTGACGCCCCTGGCATCGTAGTCCAAAAAGCCGTTGCTGCCGTCCTGAAACGTCCAGCTGCAGCCACCGGTGCCGTATTCCTGTTTCAGGAATTCAACGCGCTCTTTCTGCGTGTGATTTTCAGCGTAGTAGGCCGCAATACGTTCTTTTCCGTTCGCAAACCCGCTGCCGGATGCCAGCGCTGTTCGCCAATCCGCCTCGGAAAAGGAAAAAGCGGAGACTTGTTCGGTCTCCGCTCGCCGGTCGATCTGTTCAATTTGCTCCGCCTCGGTGGCGAAGAAACTCAGCTGTAAATCAGCTCGTTCAGGATTGCTTCCTCGGCCTGCATTTTCAGAGCGTTCATGTGCTGCACCCAGGCCATCTGCTGCGCCGCTTTGTCCGGGGCCGGGTTCTGTTTCAGCAGCTCCTCCATCTGCCGGTCCAAGCGGTCCTTCGCTGTCTGGTCGATCTCCGCCAGATGCGGGTACAGCTTCCCGCTCAGGAGCAGGTGGTTGTAAAGGACGGGACAGTTCTCCTTGAGGAACGTCCGGCGCATCCGCCCGTACTTGCCCAGAGGCGGCGGCTGGTTCAGCTCGATGTTCGGGACCAGATAATCCCCGTTGCGCCTGTACTCGATATTCATGCTGCTCATCCCAAAGTCTCCTTTCTTCTGCGATGTCGCGTTCCACCTGCCGGACCACCGCTGCAATCTGCAGCAGCACCTCGCGGCTACTCTCGCTGACGGCGGTGCCCAGGGCGGCCACGGTAGCCGGCGTATTGAACTCATAAATGTTTCGGAACGTTTCAGGTCCAAAGTGGTTTTCCGGGGCGTACCCACACCGGGACAAAAGGGCGAAGGTGGTGCTGGCTGTGACGACCTGCTTGAAGGCAAGCCCTCTGTTGAGTTCATCGTACTCCTCCAGCATGGAATTTGCAAGGATGCCGCCGATCTCCTGCTCGTGGCCGGCCCAGTAGGCGTCCGCAAGCGTTCCTGCTGTATCTGCCAACTGCTGGGGCAGGGTGTCTGCGGCGGTGCCATAACGGCGCTCCAGCATAGCCTTCACCGGGATTCCATGCCGATCCTCCAGCGTCCACAGCCAGGGATCACGAGAATTGGGCCGGGTACCGGTGTCGGCCAGATCAAACACATACCGCAGGCGCAGTCGGTCGCCCACATCGTCCAGCAGGGCGATGCCCTTGGAGCCGCGCCGGACATAGCGGTTCATGCGGTCGTTCCAGACGTCATAACTGGCGCAGGCGGTGGCGTCGGGCCGCTGGGCATAGATCATGAGCTGGTCAGGGTAAGGGTACTTGTACAGCCTGCCGACTGTCGCCAAAAAGCCCGCCCAGCGCTCCCAGTTTCCGGTCAGGCGGCGGGCAGTGTCCTCGGCGAGTTGCGCGTAGTAGAGTGTTTTTTGAGACATTTTGCCTCCCTTCGTTACTCCCGGCCCCTTTCTTTGGGCTTGCGGGGTGGTTTGGCCGCAGCCTCTTTGGGCCGCGTTTCTTTCAGCTCTTTTAACACCGATTTTCTCAGCATCGGCTTGAGGGGATGTTTCCAACGGCTGAAATTCACATCCTTCGGCTCCATCGCGCCCGGTTCATAGGCGCGGACCCGGTCAAAGCCCAGGTCTTTCCGCATCTGCCGCAGGATGTCCATGACCTCGGGGCTTTGGTTGAGGGACGCCATCCGGGTATAATCGTCCACCAGGTAGTTTTGGCCCTGGCGCACATGGAGCAGGTCGGCAGCGCTGGGCGGTTCCTCCCGCTGGATGCCAAAGGTCAGCCGTGCGCCCGGCAGGTCTTCGCTGTTGTAGGGTTCCGAACGCAGCTCTCGGAAGCGGTCCACAGCCTGCTCGTAGGTGTTGTAAAACTCGATGGGCGTATAGGGCTTGCTTCCCGCCGCACCGGTCCAGGTGGCCAGGTCGGGGATGATATAGCACTGCCATTTGCTGCCTTTTTCGTCTGCCATAAGCCCTCCATCTCAGATAAAGTCCGGATACAATTCCAGCGCATCGAACTCGGCATCCGTCATGCCGGCCAGTTTGTCCAGGGTGCTGTCGGTCAGGTCCCGCAGCTCCATTTCAGACCAGGTGAGGTAGCTGCGCATCTCGGTCAGGACTTCGATCAGCCGCTCCCGGTTGCCAGTATTATAGAGGGCCATGAGGTTGACTTCTTCGTAAGTGAAGTTTTTCATCGTGCGTCCCTCTCTTTGTGTTTCTTGGTTTTGACCCTGGGTGTAGTCTCTTTGGTCTGCTTAACTTGTGCGGCCACCGACTTTTGGGGCCGGGCCGCCTCTTTCATCTGCTCCAAAAAGCCCGGCAGCTCCTTGAAACCGATCCTGTCCACATAGAACGCCCCGGCCTGATCTTCGCGGTTCAGCACGACCACATCGCTGACCGAGAGGCTGTGTCCTCTAAAATCCGCGGGACGCCTTAAATTGAACGTGAGGTACAGCTCCTCCAATGCCTCCGCGTTGCTCATGCCGTAAAAATATGCCGGGGTGTTGGCAAAGTAAACGGCCTCGTAGTGGTCGGGATTCGGTGTCTTGCCCATCTGCTCCAGACGGGCAAAGGATTCAAACCGCACATCTGCGGTCTCCGGCCCGTCTTTGAGCTGCAAAATCAGATATACGTCGCTCTCGGCGGCGAGAAAACGGTCCAGAACATCCTGCATCATCGTGCACCCCCGTTCTCAAATTCCAGGCTGAACTTGGCCCGGCCATCGGCCTCGGTGGTCATCAGGACGGAGGCGTTGTAGGTCTTGCCGGTGCGCTGGCTCTTGCAGTCCTTGAGCCGGGCGCGGCCGTCCCGCAGGAGCTTGTCCACCACCTGCCGGGTGGGGTGCTTGCCGAGGCGGTTGAAAAAGGCGTTGTCCTTCCAGATCACAAAGCGGCACTCGCGGCTTGCGCAGAAAAAGCCCTTTTCCCGCTCGGCTACCTCCGAGCCGCAGTGCGGGCAAGTTCCAACCACGGATGCGCCAGGCGTGGCCTTGGCGGGAGCATTGGGGGTATCAGCATACTGACTAACAAGATTTTTCATCATAGATTCGATCTCCTCCATAAACTGTTCAGGTGTGTAATTGTTACGTTCGATTTCGAGCAGCTTTTTCTCCCAGGCGGCGGTCATGGCCGGGGATTTGAGCTGTTCGGGCATAGCAGCAATAAGGCAGCGGCCCTTTTCAGTGGGGATCAGGTACTTGGTTTTACCGCTGCCCTCCCGGGCAAGAAAGCCTTTCTGCACCAGCTTCTCGATGGTGCCCGCCCGAGTGGCAGGTGTCCCGATGCCCCGGCGTTCGGCTTCTTCTGGCATGGTGTCCGCGCCGGCAGATTCCATGGCCGCCAGCAGGGTGTCCTCGGTAAAGTGCTTGGGCGGGGTGGTGCGGCCCTCTTTCAGCTGGGCATCCAGAATCGGGAGCGTTTTCTTGTCCTGTGCTTCTGTCAGAACATCCAAATTTTCCTCGACCTTTTCGGCGGTATCGCCAAAAACGGCCCGCTCCACAGCTTTCCAGCCCTCATCCAGAACCGTCCTGCCTTTAGCCGTGAAGGTCTGTCCGGCACACTCAAACTGCACAGTGGTTTCAGCGTAGCGATACGGCTCGCCCACGGCGGCCAGCAATCGGGTAACGATCAAACGCAGGATGCTTGCCTCGCCAGCAGGCAAAGAAGAAAGGTCAGCCCCGGCTACACTCTGCGTCGGCAGAATGGCGTGGTGGTCGCTGACCTTTTTGCTATTGATGACCTGTTTTCCGTGAACCGGAATAGCGCCCCGAAATCCAAACGCTACCGCTGTGTCCATGACCAGGCCGAGCAAACCCGCCGCCATGTCCTCGGTGAGGTAGCGGCTGTCGGTGCGGGGATAGGTAACGAGCTTTTTCTCGTAGAGCGCCTGGGTGTAGTCCAGGGTCTGCTGTGCCGAGAATCCCAACATCCGGTTGGCATCCCGCTGCAAAGTAGTCAGGTCGTAGAGGGCCGGTGGGCGCTCGGATCTCTCTCTGCGCTCGCTCTTTTGCACAACGGTCTGGCTGCTTTTCCTGCATTCTGCCAGTAACTCCTCGGCCTGGGACTTGTCTTTGAATCGTTCGCTGGACGCCATGCAGTCCTCCATCTTGAGCAGTACCATATAAAAAGGTTCGGGGCGGAAGGAGGCAATCACCGCTTCCCGCTCCACCGTCATAGCAAGCGTCGGGGTCATGACCCGCCCCACGTTGAGAGTGACGCCGTGCAGGCATGAAAAAAGCCGGGTCGCGTTGATGCCGACCAACCAGTCGGCGCGCTCCCGGCAAAGGGCTGCTTTGTACAGCGAATCGTATTCGGTTGAGGGCTTCAAATTGGCAAAGCCCTCCCGGATGGCGGCGTCCTCCATGCTGCTGATCCAGAGGCGGGAGACCGGCTTGCGGCAGTTACACTGGTGATAGACCAGGCGAAAGATCAGCTCGCCCTCCCGCCCGGCGTCGGTGGCGCAGATGATACGATCCACATCTGCCCGGTGCATGAGCTTGCACAAAACGTCAAACTGCTTTTTGGTGGAACTGCTCACAAGATACTGCCACCTCTCGGGCAGGATGGGCAGGTCGGCGCGGTCCCAGCGCTCCAAGCGCGGGTCATACGCGCCGGGCGGGGCCAGCTCCACCAGGTGTCCCACGCACCAGCTGATAAGATAGCCGCCGCCTTCCAGATAGCCGTCGCGGCGGGCGGCGGCACCCAGGACCTTCGAGATGGTGCGGGCGACGGAGGGTTTCTCAGTTAATATCAGATTCATTCGCATCTACTCCTTTCCTAAAAATAAGCAGCTACACACTATAGTGCATAACTGCTATGCAAGTATTCTATAATTTTTCTGTTTGTTTTATAATTTGATCACAGCAACTTATAAATTTGTTTTTCTTATCTATATCAGAAAAACAAGAAATAAAATCTATTATAGAAACTTATTACACATTTACCCGCTTCTAAGTGCGATTAACCACTGTTATATCAATGGTTTCGAGGACGGTTAAGAGCAGTTAAAAGTGGGCGAGTGTAGATAATTCATATACTATTTCTCTATTATTTCTACACCAGTATTCCTACACTATCTACAAGGGTCAAAATGTAGGACTGTGGATATAGGAATAATCGACCATGGTTTACGAGGGGGATAGTATTAAGTCAGAAAGAAACCGCCCTCGGCTGCTGCGAACAGTCAAGGGCGGTCGTGTGTTTTAGAGTGCTACAACTGAGTCAGGTTCTGCAAAAAGAGTCTTGGTCTTGAAGCCATTCTTTGCCGCTTTCTTTGTCTGTTTGATAGCGGCAGCACCGTGAGCTTTGGCAAAGCGCCATGCTTCAGCGGGGTGAGCATCGGTATATGCATCGGCTTCGTTAATCGACATATCACGAATCTGCTCATTAGTCAATCTGGCCATAGAAACACCTCCTTTCTGACTTAATAGTGTTCCTCCGTACCAGTATTATTTCTCCATGTTTGAGGTATCTCCTTCCAGTTGGACAGCATACCACAAAATTTTGCGTAACGCAAGCCCCACCCGCTCTATTTTATTTTCTCGATTTCCTCCCGGAGCCAGGCGAACTCCCGACGGGTGTAGACCTTCTCTGTGATGTCGGAAATCTTGTGGCCCACCATATATTTGATGGCGTACTCGTCCACCCCATAGCGCTTGGCCATGGTGACAAAGTGAGTACGGCCATCGTGCGGACGGTGATTGGGGTTCAACTTCAGGTCGTCCCGAATACGCTCGAAGGCTTTCTGATACCGGGCATAGGTCAGCTTGAAGTTCTTCTTGTTTCTGTTATTGGGGGCTGCCCAGTTCAATAGATAAGGGCTGCCAAGGGCCTCGGCCTCCTGATATTTTCGGAGCACCAGGTCTTGAATGCGGGAGTGAATGGGGACGACACGGTTTTCTCCGGCATCTGTCTTCATGCCACCCCGGAAGGTCCAATTCTCCAAGTCAACATCTTTCAGTTCCAGTAAACCAAGCTCCTGAGGGCGCCAACCAGAGTAGCATTGAATAAGCATAATGTCGATGCCCTGCTTGCTGCTAATATTTGTCCAAAGCAAGTCCATCTCTTCGTCGGTGAAGGCGATGTGCTCCTTTTTCACTGACTGGATCTCTTTGACCGTCTCCTCGGTGAGATTGAAGGTACGGGAGTAATTCCGGTCTACCAATTCGTACTCCAAAGCGTAGTCCAGCATCATGTTGAACAAGGACTTGATTTGATTCTTCATGGTGGCGCTGGGGTGCTGCTCTTTGCCGCGGATGACGACAACGCCTTCCTCCATGCAGCCCTTCACATGCCGGGCCCGAATGTCCATAACCCGCATTTTATAGACTCCCGAACAGTAGGCCCAGGCCGAGGTGACGGACTTAGAACACCTAACAAAACCGAAAAGCGATCAAAGCGGCAGCAAGGGTGAAAAAA